>WNEQ01000243.1_pt1 | contig 27477 bp, 31 predicted proteins | sample 5399971 | NCBI WGS metagenome assembly WNEQ01 (sample SAMN13153330, study PRJNA577476) | soil metagenome | isolation source: 20 cm grassland meadow soil 2 days after 1st rain plot 5 | place: USA:California | collected 2015-09-18
CGCCAGGTTCAGCGCCGCCACGGCCAGCACCGCGAGCCCCGTGATCTTGATCACCACGTCGACCATGTGACCGGACAAACGCAAGCCTGATACCAGACCTGGCCAGGCTCGTAAGTGGCGGGAAAAATTAGAGTCCGATTGCTGAGTGGGCGATCAGAAGCCGATCGTCGGCCGGTTTCTGGCCACCCAGGGTGATCAGGAACCGACCAACCAGATCGGCTCAGGCAGCGTGGCGGAGCACGACGTCGTAGTCCTTCGGCGCATGCTCGATCACCGGGCTCCACGCCTCGTGCACGAGCCACTCGTAACCCGTCGGCGTCGAGAGCACGACGCGACCGCGATGGAAGCTGGATGCCGGCTCCACCTGAACCGCGAGCAGCGACTCCCCTTCCAGCGCGCGATTCACCGCACTCTGGATTTCCGCCCGCACCGTCAGCGCGTGATCTTCCGCGCGCTCGCGTCGCTTGAGCCACACGAGCCACAGTCCGATCACCGTCGCCAGCACCGCGGGAGCGATCAGTGCCTGCATCATGTCACTCGCCTCCCACTCATGGAGATGGCCGGGCGCGCCGGATGGATTCGCCGGCTCGCGGTACACTAGGCGCCCCAGGGAGGCGCCATGGAGGAGCGAGCCGCGGTCGCCGTCACGACCGGCGTCGCGCAGGTGTTCGACCTGCACGCGCTGAAGGACTTCGCGCCCGACAAGCGCGTGCGCACGATGCTCTTCAAGACCGAGCAGCTCTGGTCGGAGATCGCCTGCTACGAGCCGGGCCAGTCCACCGTGATGCATTCGCACCCGAAGGAGGAGGAAGCGATCTTCGTGCTCCAGGGCACGGCGAACATGTCCATCGACGGCGAGGAGGTGGTGGTGCCGGCGGGCTCGATCGTGAAATTCCCGAACAACGTGCCGCACGACGTGCGCAACCTCGGCCCCGAGCGCTGCGTGATCATGTTCCTCAAGGTCAACCCCAAGGTTCTCAAGGGCGCCGCCGGTGGGTAACGTCGAGCGCTGCGACAAGACGCTGCCGCTGAACCAGATGATGTTCCACGTGCGTCGCGACGCGCGCCTGCGCGCGCGCTGGCTGACCGACTTCGAGGCGCTGGCGCGCGAGTTCGCGCTGAGCCGGGCGGAGATCGAGGCGGCCCAGGCCAGGGATCCACGCCGCCTCATGGACCTCGGCGTACACCAGTACTACGTCCCGCAGATCCTGCGATTGTTCTTCGGCACAGCGCAGAACAGCAACGCCAGCGCCGCCCTGGAGTGCTACAAGCGCGCCTTCCCCGAAGAGACGGCCAGGGCGCTCGCGCTGCACGCGCGCCTCGACGCGACGGCGCCGCCGCGCGCCCCCCGGAGCTAGCGTGGCCGAGATCGTCGCCGCCATGGCCATGACGCACTCGCCCGGCCTCACCGGCTGGTTCGATCGCGCGCCGGAGGACTTTCAGCAGCAGGCGCTCGGGGCGACCGCGGAGATGCGGCGCCGGCTCGAGGCGGCGTGGCCCGACGTGCTCGTGATGTTCAGCAACGACCACCTGCTCAACTGGCCCATCAACAACGTCCCCGAGTACACCGTCGGCATCGCCGCCGAGCACGTCGGCCCCGCCGACTGGTTCGACGAGTGGCTCGGCATGGAGCAGTATCGCGTGGCGGGCGAGCCCGGGCTCGCGCGCTTTCTCGTCAACGAGGGCGCGCGGCGCGGCCTCGCCCTCGCCTACCTGGGCGGCGAGATGCAGTTCGACGACGGCATCTCGGTGCCGACGCACTATCTGAACCCCGACGCGCGCTTTCGGCTGGTGCCGGTGACGATGAACTGCACGGTGCCGCCGATCCCGCGTCCCGAGCGCGCGTACTGGGTCGGCGTCGTGCTGCGCGAGGTGATCCGCGCGTACCCGGCGCCGCTGCGCGTGGCGGTCGTCGCCACCGGCGGCCTGTCGCACGAGCCGGGTGGCCCGCGGTACTTCTGGGTCGACGAGGAGTTCGACCGCTGGTTCCTCGACCTGCTCAAGGGCGGCGATCACGAGCGCCTGCTGCGCGAGTGCACGCTGGAGCGGATGGAGGCCGCCGGCTCCGGCGGCACCGCCGAGCTACTGGCGTGGATCGTGACGCTGGCCTTCACGCGCGGGCCGGCCGACGTGCTCGCCTACATGCCGGCGGTGGCCTGGCGCTCGGGCACCGGCATGGTCGCGTGGAACGAGCTCGCCGCATGAAGACCCACCACCTCGACCACGACGTGATCCACCAGGAGTGGAACAACGCGCTCTCGCCGCGCCTCACGATCGAGCCCGGCGACACCGTCGTCTTCGAGACGCGCGACGCCGCCAACCGCTTCTACTCCAAATCCTCCACACACGAGGACGTCCTGCGACGCGGGCCGTTCCGCGGCCACCCGCTCACCGGTCCCGTCACGATCCGCGGCGCGCGCCCCGGGGACACGCTGGTCATCGAGATCCTCGACGTGCAGCCCGGCGCGGACTTCGGCTGGACGTCGATCCGTCCCGGCCGCGGCCTGCTGCCCGAGACGGACTTCGCGAAGCCGCATCTGGTGATCTGGGATCTGTCGGACGGGCGCCACGCGCGGATGGACCACCGTGTGGCCGTGCCAATCGCGCCGTTCCCGGGCGTGATGGGGGTCGCGCTCGACGAGCCCGGTGGCCACAGCACGATGCCACCGCGGCGCGCGGGCGGCAACATGGACATCAAGCAGCTGGTGGCCGGCGCCACGCTCTTCCTGCCGGTTCTGGTCGACGGCGCGCTGTTCAGCGTGGGCGACGCTCACGCCGCGCAGGGCGACGGCGAAGTGTGCGTGACCGCCGTCGAGATGATGGGCCGCGTCACGCTGCGCTTCGGGCTGCGCCCCGGCCGGCGCCTGGCGGAGCCGCAGCTCGTCACGCCGTCGCCGCCGTCGCACGCGACCAATCGCGGCGCCCACTACGCCACCACCGCGCACGGCCCCGATCTGTTCGCCGCCGCCCAGCAGGCCGTGCGCTACATGATCGATCACCTGGTGGAGACGCGCGGCTTCTCGCGCGAGGAGGCCTACATCATCTGCTCGGTCGCGGCCGATCTCAAGATCAGCGAGATCGTGGACGCGCCGAACTGGATCGTGTCCGCCTTCATGCCCGACGCGATCTTTCCCTAGCGATGGCCGACGACCTCACGCCGCTCCGTGACTGGCTGCGCGCGTGGCAGACCTGCGTGCGGGCCGTGGACTTCGCCGGCGGCCGCAAGCTCTGCGCGCCCGACATCGTCGCCTTCGGCACCGTCGCGCCGTTCGTCCAGGGGCTCGACGTGGTCGAGCGCGAGCAGTGGCGCCGCGTCTGGCCCGTCATCCGCGACTTCACGCTCGACGTCGACGGAGCGCGCGGCGCCGTCGGCGGCGATCGCGGCTGGATCGCCGCCACCTGGGACTCGCGCGGCGTCCTCGCCGACGGCGGCACCTTCCCGCGGCCCGGCCGCTGCACCCTCGCCTTCGAGCGGCGCGACGGCCGCTGGCTCGCGACCCACACGCACTTCTCGCTGACGCCCGCGCCGGGCGCCACTCCGACCCGCTGACCCAGGAGGATCCCGCATGCACATCGGCATTGCCATCTTCGCCACCGAGTTCGCGATCCGCATCGACGAGCTGGCGCGCGAGGCCGAGGCGCGCAGGTTCGAATCGCTGTGGGTGCCCGAGCACACGCACATCCCGACCAGCCGGCGCAGCCCGTTCGCGGGCGGCCGGCCGCTGCCCGAGGAGTACAAGCACACACTCGATCCGTTCGTCGCGCTGACGGCGGCCGCCGCCGCGACGACGAGGCTGCGCGTCGGCACCGGCATCTGCCTGATCATCGAGCGCGACACCATCACCACCGCCAAATCGGTCGCCAGCCTCGACCTGCTCTCGCACGGACGGTTCGAGTTCGGCCTCGGCGGCGGCTGGAACGCCGAGGAGATGGAGCACCACGGCACCCAGTTCAAGACGCGCTTCAAGCGCCTCGAGGAGCAGGTGCGCGCGATGAAGGAGATCTGGACCAAGGACGTGGCGGAGTTCCACGGCACGTTCGTGAGCTTCGATCCGGTCTGGGCGTGGCCCAAGCCGGAGCAGAAGCCGTATCCGCCGATCCTGCTCGGCGGCGAGAGCGGCTACACCCTGCAGCGCGTGGTCGATCTGTGCGACGGCTGGTACCCGCGCGGCCGCGCGCCCGAGAAGGTGCTGGAGGGCATCAAGGACCTCAAGGCGCGCGCGGCCAAGGCCGGGCGCGACATGAAGACGATCTCGGTCTCGGCGTTCGCCTCGCCGCCGGACAAGAAGGTCCTGGACGACTTCGCGGCCGCCGGCGTGACGCGCTCGATCCTCCTGCTGCCCCCGGAGCCGCGCGACAAGGTGCTGCCGCTGCTCGACCAGTACGCCAAGCTGATCCGGTAGTGGACGAGTCGCCGCCGGCGTGGGCGCTCGCGATGCTCCGCGAGGCCCGCGTCGGCCGGCTCGCCACCGCCGACGCCGCCGCGCGGCCGCTCGTGGTTCCGGTGTGCTTCGCCTTCGACGGCGCGACGCTCTATTCGGCCGTGGACGACAAGCCCAAGCGCACACGCCGGCTGCGCCGGCTGCGCAACGTCGCCGAGAACCCGCGGGCCGCCCTCCTCGTCGACGTCTGGAACGAGGACTGGACGCGCCTGGCCTGGGTCAGCGTCGAGGGCCGCGCCGACGTGCTGGCGGGCGGCGCCGACTTCATCCGCGCGCTGCAGCTGTTGCGCGAGAAATATCCTCAGTACCGGGCGATGGACCTCGAGCGTGACGGCGCCGTGCTGCGGCTCTACGCCGAGCGCGTGCGGGCGTGGCGCGCGGCGGACGCATCGTAGGCCCGCGTGGCAACGCGGTCGCGCCGAGTCGGACTCAGCGTCTGGGTGTGGGCTCGCCGGCAGGCGGTATGACGGTATCCGGCGTGACGCGGACGACGACGTCGCCCATGGCCCGCAGCGCGGCGAGCGCGGAGGGACCGATCTCGAGGGCGAGCAACGGCGAGCTCTCGAACCGCCGAACGAGCCTGAAATCGGTGCCGGCCAGCCGCGCGAGGATGTCGTCCTGCGCACGGGTGATGGGCGGCCGTACCTCCACGAGCACCCGGGCTCGCCCGAGGCCGACCTCGCGCTCGACACGGGGATCGACGGTCACCGGGGTCGCGCCGGCCGACGCGCACGCCGTGACGACGAGCGGGATCATGAGCATGCCGCGCCGGAGTCGCGCGACGGTCACGTCATGATCCGCGGCGTCATCAGCGCGACGCGGCGCGCTCCTCGCGCCACAGGCCGAGCGCGCGGATGGCGGGCTCGTCGTTGAACGAGAACAGGCACGCCGGCTCGCTCGGGCTGGCGTTGTCGTGCTCGATCCAGTGCCACGGCGGCGCGACGAGCGTGTCGCCGGGCTCCCACGTCAATTCGGTCTCGCCGACGCGGCTCTGACCGCGGCCCTCGATGACGTGGAAGACGCGCGAGGCGGTCGAGCGGCCCGCGCGCGCCCGCTCGCCCGGCCGCAGCCAGTGGGCCTCCGCGCCCATGGTCGGCAGCGGCGGCGCGCCCGCGAGCGTGACATAGGCGCGCGTCACGAGCCGGTCCCTGGGCGTGCTCGCGGCCAGTCCTTCCAGCGCCCGCCGCGTCTGTCGCCACGGCCAGCGGAACTCCGCCTGCGCCGCGTCGCTCGCCGGCTCCGGCGCGCGCGCCGGACGCGTCGGCGACACCCACGAGGCGGCGAACGCGCGCACGAGCGGGATGTCGAGACCGTCCAGCCACACGACGGGCGTGCGGCCCTCGTGACCGTGATCGTGCCAGCGCATCGGCGGCGTGATGATGAAGTCGCCGCGCTCCATCGCGCACTTCACGCCGTCCACCGTCGTGAACGCGCCCTCGCCCTCGACGACCAGCCGCAGCGCGGCCGGCGTGTGGTGATGGCTCGGCGCCGTCTCGCCGGGCAGGATCACCTGCAATCCCGCGTAGAGCGTCGAGGTGACGGAGTACGTGCCCTTCAGCCCGGGGTTCTCGAGCACGAGCACGCGGCGCTCCGCCTGCTCGAGCGGCACCAGCCGCGCCGCCTCGTGCAGCAGCGGGCGCGCCTCGCGCCACGACCAGCGATGCGGCACGGCCGCCGTCGTGCGCTCCTTCGGCAGCAACACGTGCAGCGCGGTCCACAGCGGCGGCAGCGAGTGCGACTCGAGCGCCTGCGAGTAGGTCGGCGGCAGCGTCTCGTCGCGCGTGATCAGAGCCGACATGGCCATCCTCCGTCGGGCGTTGCCCGATGATACACCGTGCTAGACTGCCCGCCGATGCGCTTCGAGGTGGAGGTGTACAAGAACGACGTCGGCGAGTGGGTGGCCGAGGCCGTCGAGTACAAGGTGACCGCCACCGGCCGGAGCGAGAGCGAGGCGCTGGCGCGCGTGATGGACGCTCTCGCCGCGCACTTCAAGCAGACGTCGAAGTAGTCCTTTCGCCGACCACCACGGTGAGCGCCGACGGCAGCACCTCCACCTCCACCGGTGTGGTTCCGAGGGGATCACCGTCGACCTGCACGGGCACGGGGCGCGCCGCGTCGAGCGTCAGGCGCGTCGCGCGGCCCGTGCGAACGTCGCGGCGGGTGAGGTGGCGGCGACGCCACACCGCCCAGGCGTAGGCCGCGAGCGCGGCCAGGTTGCCGCGCTCGAACACCAGCCAGTCGAGCGCGCCGTCGTCGGCACGCGCGCCCGGCGCCACCGGCAGGTCGAGCGCGTAGGCGGGCGCATTGGCGACGACGCAGTAGGCGCCGCTGGCCGCGGCCTCGCCCGCCACGACGCGGACCGGGGGATGCCGATACGTGAAGAGCGAGGCGGCGATGGGCGCGACGTACGAGAGGCGCCGCACGCGACGCAGCCCCGCGCCCGCCGCGCGCCATGCGGCGAGACGCCGCACCACCTCGGCATCCAGCCCCGCGCTCAGCATCAGCGCGAAGAGGCGACTCGCGCCCGGTGCCGACGCGCGGCCGAGGTCGAGCGCGCGCGTGCGCCCGGCCGCGAGCGCCCGCACGAGCGCCGCGGGATCGTCGGCAAAGCCGAAGGCGGCGGCGAAGAGGTTCTCGGTGCCGGCGGGAAACACGGCCAGCGGCGTGCCCGGTGGCAGCTCGTTGATCACCTGCGCGACGGTGCCGTCGCCGCCCGCGGCGACGACGGCGCGGCAACGCGCCATCGCCGCGCGGTCCGCCAGCGTCGCCGCGCGCTCGCGCGCGTCCCACACCACGCGCGGCGTCGGCCCGAGCTCGGCCAGCGCACGCGCGAGCGCGTCGACGCGGCGGCGGTTGTCGGACGCCCCGCTGTAGGGATTCGCGGCGACGATGATCATCGTCGCCGCGAGTATAGCGGTCAGGCGAGCGGGCGCTCGACGACGGCCAGCGGCGCCGTCCCCTCCGCGTACCGCACCTCCCGCACGCCTAGCAGGCGCCGGAGCTGTCCCGCCTCCACCTTCATCGGGCCCGGGCTCGGCGCCGCGCCCGGCGCCGGCTGCGGAAAGGCCGTCGAGTGCGCCGAGTGGAACGTGATCGTGCCCTCGACCTTTTGCAGCACCTGGTGGATGTGGCCGTTCAGCGCCGTCACCGAGCCGAACCGCCGCAGCATGCCGATGACCTGCTCGCCGTCGGCGGTGGTCCAGCCCCACGCCGGGTAGACGGCCCAGAGCGGCACGTGGGAGAAGACGACGATCGGCGTGCTCGGCCGCTGCGCGTCGAGATCCTTGCGGAGCCAGCCGAGCTGCGCGTCGCCGAGCGCGCCGCCGACGCCCGGCTTGTAGGACAGCACGTTCACCAGCCCGACGAAGTGCACGCCGCGGTAGTCGAACGACTGATAGCCCTGCCCCTCGTACGTGCCCGCGCCGTAGCGGCTCAGGTAATCCTTGCCGCCGTCGATCGCGACGTCGTGCTCGCCGGGGATGTAGAAGATCTTCTCGGCCCTCACGGCCTTCAACGACTCCGCGAGCGTGTCGAAGGCGCCCGGCTTCTGGCCGTGCGACAGGTCGCCGGTGTGCAGCACGAACGCCGGGCGCGGCTCGAGCGCGTTGAGGCCCGCGATGGAGTCGCGGAGCGTGCCGAGCGCGTCGCGGTTGGCCTCGCCGTTGAAGCCGACGTGCGTGTCGCTGATCTGCGCGAACGTGAAGTCGGCGCCGCCGGCCGCCGCCGCCTCCCCGAGCGTCGTCGCCGACAGCACGCCGCCGCGCGCGACCCACACGAGGCCGGTGCCGGCCCAGGCCAGGCATTGCATGAAGCGTCGTCGTTCCATCGTGGTCCTCCCGTGCGCCGTCGTCACTTCACGACGACGGTCGCGGTCATGTGGGGGTGCAGCGCGCAGAAGTAGGTGTACGTCCCGGGCGCGGTGAAGCGGTGCGCGAACGTTTCGCCGTGCTCGAGGCCGGTCGACGTGTACGCGCGATCGGTCGCCGTCACCGTGTGCGCCTCCTCATCGGCGTTGGTCCACGTGACGGTGGCGCCCACCGGCGCCGTCAGCGTGGCCGGCACGAAATGGAACGCCTCGATCTGCACGCGCGGAGTGGCCGCGTTGCCGGAGGCGGCGAGCGCGAGTGTCGCCACCAGTGTCAGCATGAAGATTCGGCGGATCATCGTTCTCCTCCTCTCACCGACGCCAACGCGCCCGCGCGCGGATCGTTCCGTGGACGTGATCTGGGAACGCTTGGGCGGCTCGCGCGTTGCGAAGGGTGACGGCGGTGCGGGTGGTGTTATGGTTCCGGCATGCATGAGGAGCTGGCGCGCGAGGCGCTCGGTTACCTGGACGGGCTCTACAAGCTCGCGCGCTACCTCACGGGACGCGAGGCCGACGCCGAGGATCTCGTGCAGGAGACCTACGCGCGCGCGGTGGCCGGCGCCGCCGGGTTCACGCCCGGGACCAATCTCAAGGCGTGGCTGTTCAGAATCTTGCGCAACACGTTCATCACTGCGTACCGTCGCCGACGCGCGAGCCCCGAGGTCGGCGGACTCGAGCTCGACGACGCGACGGCCAGCGAGGAGTGGCTGCGCGACGACCTCGAGCTGGACCGGCTGCGCAAGGTCGTGGCCGAGGAGATCGAGGCGGCGCTCATGAGCCTCTCCGAGGACGCGCGCACGGTGGTCCTGCTGGATCTCGAAGACCTGAGTGAGGTGGAGATGGCGGCCGTGCTCGAGTGTCCCGTCGGAACCATCAAGTCGCGGCTGGCCCGCGCGCGCGCGGCGCTGCGGCGCCGCCTGCGCGACTACGCGCGATGAGCGACGTCGAGGGACGCGGCGAGCGCGAGCGGGCCGTCGAGACGGCCCTGACCGAGGCCCTGCACCGCCTGCCGCAGCGGCGCGCGCCGGCGCGGCTCACGCGGCGCGTGGAATCCCTGCTGGCCGCCGCCCCCGCGCCGCCGCGCCGGCGGTGGCAACGCGCGCTCGTCCCCGCCCTCGCGGCGGCGGCCGCGCTCCTCGTGGTGGCGCCCGTCGTCGTCTACGAGCGCACCGCGGCCTCGCGCGCCGCCGCCGCCACGATGGTGAGCGAGGCGATCGGCGATCACCTGCGCATCGTGCAGGCGCAGCAGCCACTCGAGATCGAGAGTGGTGATGGCCATCGCGTGCGGCCGTGGTTCGAGGGACGGCTCGAGTTCTCGCCGGTGCTGCCGTTCGGCGGCGACGGCGAGGTGCCGCTGCGGGGCGGCGCGCTGGCGTGGTTTCTCGATCGCAAGGCCGCCGCGTTCGTGTACGGGCTGCGCCGGCACACCGTCACCCTGTTCGTCTTTCGTCCCGAGGGTCTGCCGTGGCCGACGACGGGCTGGCAGCGCGCGGGCGGGCGCGAAGTGTATCGCTCCGGCGCGCGCGGCTTCACCGTCGTGCTGTGGCGCGCGCACGGTCTCGGCTACGCGCTCGTCTCAGATGCCGACCCCGGCGAGGTCCTCGGGCTCGCGGCACGCTTCGGCGGCGCCTGACCCGCGTCGCGGGGAGTATCATTATCGTCGACCATGGGCGGCGCGCTGACGGGGCTGCGCATAATCGACTGCTCCCGGCTGATCGCCGGCGGCGTGCTGGCGACCGTGCTCGCGGATCACGGCGCCGATGTTCTCAAGGTTGAGAATCCGCGCGGCGGCGACCCGCTGCGCACGTGGCTCCGCGACCGTGGCGAGCTGTGGTGGAAGGTCTACGCGCGCGGCAAGCGCTCGATCACGCTCAATCTCACGGAGGCGCGCGGCCAGGCGCTGCTCAAGCGGCTGGTGCGCGACGCCGACGTGCTGATCGAGAGCTTCGTCCCCGGCACCTTCGAGCGCTGGGGGCTGGGCTGGGACGCGCTCGCCGCGGAAAATCCGCGGCTCGTCTTCGCCCGCGTCTCGGGCTGGGGCCAGCACGGTCCGTACCGTGACCGCCCGGGCTTCGGCACGATGGTCGAGGCGATGAGCGGCTTCGCCCACACGACGGGCGAGCCCGACGGCCCGCCCACGCTGCCCTCGTTTCCGATGGCCGACATGGTCGCCGCCCTCGCGGGCTGCAACGCCGTGCTGGCCGCCCTCCGCCATCGCGACCAGGTCTCGGGACGCGGCCAGGTCGTGGACATCTCGCTCTACGAGCCTCTGCTCGCCGTGCTCGGTCCCGACGCGGCGGGCTATGCGCTGGACGGCACCGTGCGCCAGCGACGCGGCAACACCTCCGACAACGCGAGCCCGCGCGGCACCTATCGCACGATCGACGACAAGTGGATCGCGCTCTCCGCCTCCACGCCCGCCTCGGCGACCGCCGTATTCACCGCGCTCGGCCTCGGCGAGCTGCTCACCGATCCCCGCTTCGCGACCAACGACGCGCGCGTCGAGTACAGCGAGCTGGTCGACGCCACGCTGGCCCGCGCCATCGGGCAGCGCACGCTCGAGGAGATGCGCGAGCTGTTTGAGTCGCGCGAGCTCACCGCGTGCCCGGTCTACGACATCGCCGACATCACCAAGGATCCCCACGTCGTCGTGCGCGGCATCCTGATCGACGTGCCCGACCCCACGCTCGGCGCGGTGCGCATGACCGCGCCCACGCCCCGTCTGTCCGACACGCCCGCCGCGGTGCGCTGGACGGGACCGGAGCTCGGCGCCCACAATCGCGAGGTCTACGGCGCCCTCGGCCTGGGCGACGCCGAGCTGGAGACGCTGAAACGCGACGGGATCGTATGACGCCGTCCGTCCTGCGCGTGCTCGCATTCGCAGGGTTCGTCCTCGGCGCGTTCGGTCTCGCCGCGGCCGCCGACTACGCGGGACCGCTCATCGATGCGCACTCGCACCTCCCGGGCGCGACGGCCATGGACGCCTACGTCGCGGCCATGAAGCGCCACAACGTCCGCAAGGTCGTGCTGCTCGGCGTCGGCGCGGTGCAGCCGGGCGAGACGGAGTGGATCGAGGCCGCCGGCAAAAAATATCCGGACCTCGTCGCCGCCGCCGTGCGCGTCCCCGATCCCACGAACATGGCGGCGGCGGGCCAGCTCGACGTGGAGCTGGCGCGCACGAAGGCGCGCGTGATGGGCGAGGCGCACATCCGCCAGGTCGCGCGGGGGATCGAGCGCGATCCCTCGGCGCCGGCGTTCATGAAGATCCTCGAGCTGTCGGCGCAGCGGGGGGTTCCGATCGTGATCCACGACGAGCTGACGGCCGCGGCGGCCGCCTCGCTCGAGGCGGCGCTGGCCGCGCACCGTCAGGCGATCATCGTGCTCGCCCACGCCGGTGGCACGACGCCCGCCATCCTCGAGCGCCTGCTCGCGCGCAACGCCAATCTGATGGTCGATCTCTCCGGCATGCATTTTCAGCGCACGCCCGCGCTCGCGAAGGAGAAGGGCGCCCTCGACCCGGCGTGGAAGGCGCTCATCAACAAGAAGCCTGACCGCTTTCTCATGGGCCTCGACGTCTGGGCCCCGGCGCAATTCGAGCCGGCCATGCTCGATCGGCTCATGAGGTGGACGCGCCGTGTGCTCGGCGAGCTGCCGCCCGAGGCCGCCGAGCGGGTCGCCTGGAAGAACGCGGCGACGCTCTACCAGCTCGACTGACGTGACGGCCAATCCGTTCGCCCGGGCGACCGCGTGGTCGCTGCTCGAGACCGTGGCCGCCCGGCATGGCCAGCGCGAGGCCATCGTCTTCGGCGACGAGCGGCTCACCTTCGCCGGCGTGCGCGATCGTGCGCGCGCCTTCGCCGCCGGCCTCAGCGCCCTCGGCCTCGGCCGAGGCGACGCGCTGGCCATCTGGCTGCCGAACCGGCCGCTGTGGTTCGTCGCGCAGCACGCCGCGGCGAGCCTCGGCGTGATCGTCGTCGCGCTCAACCCGCGCTATCGCGCCCACGAGCTGACGTACATCCTCGGCCAGTCGAACGCGGCGGCGCTGCTGCTCACCGATCGGCTCGGTCCCGTCGACTACTTCGACACGCTCGAGGCGGTGCTGCCCGAGGTGGCCGACGCGGTCCCCGGCGAGCTCGCGAGCGCGCGCTTCCCCAAGCTCCGCCACGTCATCGTCGACGCGCCCGATGTCTATCCGGGATGTCATCGAGCCGACGATTTGTTTGTAGCGGGGGCCGCGACCGAGGGTGGCCGGCCCGAGGAGCGGGGTGGCTCCGACACGCCCGCTCGTCCCGTCGTGCCTGACGACATCTTCACCATCCTCTATACGTCCGGCACGACGTCGTTTCCGAAGGGCGCGATGATCACGCACGCGAACTGCGTTCCGCACGGGTGGAACGTCGGCGAGACGCTGCGGCTGACCGCCGCCGACCGCGTGCTGCACGCGCTGCCGGCCGCCGGCACGTGGGGGGGCGTGAACATTCCGCTGACCACGTGGAGTCACGGCGCCTGCCTGGTGCTCATGGACGTCTTCGACCCGTTGCGCGCGCTGCAGCTGATCGAGCGCGAGCGGTGCACCGTGTGGAACGCCGTCGACAGCATGCTGGTCCCGCTGCTCGACCATCCGGATCTCGGTCGCCGCGATCTCTCGTCGCTGCGCACGGGCGGCGTCGCGGCCGTCGGCGGCGGGCGTCACGGTCTGCTCGAGGATGTGCTCGCGCGGCTGATGCCGCTGGCCTTTCACCCGTACGGCATGACGGAGGTGAACGCGATGTCGCTGCTGCACAGCCTCGACGAGCCCGCGGCGGAGCGACTCGTGCCCGGCGTGTGGCCGGCGCCGGGGCTCGAGGCGCGCATCGCCGATCCCGAGACGGGCCGGCCATCGGGCGTGGACGTCGAGGGCGAGCTGCAGTTCCGCGGCCCGCTCGTCACGCCCGGCTACTACGACAAGCCCGAGGAGACGAAGGCGGCGTTCACCGCCGACGGCTGGTTCAAGAGTGGCGATCTCGGCGTCCAGGATTCCGCGGGCCGCGTGATCTTCCGCGGGCGCCTCAAGGAGACGCTGCGGATCAGCCATCACATGGTGGCGCCCGGCGAGATCGAGGCGTTCCTGCTGGCGCATCCGGCGGTGGCCCAGGCATTCGTCGTCGGCATTCCCGACGCCAAGACCAACGAGGCGCCCGTCGCCTATGTGATCCGCAAGGCCGGCGCCGCCCTCACCGAGGACGAGCTGCGCGCGTGGTGCCACGGCAGGATCGCATCGTTCAAGATTCCGCGCGGCGTCCGCTTCGTGGACGACGTGCCGCGCACCCCGAGCCCGCACGGCGACAAGGTGCAGCGCGTGAAGCTGCGCGAGATGGCCCGGAAGGAATTCGCGGGATGAGGTTGCGTACCCCACTGTGCGATCTGCTGGGGATCGAGCACCCGATCGTGCAAGCCGGCATGGCCGGCGCCGTCGGCCCGGAGCTGGTGGCGGCCGTCTCCAACGCCGGCGCGCTCGGCATCCTGCCGGGGCTCAACGTTCCGCCCGAGCGCCTGCGCGAGCAGATTCGAAAGATCCGCACGCTCACCGACAAGCCGTTCGGCGTCAACCTGTGGCTGCACGCCGACATGGCGCCGCCCGCCGACGTGACGCGCGTCCCGCCCGCCACCCTCGCCGCGGTGCGGGCGACGCTCGACGGCATCCGCAAGCAGCTCGGCCTCCCCGCGTCGTCGAGCGCCCCGACGTCGAGCCCCGACATCGTCGGCGCCGCGTTCGCGGTCATCGTGGAAGAGCGCGCGCCGGTGTTCACGGCCGCCGTCGGCGAGCCCTCGCCCGACATGGTGCGCCGCTGCCACGAGCGCGGCATCAGGGTCATCGCGATGGTCACCAGCGCGCGGCAGGCGCGCGTCGTGGAGGGTGTGGGCGTGGACGCGATCGTCGCGCAGGGCAGCGAGGCCGGCGGACACCGCTCGCTCGGCGTCAAGCCCGACCGGGTCGCCGCGGCCGGCATCGGCACGCTCGCCCTGGTGCCACAGGTGGTGGACGCCGTCAGTGTTCCCGTCATCGCCGCCGGCGGCATCGCCGACGGGCGCGGCCTCGCCGCCGTGCTGGCGCTCGGCGCGCAGGGCGCGCAGATCGGGACGCGCTTCGTGGTCACGCGCGAAGGCACGGCGGCGGAGTTCCGCAAGAAGGCGGTGCTCGAAGCCGAGAGCGAGGCGACGGTGCTCACCGACGTCGTCAGCGGGCTCTGGTCGCGCTACATCCGCAACGCCTATATCGAGGCGTACGAGCAGACGGGCGCTCCCGTGCTGCCCGTGCACGTGCAGACGCGCTTCGCGCAGGACATCTTCGACGAAGCGGCCAGGCGAGAGGACGCCGCGTGGCTGCCGCTGGCGACCGGGCAGAGCGCGGGGCTCGTGCACGATCTGCCCGCCGCCGCGGACGTCGTGGAGCGCATCGCGCGCGAGGCGCGCGCCGTGCTCGAGCGGCTGGCTACTTCTCGCTGAGCAGCCGGTCGATCTCCTGACGGAACTCCGCGAGCGGCCGCGCGCCGGCCAGGAGCAGTCCCTCGACCGTGCCGTCCGGCCGCGTGCGCCCGATCACGAACGACGGCGTGCCGTTGACGCCCGCCGCCGCGCCGTCGCCGAAGTTCTTCTGGACGGCGTTCGCGTACTTGCCGCCGCCCAGGCATGCCGCGAACGCCCCGGCGTCGAGACCGAGCGTCCCCGCGTGCGCGGGAAGCTGGTCCGGAGCGAGCGCCTGCTGGTTCCGGAAGAGCAGGTCGTGCATCTCCCAGTACTTGCCCTGATCGCCGGCGCACCGGGCCGCCTCCGATGCCTTGCGGGCATGGGGATGGATCCGATCGAGCGGAAAATCGCGGAAGACCCAGCGCACCTTGCCCGCGTCGATGTACGCGCTCTTCAGCGCGGGCAGGGTCGCGGTGACGAACTGCCGGCAGAAGGGACACTGATAGTCCGAGAACTCGACGATGGTCACCGGCGCGTCGCGGCGCCCGAGCGCGGGATTGTCGCCGGTGGCCACGGTGGCCTGCACGCGGGCCGGCGGCTGGGCCGGCGCGGCCAGGCGCTGCAGCAGCTCGCGCAGCGCGCGCACCTCGCCCCGCACCGCCGCGAGCTCCTCGCGCACGCGCTCGAGGTCGGAGCGGATCGCGGCCAGCGCCGGGTCCTCCGCCCGGGGCGACGGTGTCTGGGCACGCGCGGTTGAGGTCACGCTGCCGACGATCAGGAGCGCGAGCGCCGTCGCGCGGATCAACCGCATAGGCTTCTCCCTCACTTTCCTCGATCGTGGGGAACCGTCACGGCGACCGTCTGCTGCGCGCTGTTGCCGGAGGCGTCGCTGCACTGCACGGTGAGTGTGTAGACGCGGTCACCGCCCGAGCCCGAATGCTCCGCTTTCAGATTGGCCGTCAACGATCCGCTGATTCGCCAGTCGGCGCTCGAGCCTTCGTTGCTGCTGACGGCGACGATCCGGCAGGCGCGCGCCACGCCGGCGTCGCACGCGTCGGTGACCAGCGGCGACACGGTCACCGGCACCATCTTGTGATTCGGCGGCCACAGCAGATTCGGGCTGGCCGTGACGGCCGCGATCACCGGCGCCGTCGTGTCGAGCACGCTGACGGTGCCGATGCACGTGCTGGAGAGCCCGGCCGCGTCGGTCGCCGTCAGGGTGACGCCGGTGGTACCGAGTCCGTACGGACCCGCCGGCGACTGCCCGATGGTGACGGCGTCGCCGTCGGGATCGGAGGAGCCGTTGTTGACCGAGGCTGCGGCCGAGCACAGGTCGGCGCGCGCCCACACGGTGACGTTGCGGCAGCGCGCATCGGGCGGTTGGTTCACCGCCGCCGAGCGCGGCGCGTCGCCGAGCGGCCGACCGCCGGGCCCGGCGGCGAAGGTCGTCCAGCCGTCTTCGGGCACCTGGCCGACGCCCGGCTTGCTCCAGTCGCAGACGCCCGTCGGGAACGTCGCGAGCAGCCGCGCCTGCTGGTCGAGGTTGAACGCCACGCCGCCGTAGGCGGGATCGCTGAAGTCCAGTGGCTTGAGCTGGCACTTGAAGACGTTTTCGGCGAGCGGGCCACCCGCCACCTGCCGCGGCGAACCCTGGAACGTCACGGGACACGCCGGCGTGCCGAGTCCGACATTGTTCAGCGGCTCGGTCGCACCGGTATTGGTCAGGCACATGTCGGTGGCGCCGGCGGGCTTGTTGGCGCGCACCTTCTGCTCGATCGGGCGGTCGCTCGGATCGTTCTCGATGTTCGTGAGCCACTGGTCGAGGGTGAGAAACGACCGCAGCGTGAGCGCGGCGCCGGGTGTCCCCGCGCCGCCGTTGCCCGTGTACGCCCAGATGAGCTGGTTGTCGTGGTCACCATGCTGCGTGTCGAGCCGATTGCGGACGGCCCACGCGCGCCAGTTCATGTGGATGTCGCCGTTGGGGTTCTGATCGCCCCGCAGGTCGATGATCGGCAGCTTGGCCAGCTGACGCCCGTCACTGACGAGCCCGCCGCTGTAATAGGTATGCAGCACATCCGCGTGCGCCTTCTGCCGCGGCGCGGGAATGCCGGGCGCGGGGCTGGGTCCCGTCCACGTCAGGTCGGCCGTGTAGCCGCCGACGCCCTCGTTGAGCCGCACGAACTGCTCGGCAGAGATGACCCCGTCGCCTAGCGCCTTGAGGCCGTACTGAATGCCCTCGTTGTCCCCCGGCTGGTTTCCCTTCCGGTTGCCGTCGGTGTCGATGAACGTACCGACCATGCCCGCATCGTGATCGGCGCCTGTGCAGCGCACGCCGTTGGGTCGCGGCGGCGTGGACGTCGTGCTGTAGGTCAGCGCCGCCGGCCAGCCGCCACCGCAGTTGCCATTCACCGACGGGTTGCCGGCGTTGAGGAACGACGTGATCCAGGCGTTGCAGAAGCCGGTGTTGTTGTGGCCGTTGATGGCGGCGCGCTGGGCCGTCGTGAGCGTCGAGCCGTCCGTGGTCGCGTAGTACCGGTTCTGCAAGACGCCGCAGTCGGCGATCTCGATGAACGTCGTCATGGTGTCAGGATAGCTGCAGTTCGGCTGGATGGCGTTGAGCAGTCCGGGATAGGCGCCCGAGATGCTGTGCTGCATGATCGAGCCGCCGGAGCACCCGTCGCCGATCGTGTAGCGGATCGGGCCGTAGTTCTCGGCGATGTGCTCCTTGATCATCACCATGACCTCGGCGCCGAACGTGTCGTTGGAATTCGTGCCGTGGTCGGTGAAGGACGACGACGCGACCATGAAGCCGCGGCGAAGGGCGTTGTCGTTGAACACTGACGTGCCCGGCGGCGTCTGGAAGCGGCTCACCGAGGCGCTGGCGCCCATGCGCCAGAGCAGCTTGCCGTTCCAGCCGCGCTGCGGCGCCCAGGGCGCCTGCGCCTTGGTCGGGTCGTAGAACGTCACCAGCTGGTAGATGGCGCGATCCACGGTGCCGCGCTCGAGCACGATGATGCTCTTGACCGTGTCGCCGCGGTCGTTGGTGAAGTTGGCGATGGCGTCGTCGGCCGGCGGGCTGGCGACGTTGTAGGGCTCGAAGCAGCGGTTGGCGCCGGCGTTCGAGAACACACAGGGGCCGCCCTCGCGGTCTTTCGGCTGGTAGAAGAAGTCCCGCCGCGTGGTCGCGTTGCACTGGTCGTCGAGGGGCCCGTCGACGAGTCCGCTGGCCCGTGAGTTCACCGTCGCGGTCATGCCCGTACCGGGAACGGTGACCACGACCGGCGTGACTGCGGGGCGCGCGCAGACCCAGGGCTGCAGCGGAGCACCCGAGAACACCGGCCCGCCGATCGGGTGGTTGGTGACCATAAGGCTCGCCCGCGGTCGAAACGTCGCGCCCGACGCCGGATCGACGAAGGCCTGCACCTCGTTGACCCCGTCGTGGAGGTTGTCGACGACGCCCATGAAACGGCCGTTCTCGCGCACGGCAAAGGCGGCGGTGGCGTCGTCGCCGTGCACGCTGACGCGTACGGTCGTGGGATCGACGCCCGCCGGCAGCACCACCTCGATCAGCGCGTCGCCGCCCGAGACGAGGTCGGCACGGTTGCCGAGCACCGTGATCTCGAGCGTGGCTGCCGCGCGCGCGGCCGGCGGAACGGTCAGCGCGGCGGCCACCATGATGAGCAGCAGCGGGGTCACGAGGGTCCGGCTCAGCATGGTTGCCTCCTTGCCTAACCACCTTCGCGGAGTGCGCAGCGCGTACGACGGGGGCGCCTCTCAATAAGGGAAATCCGCAGAAAGCGCAAGCGAATTTGCGCCGGGAGTAGAATGCGCTTCGTGAAGCTCGACGTCGGGATGCTGACGCACGACCTGAAATCGATCCCCGACTATGCGCGCAAGGTCGAGGCGCTCGGGTACGACTGCCTCTGGTCGGCCGAGACCCAGCACGACCCCTTCCTGCCGCTCGCCGTCGCCGCGACCGTGACGTCCAGGATCAAGCTCGGCACGTCGATCGCCGTCGCGTTTCCGCGCAGCCCGATGATCCTCGCCCACATCTCGTGGGATCTCGCGAAGGCGTCGGGCGGGCGATTCATCCTCGGGCTGGGCTCGCAGGTCAAGGGCCACAACGAGCGGCGCTTCTCGGTGAAGTTCGAGTCGCCGGCGCCGAAGATGCGCGAGGTCGTCCTGGCCATGCGGGCGATCTGGGAGGCCTGGCAGAACGGGACCAAGCTGGACTTCAAGGGCCGGTTCTTCCGCTTCGATCTCATGACGCCGTTCTTCAACCCCGGGCCCATCGAGCATCCGCGCGTGGACGTGTACGTCGCCGGCGTCAATCCGGCCATGTGCCGGGTCGCCGGCGAGGTCTGCGACGGCCTGCACGTGCACCCGTTCAACAGCCCGACGTACCTGCGCGAGATCGTGCGGCCGGCGGTCGAGGAGGGCATGGCCAAGGCCTGGCGCCCGCGCGCCGACTTCACGTACGTCACGTCCTCGTTCGTCGTCGTCGGCGATACGGAAGCGGAGCTGGCCCCGCAGAAGCAGGCGGTGAAGCAGCAGATCGCCTTCTATGCGTCCACCCGCACCTACGAGCCCGTGCTCGCGGCGCACGGCTGGCAAGACCTCGTGCCCCAGCTGCACCGCAAGTCCGTGGAGGGCGACTGGAAGGGCATGGCCGATCTCATCAGCGACGAGATGCTCGAGACCTATGCGGTCGTCGGCTCCTACGCGACGATCGCGGCGCGCCTCAAGGAGCGCTACGCGGGGCTCCTCGACCGCACCGCGTTCTATCAGCCCGAAAAGCTTCCCACGCTCGACGATCCGCGCCTCCCGCGCGTGATCCAGGAGTTCAATCAGGAGGCCGCCCGATGATTGCCCGACCGTCGAGCGCCGGAGCAGTTCACCCGATGATTGCCCGACCGTCGAGCGCCGGAGCAGTTCACCCGACGATTACCCGACCGTCGAGCGCCGGAGCCCTGCGAAGGCGCTCCGACGGCGCATACGAATGAAAGCGCTCGCCTTCCACGAGTTCGGCGGTCCCGACAAGCTCAGGTACGAGGACGTTGCCGATCCCAAGATCAAGCCGCACGAGGTGCTCGTCCGCGTCAAGGCGTGCGCGCTGAACCACCTGGACCTCTTCGTGCGCGAGGGTATCCCGGCGCTCAAGACGCCCCTGCCCTTCTGGACCGGCTGCGACATCGCGGGCGACGTGGTCGAGGTCGGCGCCGCCGCAGAGGGCGTGAAGGTGGGCGACCGCGTGGCCGTGAATCCGAATCTCACCTGCGACCGCTGCGAGTTCTGCGCGGCCGGCGAGGACAGCCTGTGCGTGAAGTACGGCATCCTCGGCGAGCACATGCCCGGCGGCCTCGCCGAGCTGGTGGCCGTGCGCGCCGACAACGTGGTGCCGCTGCCCCCTCACGTCAAGTACGAGGAGGCGGCGTCGTTCATCCTCACCAACATGACGGCCTGGCGCATGGTGGTGACGCAGGGCCGGGTCGGCCCGGGCCAGGACGTGCTGATCATCGGCGTCGGCGGCGGCGTGTCGTCCACGGCCGTGCAGATCGCCAAGCTGTGCGGCGCGCGCGTCATCGTCACGTCGTCGAGCGACGCCAAGCTCGAGCGCGCCCGCGGCCTGGGCGCCGACGTCGGCATCAACTACAAGAGCAATCCCCAGTGGGCCAAGGCGGTGTTCGACGCCACCGACAAGCGCGGCGTGGACGTCGTCATCGAGAACGTCGGCGCGGCCACGTGGAAGGACTCGATCCGCTCGCTCAAGGGCGGCGGCCGGCTGGTGACGTGCGGCTCGACGTCCGGCCCCGTCGGCGAGACGCTGATCCCGCTCGTGTTCTGGAAGCAGGTGCACATCATCGGCTCGACGATGGCCAACCGGACGGAGTTCAACGACGTCATGCGGCTGTTCTTCGCGGGCCGCCTCAAGGCGATCATCGACGAGGTCGTCCCGCTCAAGGACGGCGCCGCCGCGCAGACGCGGCTGGCCGAGGGCAAGCAGTTCGGCAAGATCGTGCTCGTGCCGTAGCAGGCCTGATCGGGAGGGTGATGCGAAGCGCTGGGCCGCGTTCGCTGCTGTGGGCGCTCCTCGTGTTTGCCCTGTTCCGAACCACCGAGGCACTCGGCTGTTACGTACCCCCTGCGGAGTTGACCACGCACTATACGAACCTCATCGATAGGACTCCGCTGATCGTGCTTGCCGAAACCGTCGGCGCCGAAGAGGTGTCGGGCACGCGCGTTCGTTACGATTTCTCGGTGATCGAAACGCTCAAGGGGCGATCAGCGCCGAAGATCACGCTGACCTTCCGTCGTCGAGACTGGACCACGGCTCCCAGAGACGACGACTTCGATCGACATCGAGACCCGACGTTCTGGGATCAAAGCGCGACGCGGCAGGCGAACGACCCCGACTGCCGTATGAATCCCGTGTTCTTCGTCGGCTCGCGATATCTGCTCTTCGTCGAGGCCCCGTATCACTGGCGTAGCTTCGAGCGCATTACGGCCGCGGACGATCGGTGGCTCACGACCGTGCGCGCGCGTGTGCTCAACGGTTCGGAGTTCTCGCAACCGATTCTGCAATGGCTGAAAGACAAGTACGCCCTCGTCCTCTATCGAGTCGATCGCTGCGCCGCGGGCCATGCGGACCGAACGACGCTCACACACCTGGAAACTCTCAAGGGCGTCGGACGTCCTGAGTCTGACTGGCAACCGCTCTTCGCCGGCCCCGCGGGATGCCGACGAGACCAGGTCGTTCTTGCGATCCACTATCGCGGGTACGCGGACCCGTATGTCACGACGTATCCCGTCGTCGACAGCGCCATCGATTTGACGCGCGCCGAAACCGAGATCACACTCGTGGGGCCGCGACGGATCTCGGTCACGGATCTCAAGGCATTCCTGCGCTGACCGCGGGCAAGGAGGCGGCATGGCCATCCCCGTCACGATCAACGGCACGCCACAGCAGCTCGACGTCCCGGGCGAGATGCCGCTGCTGTGGGCGATCCGGGAGGCCGCGGGCCTCACCGGCACCAAGTACGCGTGCGGCATCGCGCAGTGCGGCGCGTGCACCGTGCATCTCGACGGCCAGCCGGTGCGCTCGTGTGTGACACCGATGTCGGCCGCGCGCGGCCGCCGCGTCACCACGATCGAGGGGCTCGATCCCAAGGGCGAGCACCCGCTGCAGAAGGCCTGGGTGGCGGCGCAGGTCCCGCAGTGCGGCTACTGCCAGTCGGGCCAGATCATGTCGGCGGCGGCGCTGCTCGCGGCGAAGCCGAGTCCGACGGACGCCGACATCGACGCCGCGATGGCGGGCAACATCTGCCGCTGCGGGACGTACCAGCGCATCCGCGACGCGATCCACAAGGCGGCCGCAATGAACAAGGGGACGACGCGATGAAGCTCACCCGTCGCCAGCTCCTCAAGGGCGGCGCCGCGCTCGGCGCCGGCCTCGTCATCGGCTTCCGCGTCCCCCTCGACGGCGCGGCACAGCAATCGCAGCAACCCGGCGTCTTCGCGCCCAATCAGTGGCTGCGCATCGATCGCGACGGCATCGTGACGATCACGAACTCCGTCCCCGAGATGGGCCAGGGCGCGATGACCGCGACACCGATGATCATCGCCGACGAGCTGGACGCGGACTGGAACAAGATCCGGCTCGAGCAGGCGCCCGCCAATCCCAAGCTCTACGCGAATCCCGTCACCGGCAACCAGGCCTACGGCGGCAGCCGCGGCGTGCGCGACCACCTGGAGATGTGGCGGAAGGCGGGCGCCGCCGCGCGCCAGATGCTCAAGCAGGCCGCCGCGCAGGAGTGGAGCGTTCCGGAGAGCGAGGTCGACACGGAGCCCGGTGTCGTCATCCATCGTCCGAGCGGCCGCCGCCTGATGTACGGCCAGCTCGTCGACAAAGCCTCGCAGCTGCCCGTTCCGCAGAACCCGACGCTGAAGACGAAGGACCAGTTCCGCTACATCGGCAAGGAAGGCATCGCGCGGCTGGACATCCCGGTGAAGACCGACGGGCGGGCGATCTACGGCATGGACGTGAAGGTGCCGGGGATGCTGATCGCCTCCATCGAGCGCTGCCCCGTCTTCGGCGGCAAGGTGCAGTCGTTCGACGCCGCCGCGGCCAAGGCCGTGCCCGACGTCCGAAACGTCGTGCAGGTCACCAACGGCGTCGCCGTCGTCGCCACGAGCTCCTGGTCTGCGCTGCGGGGCCGCCGCGCGCTCAAGGTGACGTGGGACGAAGGGCCGCTGGCCTCGCTCAGCAGCGCCGAGATCAGCAAAGGGTATGCGGCGCTCGCGAAGCAGAACGGCCAGGTCGCGCGCAACGACGGCAACGCCGAGCAGGCGCTCGGCGCGGGCGGCACGGTGGTCGAGGCCGTCTACGAGGTGCCGTTCCTGGAGCACGCGTGCATGGAGCCGATGAACGCGACCGCGCACGTGATGCCCGACAGCGTCACGCTCTGGGTGCCGACGCAGAATCCGGGCGGTCACCAGGCGCTGGCCGCGAAGCTGGCCGGCGTCCCGGTGGAGCGCGTGGAGGTCGTGACCACGCTGCTCGGCGGCGGCTTCGGCCGGCGCGGCGAGCCCGATTTCGTCACCGACGCCGTCGAGACGTCGAAGGCCGTCAATGCGCCGGTCAAGGTCGTGTGGACGCGCGAGGACGACATCCAGCACGGCTTCTATCGCCCCGCGACGTACAACGTCTTCAAGGCCACGCTCGGTCCTGACGGCAAGCCCGGCGCGTGGTGGCACCGCATCGTCGGGCCCGGCATCCTGATCCAGAAGGGCCGCGCGCCGAAGGGCAGCATCGATCCCGCCGCCGTCGAGGGCGCGCGCAACCATCCCTACGACATCGCGAACGTCCGCGTCGAATGGGTCGAGAAGGACTTCGGCGTGCCGGTCGGGTTCTGGCGCTCGGTGGGCTCCTCGCAGAACGCGTTCGTCACCGAGTCGTTCGTCGACGAACTGGCTCACGCGGCCAGCCGGGACCCGTACGAGTATCGCCGCGCGCTGCTCGGCAAGGCGCCGCGCCATCTCGCCGTGCTCGAGGCCGCCGCCAAGGGCGCCGGCTGGGGGACGCCGCTGCCCGCGGGCCGCGCGCGCGGCATCGCCGTGGCGTTCTCGTACGGCTCGTACGCCGCTCACGTCGCCGAAGTCTCCGTGGCGAGCGACGGCGCTGTGCGCGTGCACCGCATCGTGTGCGCCATCGACTGCGGCATCGCGGTGAATCCGGATCAGGTGCGCTCGCAGATGGAAGGCGGCGCGATCTACGCGCTGACGGCGGCGCTGTACGGCCGAATCACGCTCGACAAGGGGCGCGTGCAGCAGTCGAACTTCCACGACTATCCGATGCTGCGCATCGCCGAGGCGCCGAAGGTGGAGACCATCATCGTCGACTCCGGCCAGGCTCCCGGCGGGCTCGGAGAACCCGGGGTACCGCCGGTGGCGCCGGCCGTCACCAACGCGCTCTTCGTGCTGACGGGCAAGCGGATCCGCGCGCTGCCGATCGACCGGAATCTGCTCAAGCGCGCGTAGCATGCGCGGCACGGCCGTCGCGTGCGCGGCGCTGGCCCTGGTGGCCGGCGTCTCGTCCGCACGGGCCGACGAGGCGCTGTGGACGCTCCTGCGCGACGGCGGCCATGTCATCCTGCTCCGCCACGCGGCCACCGATCGCACGTTCGGCGATCCGCCGGGCTTTCGGCTCGACGACTGCTCGACCCAGCGCACCCTGGTCGACGAGGGGCGCGAGCAGGCAAAACGGCTTGGTGACGCCCTGCGAGCGCGCGCGGTGCCCATCGGCCGTGTGCTGTCCAGCCAGTGGTGCCGCTGCCTGGAGACCGCGCGGCTCGCCTTCGGACGCGTCGAGCCGTGGCCGGCGCTGAACGCCGGCCCTCGGGACGCCGATCGCGTCGACGCGCGCGTGCGCGAGCTGCGCGCGCTGCTCGCGACGGCGCCGTCCGGCGGCAACCTCGCGCTCGTCACCCACGGGTTCAACATCCGCGACGCAACCGGCGAGATGCCGGTGGAAGGCGGTCTGATCGTGTTCACGCCGCTCGGCGGCGACCGCTTCAAGGTCGCCGGCCGCCTCACACCCGCGGAGGTGGCGCCGCGCTGAGCGCGCGTCGATAATGGCCGCCAGGGAGGACCCGCGATGACGTCACGCCTCGCGCTCGCGCTGATCGCGCTCGCGCTCGTTCCCACAGTCGCCCGCGCCCATCACGGCTGGAGCGGCTACGACGCGACCCGCGTGCTGAACCTCACGGGCACGATCCGCGAGGCCGGCTACGAGCACCCCCACGGCTACGTGAAGCTGGAGACGCCGGACAAGACGTGGCTGGTCGTGCTGGCGCCGCCGTCGCGAATGGAGAACCGCGGCCTGCCGCGCGAGATGCTGAAGCCCGGCACGACGGCCAGCGTCGTCGGCTATCCGAACCGTGCCGATCCGGGCGAGATGCGCGCCGAGCGCATCACCATCGCCGACAAGACCACCGAATTGCGTTGAGCCGGCGGCGGGGCGCCCGCTGATGCACCCGCCGAGCGGCCCGGCCTGGCTCGTGTGGCTCGAAACGTCGGGCGTCGCGGTTGCCATGCGGCAGTGGACGTGGCTCTACCCCGCCGTGGAGATCGTCCACATCGTCGGCTTCGTCACGCTGGTCGGCGCCGCGCTGATGTTCGACACGCGGCTGCTGGGCCGCTCGCGGCCGCTCGCGGTGAGCGCGCTCGAGCGTCACCTGCTGCCGTGGGCGCGCGGGAGTCTGCTGCTCGTCGTGCCGACGGGTGCGCTGATGTTCGTCGCCCACGCGACCGAGATGGCCTCGAATCCCGCGCTCCGTCTCAAGCTCATCCTGCTCGCCGCCGCGTTCCTGAACGCGGGCCTCTTCCACCGCTGGCCCTTCCGCACGGTGGGCGACTGGGACACCGAGCTGCGCGCGCCGCTCGCCGCGCGCGTCAACGGCGCGCTGTCGATCGCGCTCTGGGTGAGCGTGATCGCATGCGGGCGACTTATCGCATACTTCTGAGCCGGCTGCCAGCCTGACACGTCGTGGTCGCGAGCAGGTAAATATTTTCCCGTCTTCCCGATGCGCCCGGGCGGTGGTTTATTGGCCATCATGGACGCGATGAAGGAGATCGACTTCCGGCTGCTGCTCGAGCAGCTGCCGGCGATCGTGTGGGCCACCGATCGAGATCTCCGCTTCGTGTACTCGCGCGGCGCCGGCCTCGTCGCGCTCGGTCTGGGCGCCGACGAAGTCGTCGGTCTCTCGCTCAGCGATTATCTCGGCACGCGCGATCCCGCCGATCCGACGCTGACCGCCCATCGCGTGGCGCTCGAGGGCATGCCCACGGTGTACGACTTCGAGCACGAGGGACGGGTCTACCGCGTGCACGTCGAGCCGTGGCGCGCGGGCAGCGCGGGGATCGTCGGCGTGCTCGGCGTGGCGCTCGACATCACCGAGCGCGCGCGAATCGAGGCCGCCCTGGCGCGCAGCGAGCGCGCGCTCGCCGACTTCTTCGAGAACGCGGCGCTCGGCCTGCACTGGAACGGCGCCGACGGCACCGTGCTGCGCGTCAACCAGACCGAGCTGGACCTGCTCGGCTACGCGCGCGAAGACTACGTCGGCTCCCACATCGCCGACTTCCACGTCGACCGCGACCAGATCACCGACATCCTGGCGCGGCTCGTCCGCGGCGAGGCCGTGAGCGCATGGGAGGCGCGCCTGCGCGCCCGGGACGGCTCGATCAAGCACGTGCTGATGTCGGCCAACGTCCTCCGGGAGGAAGGCCGCTTCGTCCACATCCGCTGCTTCAGCCGCGACATCACCGACCGCCGGCGGATGGAAGAGGCCCGGCGCGAGGCCGATCTGCTGCAGCACGTGGCCAGCCTCGCGCATGCGGCCGCCCACGAGATCAACAACCCGCTGGCGGTGATCCACGGCAGCATCGACCTCATCGCGCGCACGGCGGCGCCCGAGATGAAGCCCCGCCTCGACGCCTGCCGCGAGGCGGTCGCCCGCGTCGCCGAGATCCTTGACCGGATGAACAGCCTCGCCCGGCTGCAGCCCTCGCAGGGTTGGCCGGCGGATCTGCCGGCGATGCTCGATCTGAAGGCATCGAGCACCCCGGGCGGCGGCGAGACCCGCTGACCCGCGGCGCGGCGCTTGTCGCCGCCGCGCGGTCGTGATTCACTCCATTCGATGACCCGCGTGACCGAGCTCGACACACCGGCGGTGACCGTCCGCCTCGACATCGTCGAGCGCAACATCCGCCGGGTGCACGACCACCTCGCCCGTCATGGCGTCGCCAACCGCCCGCACGTGAAGACCCACAAGATCCCCGCGCTGGGCCGCATGCAGATGGCCGCCGGCGCCGTGGGCATCACGTGCCAGAAGCTCGGCGAGGTCGAGGTCTTCACCGACGCCGGCGTCGCCGACGACGTCCTGCTGACGTTCAACGTCATCGGGCGCGCCAAGGTCGACCGGCTGCTGGCGCTGGCGCGGCGGCTGCGCCGCCTGGCCGTCGTGTTCGACAACGAGGTCGTGGCGCGCGGCCTCGCCGACGGGGCGCGCGCGGCGGGCGGCGAGATCCCCTTCCTCGTCGAGTGCGACACGGGCTTCGGCCGCAACGGCGTGCAGACGCCGGAGGCCGCGCTCGACCTGGCGCGCGCCGCCGTGAAGCCGGGCGGGCTCGCGTTCGAGGGCCTCATGACGTTCCCCAACCGCGATC
>WNEQ01000244.1_pt1 | contig 27421 bp, 21 predicted proteins | sample 5399971 | NCBI WGS metagenome assembly WNEQ01 (sample SAMN13153330, study PRJNA577476) | soil metagenome | isolation source: 20 cm grassland meadow soil 2 days after 1st rain plot 5 | place: USA:California | collected 2015-09-18
CTCGGTTGGCGATGATAGTGTAAGCTACGTCAGTAGCCTTGACATCGTTGCCGTCCGAGAATTTCCAGTCGTTCCGTATGTGCCAGATCTGGGTAGTAACGCCGGTAGCGCATCCGTTGATAGAGTTGCATCCAACCTCGGTTGGGTTGAAGGTGGCGCTGTGACTGGTGGTTCCCCAGTCAATGAACTGGGCGGCTGCACCTCCAGTGTTGGGGTTGGCGTTGAGCATCGCATCATAGACCTGTGCGAGGAAGTCGAATTCCCAGACGCTGTTGGCGGTGAACGGGCTGAGGTTGCTGGTGTCCTGAGAAAAGCCTCGGCGTATGACGCCGGGCGTGGGCTGATTTGCTGCGTTGCTAGCCGTGTATCCTGGAACCTGGCGAGCGTTCAACAATGTAAAGTAAGGAGCTCCCGCGAGCGTACCGAAGCCTACAGTGTTGACGATACTTGCCTGGGTAGACACGCACGTTGTAGTGCACTGTTGGAAGTTGAAGCCATTGTTCTCGGCGAAGGTGTCGACGAAGGCGAAGCCTGGTATGTGATGACTCCACTTGAGATCGTCACCTATCGCTCTCTGGAAGAACGCGCTTGATAGAGCGGCTGTCGGGGCGAATTCGCCTGCGTTGGCATTGGTGTCTGTTTGTGGTTCGCAGAAGAAGTGATAGTTGTTCGGCTTGAGGGCGGGTGTGCCAGCACAGATCGCACCAGTGTTGATACTGTGGCTGTTGAGGAAGTACTGGTCGGGAGTGGGGTCAAAGCCCTGGCCTTCCGTGTAGAACTGCCAGGCGCTCGGGCTTCCTCCGGAGACCGACGTGTCTTCGAAGACGATGGGCGTCACTTGGGTGAAGGTGTAGTATTTGGGTGTGAACTGGGTGCATGGACTGGTCCTTGCATCGTAGCATACTGTGCCAACAAAACCGGTCTGAGTAGCTCTACTCTGAGGTGTTCCGAAGAGGAAGTTCAACTCGTCAGCGACGATCTGACCGAATTGTTGTCTTCCAAAGTTGACTCTGACATAGGTCTTGATTTGGCCGTTAGGCACGATGTGCGCGTATGCTCCAGGGTCTGTGGTTAGATCAGCTGCACTGGCTACATTGTCGCAGGTGGCGGTTGAAGGCGATAGTGTGAGACCCATGGAAACGAAGTCGTCACAGGCAGCCCGCAAATCGTTGTGGCCAGAGTAGCCCGCAACGAGACCGGTAGTGCCTGGATTCCACCAGCGAGAGTTCACGTTCACAGTGCTATCAGTAATGTGGTATGGACCGACATCGTGTCCGGTTGCTCCAGTGGAGCAGCCGACAACATTGAGCCAAGGATGATTACCGAATTGACATTCGGCAATGTCCACCTCAGTGGCCGGGCCTCCTGCTGCATTCGTAACCGGACATGCTGGCGCACTCTGACACAAGTATTCGCTGGTAGTGCCTATCGGGCAACGACCTCCTTGTCCCGGAACCCAGAATACGCATGGCGCTGAGGCCACGCCTGTCATCGTGGTTCGGACAAAGGCTGGATCGTCTAGCAAGTGGTGGAAGGCAGCACCGAGAAGTGCTCGGGCTGTCGTCGGCTTGACGGTGCTGGGACTGTTCCAGTTTACGTTGAACGTGCCACTGGTAACCGCGGCACTAGCGATACTCACCGCGATGGTTCCAGTTGCGCCGGTTCCATTGTAGACGTTGGATCGGAGAGAGTAACTTCCGGCAAGGGTACATGGGATAGTGTAGACACCGTTCGGAGTTGCACCTCCCGAGTCGCTAACTGTAACCGATGGTGAACCGCTCGGCTGGTTGGCCGCCGTCAAAGTGCTGAGCGTGTCCAGAATGTTTGAGCCGGTCTCCTGGTTCCGGAGAGTTATACTCAACGAGCCGAAACCAGCACTGCAGCCTGCAGCCGTACCGGTTGTGGTGAATGAAGCCGGGGTCGTGGTTCTTGGGACCTGTAGTGCAATTCCCATGAAGGCAGGGAAGCTGTTGACGTCGACTCCGAAGTAACCAAGTTCTGCTTGAGGACCGGTGCAGAAGAAGTCGGCGTTGCCGCAGAAAGTGGTGATGTCGGAGCTAGATTGTAGAGGCCAATCGCTGACGTCAATCTCACCTAGCTGGAAGTGAGAGAACATGACATCAAAGTCGGAGTAGAAGTGCATGATCAACTGCTGAGTAAAAGGCCCGTAAGCCGAAAAGCGAGTAGGACCGCTCTGGTTGATTGCGCGTACCTGATTGTACGTTCCTGGTAGAGCCATGAGAAGAGTTAGACTTAGCATTAGAACTAGAATTGGTGTAGTTATTCGCATTTTTTCTTCAAAAGGCCATTTCGCCTCCAGCCTCCTTTTAAGATTATCCCAAAATAAGGTCGCTCTGGATACCCCGGGGTGGACGGGGGAAGCCGATGGGCTAAAGAGGTTCTATCTTGAGATTTCTTCTTCGTCTAAGAAATCCCACGGCAACTCCAATTGCTGCAACAGCTGCAACGCCTCCGACCACTTGAAGGAGCAGAGTGGTGGTGTCGGTGGGGGCGATGCCGAGTTGGCTAGTATTCAAACCTTCACGACAGTTCTTGGCGCTGGCCAGTTGTACAGTGGCGACTATGCTGTAAATTCCGACCGGCAAGTGGGATGTTGGCAGAGTATCGTTATAGTGCAGTATCTGATTCGGCTTGATACTCTGATTTGGTATTACCGCTAGGGTTGCGTTAGGAGGCCCGTAAGCAATAGTCAGATTGAAGGTTTCCCGGAACGTTCCGGTGTCTTGAACTTCGACCGTGAATGGCACGTTCGTCCCAGGTTTAACCTGATTGACGTTGGTCTGAATCCCCTGGACAGCAACGCAGTGTATCGGCGGAGGGACAATAGTTAGCAGCGTTACCATCATACCCTGAAAACCGCTGTCTTGATCTATGACTGTCACACGGATTGAAAAGTTGCCCAAGAATATGTTGGCCCCATTTGAAAACACGTGAGTGGTTATGTCCACGTTCAAGGTTGTATTCGCGGTCCCGGATGAATCCCCAAAATCCCAAAGGTACTTCAGGATTCCCTTGTTCTGCGCCTGCTGATTGTCGGGGTCGAAGCTCTTTGTCGCGTTGAAGGTAACTATGTCACCCTGTTGAGGACTGGTTGGAGAAACGGTGAATAATGCGGTTGGACCTTCCATGCCGGCGACATTCTTGAAATAGCCATCAACAGTCTCAACGCCATACCTTATCTGATCGTACCCGTCGATGAGACGGGTCCAGTTCGGGGACCCTGTTGGACATCCTTGAGGACAGAGCCCTCCGGGAGGCTGAGCGCTGTAGCTAGCGGCTGACATTCCGGCCGCCAGGGCTAGAGGGCTAACACCGACCTTCAGTACCGAAAAGACGAGGTTGGCAAGCGTGCCCGACCCTCCGAGGAAGAGCCCGTGGTTGTTGGTGGTCGTGGCAAGATTCACGACAGCCAACCTCAGAGCACCTGTATTGTTGTAGTTGCTGGGAGACTTGTACGAATTATCGAAAACTGTGCCTGTTGAGATATCGTAGGAATAGAGGCTGATGTAGTTCTGGTCAAAGTAGAGAGCGAATTCGTAGGCGTTGAAAGGAAGGGCGTTCGTCACGTTGACCTGAACAGAGAATCGCGACCCAATAGTCAAGGAAGGATCGGTAATGTTCGCGCTACCATACGTGCTGCTGAACACTCCCACAATCGCAAGGTTGCCTTGGCCGTGAGCTTTCTCAAAGAAAGGAACAGCCAAGAACAGAGACACTATCCCAAGGAACAATAGTAGCGCTGGCTTGGCAGGAAGGTGAGACAAGCAGAAATCCTCTCAGTTCGAGAAGGCCTGCCGATCAGACCCTTAAAAGTTTATGCGGATTAGAATTTTCGAAAATGACTCGAAAGTGAAGAACTGGCATTTTGCGATGACGCTCGCTGAGTCCAGAAAAATTTTCCTATGCGGGACCCTTCGTTCCCACCGTTTGTCAGGTCAGGGGAGCACGTCGAGCTCTTCTCCTCCTGAGGAAGAGAAGGCCGGCGACAGCCGCGATAACAACCGCTGCCACACCCGCATAGATTAGAGTCGAGTTGTCCAGTGGAGGAGGAGGCACCACGGATGCTTGGGACACTGTTTCGACGTGGGTCTTGTAGAATTTCCGACCGCCAGAATCAGTGACCGTCACCGTTACGGTATAGTTGCCGCTTTTGGCAAAGGCGTGGGCCGTCGAGGCGCCTGTATCTGTTGACCCGTCGCCGTAGTCCCAGAAATAAGTGTAAGGTGGGACGCCGCCGGAGATAGCCGCCGTGAATGTTACCGACTGACCTGTAACAGGGGACGTCGTGGAGAGACTGAAGTCCCCTGCGACAACACTTGCAACACTAACGCTTGCAAAACTGCTCTCCCCAATTTGGGGGGTTTCACCGTCTTGGGCGACGACCGTGATGGGATAGCTCCCGGCGACTGTGTAGTTGTGACTGGCCGAGGCAGGGTAGGGAGAGATGAACCCGGTATTCGTTACGACTGACGAGGTACCGTCTCCCCACTTAATCGTGTAGCTGAAGAGTACTGACCGGAACCCTAAGCCCGATGGGTACGCGTTTGAGTACGTAATGCTTGAGGTGACTTTGACGGGGAAACCTACAGTCGCATTTTGCGTATTGACCACTGTTAGGACAGTGAACACTGGGGTGCCTCCGGTCACATTGACTCGACCGTAAGCTTGGATGGCACTAGGTGGAACTAGTCCTAAACCAGAGTCAGTGACCGTAAGGCTGACGTTGTAGACTCCGGAAAAATGATAACCTGGTGAAGCGCCGCTGAGGATTTGTGTATTGTTCTGGCTCCGCTGAGAGGTGATAGATGGAGCGGGCTTTGCGCATACCGCGGTGTTAGTGCCTGGCGCCGGGGCTGGGCAGAACCTCCATTTCACAGAGTACTTGGCATTCCCTCCTAGCCAGAAACCGCTCCATGTCCCTGACGTCTCAGTTGCAAGATTGCTGGGTCCTCGAATCGCTGCTGCGAACGGACGCTCGACAACTGTGACATTATGAGGAGTAGGCGTTGCACTGTCGAGAACTCTCAGGGTCACTCGGCTTACGAAGATCGAAGCATTGCCGTTAGGTGCTGCTATGATTGCAGGATTACCACTGATCTGTGAACTAAACAGATCTGTGTTTGTAGTATTGAAATTCCAACCATAAGTCAAGGTTCCTGTGCATCCTGTGCAAGCTATTGTGGAAGTAAACGTGATCAGCGGACCAGGGCCGGATGGGTCTAGCGAGAAGGTGAAACCTCCACTCCAATTAAGCGTGTGAGCAGGATCAGAATAGGATTCGCTGTCGAAACTTCCCTGGATAATCTGATGAACCACAGGACCGGGATTCAAGATACCGCCTTGGCTTCCGTGGCTGATAGTCAGCCCGGTGTTCCCGATACCAACAACATCAAACCTAAGCCGGAAGAGGATGAAGTTACTGCCGTAGCTTGCGAAAACCAGTTGCAACAGGTGAGCTTGACCAGCAGCATTGTCGATCGTTTGGACGGCATTGAAAGGAGACAAGGCCGCCCAGTTAGTTCCTCCCAGGTCAAACATCACGGCGTGAAGGATGTTCGGGTTCCACGAGACAAAGATGTCAAAACCGTTCATCGCTGAAGTGGCATTCTGTATGTAGACTACATCGGCAGTGAAGCCTCCACCGATCTGCGGAGAAACTGTGCTGAATGTTTCATCTTGGTCAGATACTAAAGGCTCTGTGGTCTTGTCGGAAGGAGCCATCGTGGTATAATTTCCTACATCGCCGATCCAGGTACATGAGCTACTAGTCTGGAAGACTCCATTCTCGCTTGGAGCGACAGGGAAACCTGTGCCGTTCACCACTGCTTCTTTCGCTCCAAGCCCACAGTCAATACCTAGCTTGGGCAGGTTGGGAACAGACGGCTGAATGGTTCGTCTTGCAACATTCGACAGCCCGATATTCGAGAATGCTGGAGACGCTAGAGAAAGAGTTGTGAGAATAACGATCATGGAAACCGTGATTAGGAGTCCGAGATTCTTGTTCTTCTTCGGCGATCGATTCAAGGCGTTCAGGGTCCAGTATTTACTTCCATATAGCATCTACTCTATTTACCGTATCGGAAGGACCATCAAAACTTCCAGAGATAATCTCGGAGGCCCAATCCGGAATCTCAGACGCTCTTGCCGTAGTTAATCGCGACCAGGGCCAGGTCTAGCACACCAATCGGCTTCCCCGGGTCATTGTCGACATCAACGTACTGGTCACACATGGTACCGGGTGTCGGCATCTGTCCATAGCAGATAGCCACGAGAGCTAGGTCGAGGATGTTTATCTTTCCGTCTCCATTGGCGTCTCCCGGTGGAGAGACCCTGAGAGGATAGAGCGCCAGGGATTCGTCTCCTTGGTTGCCAGCGAAATTCTCAGCGGGAGAAATATTTGTGAGAGTGGCCAGGATCGTGTATCTTCCCCAGGGCTGGGCGCTGGTCCAGTTAAAATAGAGTGTTTGAGACTGGCCTGGGGTCAGTGTGAGATTCCAGGCTTTGAGAACGTTGCTCGTATTGTTGGCCACGAGCGTCAGTCTTGCAGTCTCGAGCGAGTCTCCGTAGTTTGAGACTATTGTTGTTATGTTCACTGGATAGTTCGACCTTACGAGCCCTGGAGTGGCGGAGAGGAATCGGACTCCTACATCATTGACTCCCGAGATCGGATTTGAGCTAGAGAACAGGATTTCCAGGCTTGAGGAGATGAGGCTGTTCCAGAAAACCCAGATTCGCCTGTCGCTGTTCTGGACCGCCGCGGGTCCGGTGTCTTCTCCAGTTGTTAGCTGAGTCGCAGGAGACCAGCTCGCACCATTAGGATCGGTTGCCGTAGCGTAGAAAATGTACTCTGATGGAGGGCTGACGGTGGACCTCTGGAAGAAGACCCAGTATGTTCCGTCCCGGGCCTGAAGTATTACTGGATGATCGTCATCGTTTGAAGTGCTGAAGAGGAAGCCTGTCTTCGGAGTCCAAGAGCCTGCAGGAATACCAGTTGATGGTAGAGTTGTGACAGTGCCATTCGTCGTTGTATAATATAGGTTTAGGTTCGTCGTGTCGTTAGACGACCAGAAAACCCGTATCTTACCATCTCTAGTCTGAGTTATGGACGGACTTTTCTGGCCTAGATTTGATACAGATGCTGGGGGCAGCGGGAATTCAGAGGACCATCCGGTTCCGTTGTAGTACTTGTAATAGACCTGGCTCAGAGTGCCTTGAGAATTCTGTCTGGACCACGTCACCCAGATCCTCCCGTTTCGGTCTTGAACAGCGGAAGGCGCTTTGTCATTCATGGTGGACGAGGTTAGTTGGACGGGACCGGTTGTAGCGTGCGGATTATTCTCAGTGCTTGAGTAGAACCGGTAGAAGATCTGGGGATGCCCTGTACTGTTGGAGGACCAGAGGATCATCATCGTCTGGTTGACCAGTTGAGTGATGAAACTCTGCGCATCATTGGACGACCCTGTCGTGACCGATTGTTTGACGGACCAAGCAGTCCCGTTCCACATCTTGAAGTAGATTATAGGGTTCAGTAGCGAGCCAGACGGTTTTTCATTCCAAGTCAGCCATATCCGTCCGAGATAGTCAACGGAGGCTGAAGGTGACAGGAAGAGGCTTGTGGAAGGAGTCGGTCCTGCAATGACTAGATCGCCCTGGTCGTATACGTTGTTAGTGTTAGTGTCGTAGGCAACCGTTTCGCCAAGGTCCCACCGACCATTGTTATTCGAATCAAAGTATTTGACGCGAGTGTCGCTCCCAAGCGCGGTCCCGTTTAGAGGTTGAGTTCCGGACACGACCGTCTCCCCTGACTCGTAGGTGGAGTCGCCGTTGTTGTCGTACACCACGACCGCTCCAGAACTCCACGCACCAGAGCCCGGTGCTCCGTTGGCTATGACGGACTCGGTCCGTTCGTAGAGACCATTACTGTTGCTATCGTAGACTATCGTTTCTCCCGGGCTCCACAGACCCGTTCTCGGCACGTCGATGAACCTGAGATTGGGGTCGGATTTCAGCAGAGTCCCGATCGCGGGAGTAGTGCCGGCGATTACAGGCTCGCTGAGTAAAGTGCCCCCTAGCGGGGACATACCAACGACGACGGTGTCGCAGCACGGATTAAAGAGACCGTTGGAGTCAGTGTCATAGACCAAGGCTTCTCCAGGGTTCCACCAGGTGTTTCCGTCCGTCTCAACATACTTCATCTTTGAATCGAACTTTATGGCTGTTCCGACAGCCGGACGCGCGCCAGAGAGGACGGGTTCCATCAAAACCGTGCCGTTTGGGGGAGCAGATCCAACCACGACCAAATCGCCGGTCACATAGATATGGTCCGAGTCCGCATCATACACAATAGTCTCACCTCTGTCCCAGTGACCACTAAGATTGGCGTCTACGAAGTGAAAATGATTGTCGATAGTCAGAATCCCGCTGCCATCGGTCGGCGGGGTGGGTCCAATAATTACAGTGTCACCGGTCCTGTAGATGCCGCTGCCGAATATGTCGTAGATCACGGAGTCGGGCCCTGGATCGTAGATCCCGTTCCCATTTGAATCGAAGTATTTGATTTTCGAGTCAATTGTAGCGTTGAAATATCCCTGGTTGATCGTGTCGTAGACAACTGTTTCACCGGTGTCCCAGACGTTGTTACTGTTCGCATCTACAAATCTGATTTTAAGGTCAGAGTTCAACCCTGCGAGCGACGGAGGATTAGCAGACAGAAGAAGAGGCTCGGTTGACTCGTAGATGTTGTTTCCGTTGCTGTCGTACGCAACTGCCTCTCCTGTGTCCCAGACGCTATTTCTGTTGGTATCGATGAACATGATCTTTGGGTCAGCCTTGAGAGAAGTTCCAACGGCTGGTGTTGGCCCGTATAGAACGCGGTCGCCTGTAGCGTATACACCTGAAAGGTTTGCGTCGTAGACTACCGATTCCCCTGTGTCCCAGTGGCCGTTATTGTTTGTATCAACGTATTTGAGATGGGGGTCGATCGACGCGCTGTATAGACCATTGTTGTTACTGTCATAAACGACGGGATTGCCTGGGACCCAGGAAGAACCTGGGCCAATGAATTTGACATGACTATCATTTGTCAGAGAAGTGCCGGGGACGACCGGTGTCCCTCCGATGACCGGGTTCCCTGTGATGTAGCGGTTACTATTGCTGATGTCGTAAACGACGCTTTCGCCCGCGTCCCAGCGGTTGTCTCCATTGATGTCAACATACTTGACGAGCGGGTCAGCTCTGAGCGTAGCCCCCGGGGCGACGCTTCCTGCAATGACGGGTTCGGTAGACTCGAAGATGCTATCGTTGTTCGAGTCGTACAGCACCGGCTCACCAAGGTCCCAGTGGGCGTTCGCGTTAAGGTCGACGAACTTGACGAGGGAGTCACGTTTCAAGACCGTGTTATTAGCCGGAGAGGTGTCCACAAATCTGAGCTTGCTGTCGAAGGAAAGGGTGGTTCCCATGGGGACCGGCTGGGGTCCCGAGAAGGTCTGGGCTTTCACTACTGGAAACTGGAAGATGGCAAACATGCTGATTATCAGGAGTGAGAGTACGAGGAATGCGCGGGATACTTGTCTTGCCGAGGCCTTTGGAGTCATGAGCGTCACCTGACGCGTAACGAGAAAAAGGAGAAAGAGGGGGATTTTGGTCGGCTGGTCGTGCTGTCTACGATTTGAGCTTGAAGAACAGACCGGTAAGAGTCTGCCCGTTCACGCATGTTGAGGGGTCTGAGGTTGTACAGCGGAGTACGGTTGCGACGATGTGGTAGGTTCCTATAGCGAAGCCGGATGTGTCAAAGGTGTATGTTGCTGTTACTGTTAGCGAGTCGCCTGGGAATCCGAATGCAATATTGGACTGGATTGGGGTGTCGACACCGTTCGGGTCGATGACGTCGAATGTGACGCCTCCGAAGCCTGCTCTAACGTTGCTCGAAAGCATCAGTACGAAGCCTACGAGCGTTACTTGGGTGTCTCCATGGCTGATTCTGCTGAGTCTCTGACCAGCTGCCACGGTAGCGTTTGGTATTATGAATGTCAGCGAGGGCGGTACGCCAAAGGTTCCGTCACTAGTCGTAACTGGCGCGATAGTTGGACCAGGAAGTACAGCCAGTTGAGCGAGGGCAATTTGCAGAGTTGCAAAACTAGCCTGCAGCGGTGTGAAGGTGAGCACTAGCACAGCGGTTGGACTGCTTATTGATGCTGAGGATCCGCCTAGGGAAACTGCTGCCGCCTCGGCAGAGCCGGTCCCGTTGGAACAGAAGTTGTGGAGTCCAACTGGGAAGTTGTTTGGAAGGATCACTGGGAAGCTCGCTGCGGTGCAGCTAACGACTGAGGGGTCGTAGTTCAGTATGACATCGTAGCCGACTAGCATGTCGACGCTATTGACGGTGACGGAAACGGTGAAGCTTCCTCCGACGTCGGCTGCAGATATCGCTGGGTCAACTGCGACAACGGCGGGTCCTGTTGCATGGACAAGTAGCGATGGTGCTTCGGGGATGACGGTCATTAAGCTGAGTACTGCGATGAGTAGTGGTGTAATTACTCGTCTATTCAAGTCTATCCAACGGAAGCTTCCTTGAAGAACTCATATAAGACTTACTGAAAGGCAGCACGCTTCTTGTATCCGAAGAAACCTGTGGTTATACACAGAGTACCGTGCATAAGGCCGTGATCCCAAAAGCAATTCTCTCATAGATACTACCCTCATCGTTGAAAGGACAGTTGGCATGAAAGATATCACAGGCTAGCAGATGCAAGAGGATTGAGCGGCAGTGTCTGAATGTGTTCCAGTCTTCGGAAACAATCGAATGAACAATACTATGGAGAAGCCCCGACCGCGCCCCCGATGCGTCCATTCACTTCCGAGATAACGGATAATAAATCTAGAAGGGCTGGTCAAGGGTAAGGACATAGTGGACAGGATGCACTCGAGGATTTTCGCGAGAACACTTCTGCTGTTCAGCATGATCTTACTCTTGGCCTCTTTTCCGCACTCGTCGTTCTTTGTCCGGTCGAATCCAAACACACTTCATGTTCCGCAGGACTACGCGACGATCCAGGCAGCGGTGAACGCTGCCAGCTCAGGCGATACTATCATCGTCTCTCCCTCGCCTTCGGGAACCTATCCGGGAAACATTACTATCAACAAGAGCCTGACGTTGATGGGTATCTCCGCCAAATCGGTGATCATAAACGCATCTAACATTGGTCCCGGCATAATCATCAACGCTACTGGCAAAGTCTCGGTTTCCCAACTCACTGTACAAGATCCTGATTCGTTCAGTAACGGGATATCGATACTATCCTCCTTGGACGTGACTGTGACGGGCGTTGTTGTCAAGTCGACTGTTTCACAAACCGGGTCGAATGGTACCTGGGTTTCGAACTCGAACAATGTGATTCTGAGAAACAATACGATTACGGGGAACCTTTACGGTGTGGCCGTCCAAGGCGGTTTCAGCAATACAATCCAGGCGAACAATCTTACTCTGAACCATGCTGCTGGCGTGCTCCTGGCCGGTGCAACGGGAAACCAGATCAAGAACAATTACTTGAGCAAATCCCAGTCGGGAATCGACGTCTGGTATGGTTCCACGGGAAACGTCGTGGCGAATAATCCTGCGATCGCGAACAACAGCCTTGCGGGAATATATATTTCAGGATCCAGCGCCAACCAGATAATAGCGAATAATATTGACTTCAATAATTCAACATCCACCTCTACGGGAGTTTACTTGTCAGCCACTTCTGGAAACAGCTTCTACTACAACAACATTAGACACAATTCTATCCAGGTTTTCGGCGTCGGTAGCTCGGACCTAACCGCTAACTACTGGAACGATGGAGCCACTAGCAAACAGGGAAACTTTTGGAGTTTCTACCCAGGGGTTGATGATGGGTCAGGAGGTAGGCCCGCGGGCGACGGTGTCGGGGACACCTACCTTCCATGGCCTTGTCCTAGCGGTGGAAGACCTTGCTCGGTTACTGGTCCTGCAGGGGTCGACTATTATCCTCTCATGCTTCCAGTTAAGCCGCCTACCCTGAACGTTACGGCTATTGCGAGGCCTTTGAGCGGCTGCTCCCTGCCCATTCCCCTGCGGGTTAATTTCACAAGCTCTGCAACAGGCGGTTCCCCGCCTTACTCGTACTCTTGGAAGTTTGGCGACGGGAACACAGGAACGACGCAGAACGCTACTCATGCATACTCGGCTAGGGGAGTCTTGCGCGCCACGGTTACGGTGAATGATACTTCGCTCCCCAGCAATTCGGCAACCGATATCGTGAACATACTCTCTTTCTCCGGCGGTCTTTCGCTAAGTGTTCTCGACGACGCTAAGAACGTGGTTGCCGGTGCTAACGTGACTTCACTGTCTCAACCGCCCGGCCAGGCGAGGTTGAACAAGGCAACGAATTCAACAGGGTCTGTCCTAGTTCCATGTCTGCCGCCTGGCTCCTATAGGATTCAACTGTCCAAGCAGGGATACGAGACCGTGCTGACGACGATTACAATCGCGAATTCTACCATTATCCAGAGCGTGACGCTTGTCGGGGTTCAAAACGCTTTCCCATTGGCCCTACTGGAATACGCGGGAGTTGGAATCGCGTTAGCTGTTATTCTGGTGGCGGGGTCGTTTCTGTGGCGCCGGTCAAAGCGCGGAAAAAGGACTGCTCAGACTCTGCAGACGAAACCATAAATTATTATATTTCCAACCTACGCCGTGGATAGTAGGTCTTCTGGTTGAAGAAGGCCATATTCCTTGTAGCTCTGATAGCTTCAGGGCTCGTGCTAGTCCATTTCGGGCTGAAACAGGTCGCCGCAGTATCTGCCACTACTCCTGCGCAGTTCACGCTGTTCGCCCTCTTCTCAGGATGGAACTCGACCCTGCCTCCCGGAAGCGTGAATCCATGTACTCCAAACGGCGCAGGAACATGTAATCCAGCTCTTACAGAGTTCAGGGGAGTAATCTTCTTCGCCACGATCAAGGCTGTGAGTGGTGACTTTGACCATATCTTCGCTCTCTACCGGGCGGGCACTGATCCGAATACCGTATTGCAATCGGACTGCACGCCTCCTGTATCGAATGGTTGCATCAAGGCTACTGGTTGCGTCGGGACGGGGCCTGGTTGCGTTTTGACGCGCACGTTGAGCTACAATGCGACGATACCGGTCGAGGGCTCGTTCAACGGGACTGGAACGATACGGTATTTTTGCACAATCCATCCAACGCTTATGCACGGTAGCATAGCATTATACAAGGACCCGGATGTAGACCGGAACCATACGGTGGATGTGGTGGACTTGGCGACAGTGGCCCTAGCGTACGGGTCGACACCGGGGAGCGCGAACTGGAACGCAGTGGCGGATATCAACAACGATGGCAAAGTGAACGTTCTAGACCTAGCGTTCGTCGCCATCTACTACGGCAGCAGTCTCTAGCTCGTGAAGGGCGGGGCACCGGAAAATCGGCCAGCCCGGGGGGTCAGATAATAGTTGGCTGACAAAGAATAAGTTACATGAAATGAAAAAGCTATGAGAAAAATATCTTGCGAAAGAGAAAAGTTTGCGGGAAGCGATTGGCTACCACTATGGATCGCGTTACAGCTGAAGGATCTCGCAGTGAGGGGTTCTCTGATAACAGACCAAGCCATTCCGTTGGATACGTAAGGAAATTGTGAAGGGGCGAAAAACTCGGTAGTGTTATTGTACGGTAAAGCTACCGAACAGGTAGCCGCTCGTAACGATCTTCTCACTGTTCTGGAGGATACCGTCGCTGTTGTTGTCGATGCCAAACTTTAGCGCGGCCTTGAACTCGTAGGTGCCATGTTGGCCGGCGGGTGGGTAGGCTTGGAGTGAAAAGGTCGTTGTCTGGCCTGGTTGTAGGGTGAATGACTGACCGATGAGCCAGGTATGGCTTCCGTCTGGTCGGGTGACCAGAACATCGACCCGGAGGAGGATCGTTTTGCTACTGGGGTTTGTGACTGTGAGACTGAACGATTGGAGGTTGTTGGCGGTCTCGGACTGGCTTGCAATGTCCTGGCTGGTCGTGGTGAAAACCGGGTCGGGCTCGACGTCAACGCTGGCGGGAAGGGTCATTCGCTGATCGTCGCCCGTGGTCGAACCTGTTATTCGCACGGTGGCAGTGAAGGATCCGGGGAAGTCATAGTCAGGGGGGACACTGCAAGACCCGTTGTTTCCCTTTACGCCCCACAGATTACCGTTCCCGAAACGGAAGAGGCATTTGAATGGTCCTGTCCCGCCTGTGTAGGTTGCTGTGAAGGTGACGTCTTGCTTGACGAAGGGATTGTTGTTAGATGCTGTGAATGATCTGATTGTTAGGGGTGGGTTGGAGAAGGTGAATGTGACCGGGCGGCCCGGCGAGACGAACCGGGCTCCCATGACATTGAGGAAGATGGTATTGCCTTGCGTGATCATGACGTTTCGTATCAGGCTGAAGCGGCTGCTGGTTGGGTTGACGAATGTGATGTTGTTCTGTCCCTGTACTACGAACGCCGTTATGTCAAAGGGTCCGAAGTTGACGAACTTGTTCGCGCCCGGAGCTGAATCCGCATTGGGTATAGTAGCGCTGCGGACGAATGGGATGTTGACAACGTCAACTACATGACCATTTACCAGTACTTCGAACGAGCCGAACCCGTCGTGGAAGGCTGTGAAGTTGAACACCTGGAACGTAAGATTAACGGGTGTTGTCGTGACCGGGGTTACTGTCTCTGAAGTAGTGGCGGAGCCTGTTGAGCCGCTGTTGTCTGTTGCAGTTATCGTGATGGTGAAAGAGGCTGTAGACGCGTAGGTGTGAGTGTCAGACGTGGCTGAGCCAGCGAGGCTGTCTGGCGTGGTGCTGTCGCCCCAGTTGACAATAATCGAGGAGACTGTGCCGTCTGGGTCGGTGGCGGTAAAAGCGGCCGTCACCAACTGTCCGGTGTTGGCAGGATTCGGTGAGACCGTGGAAATCGTAACTACTGGAGCTCGATCATTCACTGTCTCGGTGGTCGTGGCTGAGCCAGGTCCGCCACTGTTCGTTGCTGTGACGGTGATTGTGAAGGCTTGGATCATCGCGTTGCCCGTGTTAGCGTAGCTGTGAGTATCAGAGGTCGCGCTGCCAGGTAGACTGTCAAGTGTGGTTCCGTCGCCCCAGCTGACTGTTATGCCAGTGACGGTTGCGGTGCTGGAGACTGTGAAGGTTAGGCTAACCATCTGGCCGGTACTGGCAGGGTTGGGGGACACGTTGGTTATGGAGACTGTTGGGGGACTGACCGCTGTAACTGTGACGGTTACCGGTTGCGAGGTGGATCCTGTGTTGCCAGAGTTATCGGTGACGGTCAGCATCACGGTGAAGCTCATGGTTGAGGCTGGGTTGTAGATGTGAATTTGAGTGGCTCCAGTTCCGCTGGTTCCATCGCCGAAATCCCAGGCGTAGCTGGTTATTGTCCCGTCAGGGTCTGTGCTTGCTGTGGCGTCGAAGTTGACGGCCTGTCCTCCGGATGGGTTGATCGGTGTGAAGGTGAACGATGCGACCGGCGGCCTATCATTCACGGTCTCAGTTGTAGATCCCGATCCTGGTCCCGCACTGTTAGTCGCGGTGACTGTTATTGTGAAGGTCTGCGATTTCGCTGTTCCTGTTGACGAATAGGAATGAGTGTCCGATGTGGCACTGCCTGACAACGAGTTGGTCGTCCCGTCTCCCCAGTCAACACTAACTACTGTGACTGGAGCTGTACTCGAGACGGTGAAGACTACAGTGACAGTGGCGCCTGTGTCTGCCGGATTTGGTGTCGGATTGTTTACTGTGACTGTCGGAGCTCCAACGGGGACTACCGTCGTGACTGAACCAGTGGCTTGGCCTGTCGAGCCGCTATTGTCTGTCGCCGTGAGGGTGATTGTGAATGTGGAGGCTGTGGTGTAAGTGTGTGTGTCGGATGTCGCGCCTCCTCCTAGAGTGTCAACGGCGGATCCGTCGCCCCAGCTGACTGTTATGGAGGAAACTGTGCCGTCGGGGTCGGTTCCGGCGAACGTTACTGTGACCAATTGTCCTGTGTTCGCGGGGTTCGGACTGACATTGGAAACGGTAACCGCGGGCGGAAGGTCGTTTACAACCTCAGTCGTCGTGCCGGATCCTGGTCCAGCGCTATTGGTCGCGGTCACGGTTATCGTGAATGTTGCTGATTTGACGTTGCCGGTCGAAGCGTAAGTGTGACTGTCCATGGTTACAGTTCCTAGCAGTGTGTTAGTTGTGCCGTCGCCCCAGTTCACCGTTATTCCATTGACTGTCGACGTACTAGTGACGGTGAAGGTGACGGTAACCAACTGGCCGGTGCTAACAGGATTCGGTGTTGGAGTGTTGACGGTGACTGTTGGAACACACCCGGCAAGCACGGTGGTGATTGATCCAGTGCCCTGCCCGGTGGAACCGCTGTTGTCTGTGGCTGTAACGCTGAAGGCGAACGCGCCGCCTACAGTGTAGGTGTGAGTATCAGACGTGGCCGTACCTGGAAGGTTGTCGACCGCTGTACCATCTCCCCAGCTTACAACGTTTGACGCGACTGTCCCATCAGGGTCTGTGGATGTGAAACTCACAGTCACGGACTGGCCGACGCACGGAGACGTTGGTGCAACCGAGGATATTGTCACTACAGGCGGCAGGTCGTTCACAACTTCTGTTCTCGTACCTGATCCTGGTCCTGCACTGTTTGTTGCTGTGACCGTTATCGTAAATGTTTGCGATTTCAGCGCGCCTGTAGACAAGTAGGTGTGAGTGTCGGATGTCGCGGTGCCGACCAGTGTGTTGATCGTTCCGTCTCCCCAGTTGACAGTAATCCCGGTAACGGTTACGCTACTTGTGACCGTGAATGTTACGGTGACTAATTGGCCTGTGTTGGCCGGGCTCGGGGTGGGCGGGTTGACTGTGACTGTTGGGACGCCGATCGCGTTGACGGTTATGGAGGTTGTTCCCTGACCGGTGTTCGCGCTATTGTCCGTTGCTGTGATGGTGATTGTGAAGGATCCAGCAGAAGTGTAAGTGTGCGTATCACTCGTTGCTGTTCCTGAGAGAGTGTCGACTGGGCTGCTGTCTCCCCAGTTGACGGTGATCGATGAGACTGTTCCATCAGGGTCGGTTGCTGTGAAACTTACTGTAACTTGTGTTCCGGTATTCACAGGGTTCGGCGCGACGGTCGTGCCTGTCACGACTGGGATTCTGTCATTCACTGTCTCTGTTGTGGTGCCTGATCCAGGACCTGCGCTGTTGGTTGCTGTCGCAGTGATTGTGAATGTCTGCGACTTGAGGGCTCCCGTTGAGGAGTAGGTGTGAGTGTCCGATGTTGTTGATCCTGATAGAGTGTTTGTCGTGCCATCCCCCCAGTTCACAGTAATTCCTGTAACCGTTACACTACTCGTGACAGTGAAAGTCACTGTGACTAGTTGGCCGGTATTCGCAGGGTTCGGTGTTGGAGCATTGACAGTGACTGTGGGAATAGTGATCGCGTTTACTGTTATTGATCCTGTGCCGGGGCCTGTGGAGCCACTATTGTCTGTCGCGGTAACCGTGATGGTGAATGGACCAGCGGTATTGTAGGTGTGAGTATCGCTTGTCGCCGTGCCTGAGAGCGTGTCGACAGCGGTTCCGTCGCCCCAGCTGACTGTTATGGAGGAAATGGTACCGTCAGGATCAGCGGTCGCGAAAGTGATCGTCACTAATTGTCCAGTGTTCGCGGGGTTCGGTAGAACGGAAGAAACGGTCGCTGTCGGAGGCCGATCGTTAACTGTTTCCGTAGTAGTGGAAGAGCCGGGTCCCGCACTGTTTGTCGCGGTTACGGTTATCGTGAAAATCTGCGACTTGAGAGTACCAGTCGAGGCGTAAGTGTGAGTGTCCGATGTGGCTGTGCCTGCCAAGGTGTTGGTGGTACCGTCACCCCAGGCGACCGTGATCCCCGTTACAGTTGTGGTGCTGGAGACGGAGAAAGTTACAGTAACTATCTGGCCGGTACTGGCAGGGTTTGGTGTTGGACTATTGACAGTCACAGTCGGGGCACCTCCTGAAACGAGCACGGTGCCACTTCCCTGGCTTGTTGCGTGAACAGAATCTCCGCTGTAAGTGCCTGTGAGAGTGTGAGTTCCAGATCCTGCCGCGGTAGGCGTGTAGACAACCGAACAAGCGGGTGCGCCAGGGTTAACCTCAACCAGATTGCATGAAGGAGAGATGAAAGTTCCTGCCCCATCGCTGGCAAAGTCCACAGTGCCCTTGGGGGTGGTAGCGGTTCCGGGCGAGCTGTCGGTGACAGTTGCAGTGCATGTGGAAGGTGTACCGATAGGTACGCTCCCTGGGCTACACGAAACGACCGTGGAGGTGGAACGAGCGTTAATTATCTCCGTAACCCGGTTGGATACTTCTTGGATTAACGAAACTGCGTTCGCGGCAGTCTCTTGACCAACTGCAAGAACGGTGAACCCTGGGGACGCGTTCGCCGAAAGATAAGTGTGGGAAACGCTGGTAGTGTTTGCACCGCCGGTAACCATACTGATTACGCTAGTGGCGGTCGTACCATCTCCGAACGCGAACTTGACACTTATCGTAGATGAGCGGAGCGACAGAGTGTAACCCGTAGAATAGGCCGCGACGACAGAGTACTGGACGATCTGACCCACAGTTGTAGTTGTCGGATTAGCAGACAGTGTTAACGTGTAGGCTTGAGGCGTTCCCGTTACGTTGACCATATATGTGAAAGTTAGACTTGTAGGGGATGAACCGGGAAGGACCGGCGTGGCTGAGTCGGTAATCTTCAATGTGTTAGTGTAGACACCGGCTCTACTGTATGTGACACTCCGAGTGTTAGTCTGGCCGGGCTGAGACACTATGGAAGGCGCTGGTGTCGTGCAATCGACACTGGCTAGGGTTGGAAGAGCACCGGGGCAGAACCTCCAACTACCAGTGTATGGGGGAATCCCGCCCAGCCAGTCACCAGTGAACGTGTTGACCGTGCCAACGTTGGTGGTTGTTTTTCCCTGTGGTCCCTGAACATTAACTGTCAATGGCAGACGGTGTACCATGGCGATAACATGCACGGCGGAATCAGTGACGGTGAGTATTATGCGGTTGCCGGTCAGGGTTGCGGTGGGAATAATTAGTGAAGCAGGGTTCGCTGTTGAATCTGTGATTCCATCGCTGTTGAGATCCCACGCGTAAGTGTAGGGACCCGTACCACCGGTTACAGTGGCCTGGAAACTATTAGTGGAGCCGGGTATGATGGGAGTAGAATTCGTAAAGCTGGCAACCCAGTTCAGGGAAAGAGTCGGGTCGAAGAAAGACTCAGCGTCAAACGCACCATTATTGGTCGTATGAACGACAGCACCAGGGTTCGTAATAAGGTCGTTACTGATCAACAGTCCCGTATTTCCGACGCCAACAACATCGAAACGTAGGCGGAAGAAAACAAGGTCCCCGCCTTGATGAACGAAGATAACTTGGACTACGTGGAGAGAGCCCACGGAGTTATCAACGGTTATCTGCTGAGTAAAGGGACTATCAAGAAGCCAGGGAAGACCGCCTTGGTCAAACTTGACGAGTTGAAGGACTGTTGGGTTCCAGTTAATCATCATGTCGAACCCGTTCGTTGCAGAAGTGGCATTCTGAAGGTAAACCATGTCAGCCGTAAAGCCTCCACCGATCGCGGGAGAAACCGCGCCGAAGGTCTCATCCTGGTCCGTTACCAGAGGCTCGTTAGTGCCATCACCAACACCAGTGCCTACCGGTGTTAAGGCGACGTCCCCTATCCAAGTGCAGCTTGGCAGAATCTGTAATGGACCATTTTCGGAAGGAGCTACTGGAAAGCCTGTTCCGTTAACAACGGCCGCGGTTGTTCCCAGCCCGCAGTCGAAACCCAGTTGCGTATTAGTTCCCGTAGAGGGCTGTATGACCAGGGCGGGGTTTAGAGAGTGGTTGCCCAACGAATGGAAATTGGCGAGTGATGCAGTCGGGACTCCTGCAAGTATCAGTAATACTACGAGGGTAACGAGGTTCTTGGCCGTTATTCTCCTACTCAACGGTTCAATCTCCGGTTAGAATGAAAGATGTCCGGTTCGTTCCTGTGAGTACCAGCATAACTTCCGCTTACTGCAGCGGAAGTCGGTATGATAAGTGTTTGGCTCCGAAATTGCCATCAGATATACGGCGAAACCCGGGAGCAGATTTCGCTAGCCGGATATTCCCAAGCTAGGTTCTCCTCTACATCGCTACTTCAAGTACGCGCGCGGTACTGATCCAGCGAGGAAACAATTACGCGAGAGCGAAATTCGAGGTTCAGACCTCAAGTACATCTCTGTCCAACGAAGCCGCAGCGTAGTCCGATGAGAAGCGCGACGGGTGCCTAGGTTCCAAAGCCGTAGTTGATAGCGACCGTGGCTAGGTCCAGGACGCTGACGGCGCAGTCATGGTTGACATCCTCAGGAACGTTCAACAATGACGTCCCATACTTGATAGCCACCCGGGCAAGGTCTATGACGTTCACGACGTTGTTCCCGTCGATGTCTGCTGGGGCGTACCAGTTCGGGTCACCCACCTTAGTTCCATAGTGAATTGCGACTATGGCTAGGTCGACAACGTCGACCCTGCAGTCATGATTGATGTCCTCGGGTCCGATCGATATTCCGTACTTGAGCGCGACCATGGCCAGGTCAACAACGTTCACCTTGCCGTCTCCATTGATGTCAGATGGAACACGCTGTACCGTAACGTTGCCCGCGACCGCGGTGTTGTCCCCGAGCAGACGAATAGACTCTCCTGGAACTGGGATTGCATACAGGAAGACCGTGTAGTTGGCCGGAACGACCCTACTCGTATTCCAGTTCATCTCCATGAACGCGGATGTTCCGGGCATGATCGACGTAGTTGTCGACTTGAACAAGAAACTATTCTGACTTTGATAGTAGCCGTTGACAGTTACGTTCTCCTTGTAATCGCCAGGATTGTTCGCAGTAAAGTTCACCTTGACCGTACCTGCCTCCATGAGGGAAGAGGGCGATTTGGTGGCGTTAGACAACGAGACGTGGTGGATCGGCATCGGGGTTGATGTACGCAACCAAACATCAAAGTCTGCGCCCGGACCGGTGAGGTCGGTCCCCCAGAAAACGTACATCATCTTGTCCCGGTCGTAATGAATCGCCGCAGGATGACTGTCGTAGATCGTGTTCCCTGTCGGGTCCACAGTGAACTGCACTTCTGCGGACCATGTAGCCCCAAGGTTCGTCGAGGTTACATAGAACACATCATCCTCACAGCTTCCACCTGATATGGGTACACATCTGGTCCAGAACTCCCACAGCACTCCGTTCAAGTCCTGCGTCAGCCATGATTGATGGTCGTCAGCGGTATTAGTGGTCAACCGAATTTCAGAGGACCATGCTCCGTTGTAGGTCTTGTAGAAGATGTCAAGATTTCCATAACGGTTTGCCGCATACAAGACCCAAATGGTTCCATCATCGGTCTGATAAACCGATGGCTCTTCCTCCGACCCTCCAGTCGAGAACTGGGCCTCCTTCGACCATACCCCATTGTTATAGGACTTGTACTGAACATACCGAACCACACTGCCGGACAGTGACTCTCGGGTCCAGTACATCATTACAGTACCATTTCTCAACTGCACAAGGCTTGGAGTGGAATCCCTCCCCTGTGGAGTGGTGAGCCTGCTGGGGCTGGACCAGACGCCTGATGCATAAGTTTTGTAGTAGAGCGAGAAATTGCCAGACTTGTCCGAAGTGTAGACCAGCATGACATTTCCGTTGTTAAGTTGAGCCAGCGCCGGAGTCAGACCGTTCGAAGTACTGTTCGTTAATTGCTGTTCTGGCAGCCACGATACTCCATTGAACTGTCTCATCCAGATCGTCCAGTTTCCAAGACGGTTTGAATCGTACGCGACCCACAGGTTGGAATGAGAGTCTTCCATGACGTACGGCTTCTCCTCGATTGATCCCAGAGGAGTTAGACCGATGCCGGGAGACCATGTTACTGCGTGGGCCGGGCGGACACCAAAGTACGCCGTCTGAACTAGAAGTTCCGCACCTATCAATACTAGTAGGAGAAAAAGGGATTTCTTCCTCATACGGACCGCCACGTTATTTTCAGAAGGGATATTCCCTAAGAAAAGGGGAAAATTTGGGGCCCCGCCCCTTCTCGTGTCACCTTATTCTGAACGAGCCGGTCACTGTCGCCGCCAGAGTGTACGTGCTGATGTTCATGTTGGACGTGTTCGCGGTGAAGGTAAGTCTCACCTGGAAGACGAATGTTGTGCCCTGGTCCAATGGACTGAAGGTGTGGAACACGCTGATGTAGATGGTTTGTCCGGGTTGCACTAGTACTGGGCCAGAGTTGATGCTGAACGGGCAGATCGTGTCGCAATTTCCGCTAACGTTGACGTTCACGAGGACGGCGTACGAGTTGGGGTTGGTGACTGGTACCGTGAAGTTCTGTGTGAGCTTGTTGTTCGCTACGAATAGGTTGTGTAGCCAGGTTACTGTTCCGATGAGTGGCGCAGGTATCACGGTGATCGTCTGTGAACTAGAGCTTGAGGCGCCGGTCGAGTCGGTGACCGTTAGAGTGACTGTGAAGGTGCCGCTTGTGGTGTAGGTGTAAACTACTTTGGCGGTGTTCAGGGTCTGGACTGGACTGCCGTCGCCGAAGTTCCACGACCATGTTGTAACCAAGCCTGTGGTTGAGAAGCTCGAGTGTCCGTCGAACTTTAGTACTGCGCCGACCGCTGGGACTTCGCCCTTTGGACTCTGTGCGGTTATCGTGAAGATCGAGAAGGGCGAATTGGTGCTTGTTCCCGGAGCAACGGGGACGGTTTGGCCGTTTATCGTGACTGTGATAGTTGCATTGTTGGTCGCTGGAGCGGTGAATCCGAAAGTCGCAGGCTGGAAGGTAATGCTGTTACCCGCTGTGATGGTTGCCGTGCCGGTGACTCCTGCGTTGGAGCCAGACCCGACAAAGGTCGCGCCAACGGATCCGGTTATCACTGTGATCGTGACGCTGCCGCACTTGACCAAGAGCTGCGTGTTAGCGCCCACCGAAAGGATGGACGCACCACCGCAGACGCTGATGCTGGCCGGAGTCAGCCCGCCGGCTGCGCCGGAGGTGATGAGGATGCCTGTGCTTGGAGAAGCTTCCTGTATGGTCAACTGGCATGGTGTGGTTGGGCACTGGTCCCCTCTCGACAAGATGGTTCCGTATGTCGTGCCGCCGAGCGAGGTGTCGCTGAAATCGTTTGAGAAGACCGTGGGTTGAGTGTCTACGCTGTCAAAGATACCGTCGCTATCAGTGTCCTGTGACGGGCTTTGGACCGTCAAGACAAAGCTTGCGGTGTGAGATCCAATGCCCAAAGTGCAACTCACGCTGATTGTGTAGGTGCCAGCAGGAGTAGATGTGGTCGTAGAGATGGCAATAGCTTGTGTAGCGCCAGGAGCGACAGCAGGTGTGATGCTGAAGCTGAGTGGGGAAGCGGCCAGACCGGTCGCAACTGGAACAGTGACCGTACAGGAGACAGCAGTCGTAGTCCCTGAAGTCAGAGTGGCAACAACGTTCGGCGTGGTGCTGGAGCCGGCCGTGATCGTTGCGCTGGACGGACTCCAGGCAACAGTATAGTCAAAGTTTGCAGGAGTGACGGTCAAGGTGAAGTTGGCAGTATGAGTGCCGATACCACCAGTGCAACTCACGTTGATTATGTATGTTCCGCCAGAAGTGAACACCGTTGTCGAGATCATCACAGTCTGAGTAGCGCCTGCCGTAGTAGGCGTGATGCTGAACGATAGTGGGGAAGCGGCCAGACCGGTCGCAACAGGAACAGTAACAGTGCACGCGACGGATGTGGTTGTACCGCTGGTTAGGGTTGCGACAACGTTAGGTGTTGTACCAGAGCCAGCAACAATACTCGCACTGTTCGGACTCCAGGCAACAGTATAGTTGAATGCAGACAGAACATTCAAAGTGAAAGTCGTGGTTCTGACGACGCCTCCCGTGGAAGTACCTGTGATTGTTACTGTAGCGCCGGATACAACCGGAGCTGTGGCCGCAGCGGTTAGAGTGAATGTTGAGGTCGAAGCTGGACTAGCAGGGGTAACCGGGTTCGGCGTGAACGCGGAAGCAGTAACACCGGTTGGTAGACCGGATATCGAGAGTGTAACAGTCTGAACACCAGCCCCAGTGGCAACGAGCAACGTGGAGACGGTGGAAGTAGCACTAGTCGTACCCTGAACAAGGTTCACGGTTGTTGGAGCAACGCTGAGACTGTAGTCGAATGACGCAACGACGTTCAATGTGAACGTGGTAGTTCTGCTGAGAGGAGCGCCCGTGATCGTAACGGTGACGCCTGACACGACTGGGGCTGTGGCCGCAGCAGTCAGAGTGAAAGTGGACGTGGCGGCTGGACTAGCAGGGGTAACTGGGTTCGGAGTGAACGCGGAAGCAGTAACTCCCGTTGGAAGGCCGCTGATACTCAACGTGACAGTCTGAACACCTGCGCCGGTAGCAACGAGCAAAGCCGAGACAGTGGAAGCAGCACTGGTCGTACCTTGGATGAGAGACACGCTGGTGGGAGCTACACTGAGGCTGTAGTTGAATGATGCAACAACGCTCAGCGTGAAAGTCGTTGTCCGGACGACGCCTCCCGTGGAGGTGCCAGTGATCGTTACTGTAGCGCCGGATACAACCGGAGCTGTAGCCGAAGCGGTTAGAGTGAAGGTGGAGGTGGCGGCGGGACTGGCAGGTGTGACTGGGTTCGGAGTGAACGCGGAAGCAGTAACGCCCGTGGGGAGACCAGAAATTGACAGGGTAACAGTTTGAACGCCTGAGCCTGCGGCGACCAGCAACGCAGAGACAGTTGAAGCGGCGCTAGTCGTGCCCTGGACGAGCGTCAGACTGGTGGGTGCAACACTGAGGCTGTAGTCAAATGAGGAGAGAACGTTGAGAGTGAAAGTTGCTGTCCTCACAAGACCGCCTGAAGCAGTGCCCGTCACGGTAACAGTCACGCCCGACGCAACTGGGGCCGTAGCTGCGGCCGTCAATGTGAATGTGGATGTGGCTGCTGGGCTAGCTGGAGTAACTGGGTTCGGAGTGAACGCGGACGCAGTGACGCCGGTGGGTAGACCGGAGATCGACAAGGTAACAGCCTGCGAACCCGCACCCGCAGTTACCAATAAGGCCGACACAGTGGAAGCAGCGCTGGTAGTGCCCTGTACGATATTCACAGTTGTTGGGGCGACAGAGAGACTGTAATCGAAGGCCGCAACGACATTCAGCGTGAAGGTGGTGGTTCTAACGACTCCACCAGTGGAGGTGCCAGTGATCGTCACAGTAACGCCAGAGACAATCGGGGCAGTAGACGCGGCAGTTAGAGTGAAAGTCGACGTAGAAGCTGGACTTGCCGGAGTAACTGGGTTCGGAGTAAACACGGAAGCGGTTACACCTGTTGGCAGACCACTGATGCTTAGAGTGACTGCCTGAGATCCAGTACCCGCCGCAACAAGTAGAGCGGACACGGTAGAAGGCGAGCTAGTCGTGCCTTGTGGCAGTGATAGAGACGTTGGAGCAACACTGAGACTGTAATCGAAAGACGCGACGACACTCAGGCTGAATGTAGTAGTTCTGACCACGCCGCCCGTTGATGTTCCAGTGATCGTCACGGTGACCCCTGATACAACCGGGGCAGTTGCCGTAGCCGTTAGAGTGAACGTGGAGGTCGAAGCTGGACTAGCAGGAGTAACTGGGTTCGGAGTAAACACGGAAGCGGTTACACCTGTAGGTAGACCAGAAATCGATAGAGTAACAGTCTGAACACCTGCGCCAGTGGCGACAAGCAGAGCAGAAACGGTCGAAGCAGCACTAGTCGTACCTTGGACCAGTGTCACACTCGTCGGAGCAACGCTAAGACTGTAATTGAAGGAGGCCAGAACGTTCAGAGTGAAAGTCGTAGTCCTGACAACTCCACCGGTAGATGTGCCCGTGATCGTTACCGTAACGCCGGATACTACCGGGGCGGTAGCAGCTGCAGTCAGGGTGAAGGTCGAGGTCGACGCTGGGCTAGCTGGAGTAACTGGGTTCGGAGTAAACACGGAAGCGGTTACACCTGTTGGCAGACCACTAATGCTGAGAGTAACGGCTTGAGAACCAGCACCCGTGGCGACGAGTAGAGCAGAGACAGTCGACGCAGCACTTGTTGTGCCCTGGACAAGGGATACGCTGGTTGGAGCGACAGAGAGACTGTAGTCGAATGATGCCACAACATTCAGGGTGAAGGTGGTGGTTCGAACAACGCCACCAGTGGAAGTGCCGGTTATGGATATAGTGACGCCGGAGACAACTGGAGCAGTAGCCGCGGCAGTCAGGGTGAAGGTCGAGGTCGACGCTGGGCTAGCTGGAGTAACTGGGTTCGGAGTAAACACGGAAGCGGTTACACCTGTTGGCAGACCGGATATCGAGAGAGTAACAGCCTGAGCGCCAGCGCCTGCAGCTACTAGCAACGCAGAGACAGTCGAGGCAGCACTAGTAGTGCCTTGAACAAGGTTCACTGTCGTTGGGGCTACACTGAGACTGTAATCGAATGATGCGACAACGTTCAGTGTGAAGGTCGCAGTTCTACCAAGAGGAGCACCTGTGATCGTAACGGTAACGCCCGAGATGACCGGAGCTGTAGCAGCAGCCGTCAGTGTGAACGTGGAGGTTGCGGCTGGACTGGCTGGGGTAACCGGGTTAGGAGTGAACACAGACGCGGTTACACCAGATGGTAGACCGGAGATCGACAGAGTAACTGACTGGGACGTGCCAGAAACCAGCAGAACAGAAACCGTGGAAGCGGCGCTAGTCGTACCTTGAACAAGGTTCACGGTCGTTGGAGCAACGCTGAGACTATAGTTGAATGCAGCTGCAACATTCAGAGTGAATGTTGTGGTCCTAACCACACCGCCCGTTGATGTTCCAGTGATCGTCACTGTAACACCGGAAACAACAGGAGCTGTGGCCGCCGCTGTCAGCGTGAACGTGGATGTAGAAGCTGGACTCGCCGGAGTCACAGGGTTAGGAGTAAACGCAGAGGCAGTGACGCCGGTAGGTAGACCGGAGATCGAGAGTGTAACAGTCTGAACACCTGCGCCAGTGGCGACGAGTAAGGCGGATACCGTGGAAGCTGCACTAGTAGTGCCCTGAATCAGGGTCACACTTGTTGGAGCGACCGAGAGACTGTAGTCGAAGGATGATACAACACTGACAGTGAATGTTGTTGTCCTGACGACGCCACCAGTCGAGGTGCCTGTGATTGTTACAGTTACACCTGACACGACCGGAGCAGTTGCAGCAGCAGTTAGAGTGAAGGTCGAAGAGGAAGCTGGGCTTGCAGGGGTGACTGGG
>WNEQ01000247.1_pt1 | contig 27082 bp, 28 predicted proteins | sample 5399971 | NCBI WGS metagenome assembly WNEQ01 (sample SAMN13153330, study PRJNA577476) | soil metagenome | isolation source: 20 cm grassland meadow soil 2 days after 1st rain plot 5 | place: USA:California | collected 2015-09-18
CCCCCCGCGCTTCTGTCTTGCACCAGATGATCGCCACCGTAACATAACTCCTGAAGAGCGGCAAGGCCCGAACGAGGGACCTGACCGCCTCTCCGGCCGGCCCGCTTCGGCGGGAGGCGCACACATGCGGCATCGGCTCCTTGCCCTGCAGGCGTGCCTCGCCGCGCTCATCCGCTGAGCTTGCCTTTGTGTCGCGCATTCAATGATAATACCGCCCGCGAGGCGCGCATGCCGACATCGTCGCTGGCCGGGATCTCCCCTTCATCCTCGCCAGTCCCCCATCCCACGGTCCTCGTCACCGGCGGCTCTCGCGGGATCGGCCGCGCCATCTGTCTGGAGTTTGCGCAGGCCGGTTGGCGGGTCGGCGTCCACTACCGGGAACGCCAGCAGGACGCCGACCGAACCGCCGCCTGGATCAAGGATCGCGGCGGCGAGGGGTTCACGTTTTGCGCCGACATCCGGGACGCCCGGCAAGTGGACGCCATGGTTCGAGCCCTCGGGGCCCGGTGGGGGAGGCTGGACGTGATGGTCTGCAACGCGGGGCAGGCCTCCAGCGGGCTCCTGCTTCGCATGCGTCCGGACGAATGGGCGGCCATCATCGACACCAATCTGACGGGGACGTTTCATTGCCTCAAGGCGGCGGGCAGGCTCATGCTGTCACGGAGGGATGGCGCGGTGATCGTGGTGAGCTCGTTCGCGGGTGTGCAGGGGAGGAGCGGGCAGTCTGCCTATGCCGCCTCGAAAGCCGGCTTGTTGGGATTGGTGAAAACTGCGGCCCGGGAATGGGGGCACCGCAATGTGAGAGTGAACGCCCTGTTCCCGGGCTGGCACAACACCGACATGTCAGAGGCTGCCATGCCGGACAAGGCCCGCTTGCACGACCATGCGCTGGGACGCTCCCCTGATCTGGAAGAAATCGCCCGGTTCGTCCATCATCTGGCGCTGATGAAGGACGCGTCAGGCCAGGTCTGGAATCTGGACAGCCGGATTCTTTAGAGAACAGGTGAGAGCGAGTCGCAAGTAGCCAGCAGCTCAGCACCGCTCGCTCTTGCGGCTCAAGGCGATCCTCGCGTTTGGCCGCTCGCTATTCGCTATTGGCTCCCTTCTATGACTCGTGGCTGTTTCGTCACCGGCACCGATACCGGCGTTGGAAAAACCGTGGTGGCGGCAGCCCTGGCGATCTGCCTCAGGCAGCGTGGCCTCAACGTGGGGGTCATGAAGCCTGTGGAAACGGGCGTCGGGGAACGCGGCTCCACCCTGTCCGATGCTGAGTACTTACGGGCCGCCGGAGGAGCGGTGGACCCTGTGGACGCCATTGGTCCCTACCGTCTCGCGGCTCCGCTGGCTCCCCTGGCAGCCGCCAGGCAAGCGGGAACCGTCATTGAGATGGATCGCATCCTGACGGCGTACGAAAGGCTTGCAGCCGGTCATACGCTGATGGTGGTGGAGGGCATCGGAGGGGTACTAGTGCCGATCGGCCATCACTTCAATGTCCGCGACCTCATCGCCCGGCTCGGGCTCCCGACCGTGGTGGTCGGACGGGCCACGCTGGGTGGCGTGAATCACGCCTTGCTGACGGTCGAGGCGCTGAGACAGCGCCGGATCGCCATTCTCGGGATCGTGCTGAATCACGCCGCGATCCCTTCGGAGCCATCCTGGAAGAGGCCGGATGCGATCGACACGAGACAGGGAGATTCCACGGTCGAGCTGGTGAAGGAGCTGAGCGGAGTCCCGGTGCTCGGTCCACTTCGCCATGAGCCCATGCTCGCTCAGGCACGGGACGCAGGATTGGGCAAGGTGGCCGCGGAGGACGCCGTCCGCACGCTTGCCGATCTGATCATGAAAGGCGTGCCATGAACGCCCGGACTGCTCCCGCAATGTCAAGTGAGTCCATGATCGCGGAGACGACGGCCACTCCGTTCGCTCCCGCCCCGATCACCGCCTCCACCGTATCAACAGTCAAGCCGCCGATCGCAAAGATCGGTAACCGCGTCAGCGGCCGAATCTGGCGGAGCCCCTCTATGCCCATGACCGGTTCGTGGCGAGGCTTGGTGGCGGTTGGAAAGATCGGCCCAAACCCCAGGTAATCGGCCCCACCCTCGGTCGCATCCCGGACCTGGGCCGCCCCATGGGTCGAAACCCCGATGATTTTCCCGGATCCCAGCAGGCTCCTGGCTAGGGACAGGGGGAGGTCGTCCTGGCCCAGATGGACTCCGTCAGCATCCACCGCCAAGGCGAGGTCGCATCGGTCGTTGACCAACAAGAGCGCCCCCGCATCCGCTGCCGCCCGCCGGAGCAGGAGGGCCTGGCGGTACATCTCTAACGCTGAGGAGGTCTTGTCACGGTACTGAAAAAGCCGGGCCCCCCCGGACGCGGCCTCCCTCAGCACATCCACGAGCGATCGGCCTCGCAACGCCTGCGCATCCAAAATCACATAGAGGCCCTTGAGGGAGGAGGCATGGATGAAGGGAACAGACACTGGCTAAGTAATCATGCGCAGGGGGTTGGAGACTAGGGGCCGTCTCAGACGGAATCGTGGGCGAGCAGCCGCTCCAGAAAGCCTGTCGAGATCCGGCCTTTTTGAAACTCGGCATCGTTGAAAATTCGCACGTGCAGCGGGATCGTGGTCTTGATGCCTTCGATCACGAACTCGTCGAGGGCTCGTCTCATCCTGGCCATCGCCTCCTCGCGGTTCTGGCCGTGCGTGATGAGTTTCGCGATCAGCGAATCGTAGTTGGGCACGACCGTGCTCTGGGACTCCATCGCCGAATCCACCCGGACGCCGAACCCTCCCGGGGGACGGAAGCGCGTCACCAGACCGGGACAGGGGGTGAACTTCTCCGGACATTCCGCGTTGATCCGGCACTCGAAACTGTGCCCCGTCAGCCGGACATCCTGCTGACGGAATGCCAGCGGGAACCCCGCGGCGATCCGGATCTGCTCCTTGATGAGATCAATGCCCGTCACCATCTCCGTCACCGGATGCTCGACCTGGATGCGGGCATTCACTTCCATGAAATAAAAGTTCTGCTCCTTGTCCAGCAAGAACTCGACCGTGCCGGCGTTACGATAATGAACCGCCTTCACCACTTCGGTCGCCACCCGACCGATCTCCCGCCGCAACCGGTCGTCCACCGCCGGTGAGGGAGTCTCCTCCACCAGCTTCTGGTAGCGCCGCTGGATGGAACAGTCGCGCTCTCCGAGGGACACGACCCGTCCACGCTCATCGGCCAGCACCTGAACCTCGATGTGTCGGGGCTCGAGAAAGTAGCGCTCCAGGTAGACCCCTTCGTTCCCGAACGTGGATTTCGCTTCGGTCTGAGCGGCCTGGAACGCCCGGACAAGCTCCTCCTCCTTGTTCACGACCCGCATCCCGCGCCCACCCCCGCCGGCACACGCCTTGATGATCACGGGAAACCCGATCTTGCGAGCGGCTTCGAGCGCCTCGGTCTCGCTGCGAAGCTCGCCGGGGCTGCCGGGAAGAACCGGAATTCCGCGGCCCCCCAAGATCTCCCTCGCCTTCGCCTTGTCCCCGAACACCGCGATGTTCTCGGAGGTCGGGCCGATGAATTTGACCCCGATTGATTCGCAGACCTCGGCAAAATGGGCGTTCTCGGCCAGGAACCCGTAACCCGGGTGAATCGCCTCGGCGCCCGTGACCTCGGCGGCGCTCAGCACGTTCGGAATGTTGCGGTAGCTGAGGGCATCCTCGGCGGGACCGATGCAGACGTGCTCATCCGCGGCCCGCACATGCATCGCGTTCGTATCCACGTCGGAATGGATCGCGACCGTCCGGATACCGAGCTCCTTGCAGGCTCGGATGACCCGGAGGGCAATCTCCCCACGATTCGCGATCAGAATCTTCTTGAACATCGGCTGACTCCTGCGTCGGGATCAGACGATCAGGGCGCTGGTGCGGGATCGATCAGGAACAACGGCTGGCCGAACTCTACGGGCTTGGTGCTTTCAGCAAGGATCTTGACGATGCGTCCGTCCACTTCGGATTCGATCTCATTCATCAGCTTCATCGCTTCCACCACGCACAAGACCTGTCCCTTCTTGACGACATCGCCCTCCTCGACGTACGGATCGGCGTCCGGAGACGGAGATCGGTAAAAGGTTCCGACGATGGGGGACGTGATGGTCACCTTCCCGACCGTGTCAGCCGGGCCCGAGTCTGCGAGGCGCTCCGCGTGCCTCTCCAAGCCGGCGGGAACGCTGTCCCTCGCTGCGGCGGCCTGGCCGGGACCTGCCTCGCGTTTCACATAGATTCTGAACCCATCCCGTTCATACTCCAGCTCCGCGAGGTTGTTCCGCTTCAGCACGTCGATCAGCTCTTGGATTTCCCGATGCTGGTCAACGCCCATGCCGATGAACTCCTGGCTTCCCGATGAGAGGTCGGGGAAGGGATTCGGCACCGCAGCCAGTTGGCCGGGTTCTTTCCTCGGGCGAGGAGGGACGCGGGCTTTGCTCACCGTACACGCTCCACGTATTCGCGGGTTCTGGTATCGATCTTGATGACCTCGCCGACTTCCAGGTACAGGGGGACCTTGATGGTCGCGCCGGTTTCCACCACGGCAGGCTTGGTCCCGCCCGAAGCGGTATCTCCTCGGACGCCGGGTTCCGCGTCAACCACTTTGAGTTCGATGAAAATCGGCAACTCGACGGCGATCGGCTGGTGCTCATACACGAGGATCGTCGACACCATGTTTTCTTTCAGGAGGTCCGCGTTCTCACCCAATTGCTTCTTCTCGTAGGTAAACTGCTCGAAACTTTCGGTGTCCATGAACGTGTACGAGTCTCCCGCCGCATACAAGAACTGCATCTCCCGCTCTTGCAGATCGGGCTCCTTAAACCGCTCCCCGGACCGGAACGTCCGATCAAGCAGATTGCCGGTCTTGTAGCTTTTCAATTTGGTTCGCACGAATGCTCCGCCCTTGCCGGGCTTGACGTGCTGAAACTCGACGATGTAATAGGGCTCTCCCTCGAGTTCGAGACGAGCCCCGTTGCGAAAATCCCCCGTCGAAATCACGAATCATTGCCTCCCTTCCCTCGTCGAGGTCCTCCGGCGTCATTGTGCTGCGGCCGCCCGCGTCGCCTTGAGATGCTCGACCGCGGCCTTGATTCCGAGCAGATACCCTGTCGGGCCGAACCCGGAGATCTGGCCCAGCGCGACCCCCGCGATGTAGGACCGATGCCGAAACTCCTCGCGCCGGTAGATATTCGTCAGGTGAACCTCGATGGTCGGGAGCGCCACCCCCGCGATCGCATCACGAAGGGCGACGCTGGTATGGGTATAGCCGGCTGGATTGATCACGATCGCATCGAATCGATCTCCCGCGTCCTGAATCCAGGTCACGAGCTCCCCTTCCTGATTGGAATGCCTGATCTCGACCTGCACTCGTTCTTGCTTGGCCAGCCTGGTAATTGCGGTATTGATCGCCTTGAGCGAGACATCCCCGTACACGGGCCGCTCGCGCTTCCCCAGCATGTTGAGGTTCGGGCCATGCAAGACAAGAACGCGGAACATAGGCATCGCATCCGGACGCCGACTCACGACCGGAACCGAACATTCAGTCTGGTGGGTGAAGCGATGGCCATTCTAGCAGCCTCAGACGGAAGGGTCAAACGAAGCACGCAAGTTGTGCTGGGCGATGCCGCGCGTCTACATCTTTCCGAGCGGTCGCGTCTGGGCGGGGCCCTTGCTCGTCCACGCCAGCCCCAGCACGGCGTCCAGTATGCGATCAGCCAGGACGCGTTTCGGCATTAGGTCGAGCTGGGTCACATGACCGTCGCGATCGACCAGGACCGCCGCGTTGGTATCCGTCCCGAACCCGGAGCCCTCAGCCGCGATATTATTTCCGACGATGAGATCGAGCCCTTTTCGTCCCAGTTTCTCCTTCGCATGCTCTATGACGTGCCCGGTCTCGGCCGCGAATCCCACCAGGACCTGGCTGGTTCTCTGCTTGGCCAGCATCTCCAGAATATCGCCGGTCGGCTCCATCTCCAACCTCTGCAGAGACGTCGCACCCTTTTTGATCTTCTCGGGCGACGGCCGTTTGGGACGGACATCGGCCACCGCGGCGGCCATGATCACCACCGTCGACCACGCAAACCGGGAGATCAGCGCTTTCCCCATCTCCTCCGCCGTGCAGACCGGCACATACTCCACGCCTCTGGGAACCTCGAGCGCGGTGGGCCCGCTCACCAGCACGACCTCGGCTCCACGTTCACGGGCAGCCTGCGCGACCGCATACCCCATCTTGCCGGACGAACGATTGGAAATGTACCGGACCGGGTCAATCGCTTCCTGCGTCGGTCCCGCCGACACCAGGACTCGCTGGCCGACCCAGTCCCGCCGCGGACTCAATCGCGCCTCGATCGCGGCGAGGATGACGCGCTCCTCGGTCAAACGGCCCCTTCCCACCCGCCCCGAGGCGAGGGGACCCTCTTCCGGTTCGAGCACCGTCACGCCTCGACCGCGCAAGGTTTCCGTGTGGGCCTTGACCGCGGCGTGGTCCCACATGCCCCCGTCCATCGCCGGGGCCAGAATGAGCGGACAACCGGCGCTGAGCAGGATCGTGCTCAGCAGGTCATCGGCCAGCCCAAGCGCGCATTTCGCGAGCACGTTCGCGGTCGCGGGTGCGATCACCATCACATCGGCTCGCTCCGGCAAGGTCAAATGAAGCATCTCCTGACTGGCAGCGAACAGATCGGTCGCGACGGAGTGCCCCGAAAGCACCTCAAAGGTGAGGGGGCGCACGAAGCGCGTGGCCGACTCGGTCATCACCACCGTGACCTCGGCCCCCTCCTGCACCAGATCGCGGACCAGTCCAACGGCCTTGTACGCGGCGATGCTCCCGCTCACACCGAGCAAGATCCGCTTTCCCAGAAACCGGAGGTTCGCTGCGGGCGGCATGATGGTTCTCCCTAGCCCGGATTATTCATGAGCGTCGTTGCGAGACAGGTGAGACCGAAGCCCGCCACGGGTGCTCGCAAGTGAGGGCGACGCAGGCGTATTCGCTGCAATACGTCGAGGAGACCGAGCGAGAACAGCCGTGCCGGACGAGAGGATCGCCTGTCGGAGTAGATGTTTCATGAATAGTCCGGGCTAGTCCTTCGCCTAGTCCTCGGCTTCGGGCTCGGGGGCTTTGGGGGAGTCATCCACGTAGACGCTCAGTTCTTTCTTGATTTCGCGGGCATCCTCGCCGGTCGACGCCATCGCCATCCGTTCCACTTCACTTTCCCTGCCCCGCTTCGCGTCTTTCATCGCTTGGCGGGCTTCCTTACCCGCGAGGAACTCGATGAGACCCTGCAGAACTTCATCGAGCGCGATCGTGGTGTCCTTCGTGAATTTCGACATCCCGAGAGGCTTTCCACCCTGCAGCAGATGCTTGGCACGTTGGGATGCAGCCAGCACCAACCGATGACGGGAATCAAACCGTGCGTGTCTGTGCTCAGGCAACAAAGACAATGCATCCATCATCGCTTTTGCTTCTCCTCCTCGATTGCGACGGACACCCCGCGGTCCGCCGGCTTCTCGTCCTTCCCCCGAATAAAGTTCTCCTCGATCCAGGTCATATCTATTCGCTTCGTCTTGATCCGCTCGGCGAGGACGATGGCTTCCAACTCTATCAGCGCCTGCTTCATGTCCTCGTTCCGAACGATGTAGTAATAGTCGCGGTAGCTCCACACTTCTTCGCGAGCCTTCTGGAGTCGTCGGTTGATCTCCTCCGGCGAGTCCGCGCCCCGCTGGATCAGTCGAGCCCGCAGTGCCTCAATGGAGGGGGGCATGATATAGATGAAGATCGCATCCGCGAACTTCTTCTTGATCTGGATCGCGCCCTGGGCGTCAATCTCACACAGCACGTCCACGCCTTTCTCGATCATCTCGGTCAGCGCGGTTCTGGGAGTGCCATAGAACGACCCGTACACAGGCGCCCATTCGGCGAATTCGTTCCGATTCACCATCTCCTGAAACAGGCCCTCCTCGACAAAGAAATACTCCCGACCGTGAAGCTCATCCGGTCGAGGCTTTCTGGTTGTATAGGAGATCGAGTGCCGGAGCCCGGGCACCACCGAGATGAGCTCCTTGCACAACGTCGTTTTTCCGGCACCGGAGGGCGCCGACACGACAAATAACAACCCTCGTCGTTCCATTGCCTTCTTGTCTCCCTGGCTTCGCCTCAACTCAATGGCTGAACTCGCCGAGGCGGCGTGGCGTCACTCGATATTCTGCACCTGCTCCCGGACCTTTTCCAGTTCGGACTTGATCTGCACGACGTGCGTCGAGATCTCCGCATCATTGGCCTTGGACCCGATCGTGTTGACCTCTCGCCCCATTTCCTGGAGCAGAAAATCCAGAGTCTTCCCCACCGGCCCCCGGCTGTTCAGCGCCGCGGTGAATTGCGCGAGATGGGACTCGAGCCTGGTCAGTTCTTCGGTCACGTCGCACCGATCCGCGTAGAGCGCAATTTCCTGATGGAGGCGTCCCGAATCAGCCTGTCCTGAGCCGACCAGCTTCTCCACTCTGGCCTTCATGCGTTCGAAATACTCCTGAACCACCAGCGGCGTTCTCGTCGCGATGCTGGCCGCGGCCTGGCGAACGACCTGCATTCGGCTTTTGGCGTCGCGCGCGAGGGCCGCGCCCTCACGCCGGCGCATCGCGTCGAGATCGGCCAAGGCGCCGGTCATCAAACGCCTGACGATCCCGGTCATCCGCCGGTCGACGACCGGCTGATCCGACACCGAGACGATATCCCTGAACCCCGCGAGAAGCGCCACGTCGATCGTTCCGCCGAGACGGAGGTCCTGCTTCAGATCGCCAAGGAGACGATGGTACTGCTTGGCGAGGGAGCGGTCAAGGCTGATGGTTCTTCCGCTGTCCTTCCCGCCATGCAGCGAGACCGCCAGTTCGACCCGTCCGCGCGTGCAACGACGCTGGATCCTCCGCTTGAAGTCGTCCTCCAGAGAAGACAGCGCTCTCGGCAGACGGATAACGACCTCGCAGAAACGGTGGTTGACGGAACGCAACTCCGCCACCACCGAGCCGCCGCGCCAGACGGCCTCCCGCCTTCCATAGCCGGTCATGCTGGTGATCATCGTGGTCGCTTGCCCGCCCAGTTGCACTCCGAGTACACGGCGCATTCCTCACACTTCGGCTTCCGAGCCACACAGACATACCGACCGTGCAAGAGGAGCCTCTGCGAGCCCAGTGTCCAGGCTCGGCGAGGGATGAGCTGCTGCAGCGCGTGCTCGATTCGCGTCGGATCCCCGCTTGCCGCCAATCCGAGTCGCTGCGAGACCCGTTTCACATGGGTGTCCACGACCACGGCCGGCTTTCCGAAACAGGTCCCCAGGATCACGTTGGCGGTCTTCCTCCCGACACCTGGGAGCGTCACGAGCGCGTCCATGGTGTCCGGCACCTCCCCGCTGAACTGCTCGGTCAGCACGCGGCCGCAGGCGACGAGATTTCGCGCCTTGCTCTTGTAGAATCCGGTCGGCCGGATGATCGCCTCGAGCTGAGCGGGATCGGCTCCAGCGTAATCCACTGCCCGGCGGTAGCGGCTGAACAACTTCGGCGTGACCTGATTGACCCGTTGATCGGTGCATTGAGCGGACAGGATCGTCGACACCAGCAATTGCAAGTGGTTTCGGTGCGACAGCTCAACTTTTGCCTGAGGAATGCTCCGCTCCAGGGCCGCCAGAATCCGCGTCACGCGTTTCCGGCCTGAACGCCCGGGCCCTGTGGCCTGCTGCTGTCCACCCCGATTCCCACGCATCCGGATCGCACCCGTGTCGATCACCGTTCGCCGATTCCGCTCCCGACTGAAGACGATGCCACCCTGATCGGGCCGGCATGCGCCAGCCGGAACTGCTGAAACCGATCCGCCAGAGTCCGCTCGAGGCAGTCGGTCAACGGCGTCAGCGTCGTCGGCTGGAGCGCCGAGATGCCGAGCGCCCGGTACCGGTGACACAGCGCCTCCGCCTCTTCCGGGGCCAGTCGGTCGCATTTATTGAAGACCAGCAGCCGGGGCATCCGTTCCAGCTCAAGCTCGGACAGGATCGCCTCGACCGACTCGACCTGTCCTTGCAGGTCCCTGGCGCTCGCGTCCACGAGATGCACCAAGAGATCGGCATCGCGGAGCTCTTCCAGAGTGGTCCGGAACGCCCCCATGAGATCCTTCGGCAGATCGCGAATGAATCCGACCGTATCCGTGATGATCACCTCCCGGTCGCGGGGGAAACGTAACCGGCGACTGGAGGTATCCAGCGTTTCGAACGGACGATCCTGGACCGACACATGGCTCTCCGTGAGCGCGTTCAATAGAGTGGATTTTCCGGCGTTGGTGTACCCGACGATGGAAATGATGGGCACCATCCGGCGGAACCGGCGACCGCGTCGCTGGTCTCGGTGACGCGCGAACGCGCCGAGCTCGCGCTCGAGGTGGGCGATCCGATCGCGAACCCGGCGCCGGTCGGTTTCCAGCTTGGTCTCGCCGGGTCCCCGTCCTCCGATGCCGCCGCCCAACCGCGACAGCGCGGTGCTCTTCCCTGACAACCGGGGCAGCAAGTAGCGAAGCTGCGCCAGCTCAACCTGAATCTTCCCTTCGCGGCTGTGAGCCCGACGAGCGAAGATGTCCAGGATCACCTGCGTCCGATCGATGACCTTCATCTCGGTCACTTCAGCGATCGTCCTGATCTGGGCCGCCGTCAGATCTTGATCAAAAATGAGCAGGTCCGCGCCGCGTTGCAAGGCCTTGATCACCACTTCCTTGAGCTTGCCGCTACCCAGGAGGTATTTCGGGTGAATGTCCTGGGAGCGCTGGACCACCGACTCCAACACCGTGATCTCATCCGAGCGGACCAACTCGGCCAGCTCTTCCAACCGCTCCTCTTGATCCCCGCGGCTCCGCGTCGAGACGCTGATCAGGATCGCGGACTCCTGGCCGTCTTGCACGACATGGTCGGAGGCCACACGCGTCAACTCCGTTTCCAGCGCGTCCACGAAGGCCTCGCATTCCAACTGGAAGGAGTGGAACGGAGACGGGGCCCACACGTCGTAGACCTGCCCCCGTGGATTCGGCGGCAGGATATGAGCCAGGGACACATCGGCCGGCAACCCGTCGGGCCCCACGCCGATGGCGACGATCAGATCCAGTCGAAGGAGCGCCAGGTCGGTCAAGTCATCTTGCGTGAGCGGCTCATTGTGGAGGTGCGTATGGACGAGCCTGACACCCCGCAACAACCGGCGACCCAAACGGAATCTGGACAGGTCGGTGAGCACCAGTTCCCGCCCGCTTCCGACGATCACCTGCTCGATAGCCCCGCGGCGGGTGATCACGAGACCGATCTGGCGCCGGATCTCGTGGGATAATTCCGTGCAGGCCCTGGCCAGCTCCGGGGTGATCACTTTGTCGACCGGCACCCGGCGGCGGTAGAGGTGCTCCAGGCGCACCAGGTGATTGGCCTTCAGCCCGTTGATATTTCCTTGTACGGTCGGGATCTTAGCTTCTCCTTGCAGCCGTCGCGCGGCGCGTCGGTGATCGGGACACCGCCACCGCCTCGAGACACAGGTCCGCATCGGCCTCCATCTCCCACGACGCAAACCGCCCCTGGGCGTAGGCCCGCTGACCCGCCGCCGCAATCATGGCCGCATTGTCGGTACAATACGCCGCGGGGGGGAGAGCCAGTCGAATGCCAGCCGACTCCGCCCGCGAAGCCAGCCGCGCGCGGAGCCTCGAGTTCGCCGACACGCCCCCCACGACGGCCAAGGCCCGAACCTGACATCGTCGAACCGCGTCAAACGCTTTCTCCACCAGCACCTCCACGATCGCTTCCTGAAAACTGGCCGCCACATCCCCCATAGGCCGCGGCCGTCCTGACCGGTCGAGGTCCCGCAGATAGTACAACAACGCGGTCTTGATCCCGCTGAAGCTGAAATCCAGGCCGCCTTGTTTCAGATAGGGACGCGGGAAGCGAATCGCGCCCGCATCACCCGTTCGGGCCAACCGATCGATGGCCGGGCCGCCCGGATACCCCAGTTCCAGCATCTTCGCCGCCTTGTCGAACGCCTCGCCGGCGGCGTCATCCAACGTGCGACCGAGCAACTGACAGGATCTGTCCCGGCTCACCAGATACAAATGGGTATGCCCGCCCGAGACCACCAGCGTCACGCACGGCGTCGGAAAGTCGGGTTGATCGATCCATGCCGACGCCAGATGGCCTTCCAGATGGTTGACCCCGATCAACGGGATCTGCATCGCATAGGCCAGCGCCTTGCCAAAACTCACTCCCACCAGGAGCGCGCCCGCGAGACCGGGCCCGCGGGTGACGGCGATCGCGTTCAGATCGGACCAGTCAATCGTCGCCCTCCTCATCGCCTCCAAGACCACCGCTTCCACGGTCTCGATGTGCCGGCGCGCCGCCAGCTCCGGCACCACTCCCCCATACGGTCCGTGCACCTCATCCTGGGAGGACAAGACGCTGGAAGCGACATGGCCCTGGCCCGTTACGACCGCTGCCGCGGTTTCATCACAGGAGGTTTCAAGGCCGAGGATTGTGGGGGCTGGTGACGGCACCTGATCGCTTTCGTTCAGTGAAGGGGCCCGTGGGGTGTTGGGACACGGAGCGAGAAGGCGCCGATGACCTGCCGAGACAGAACGACCCTCGTACCGATGAACGCTACGAGGGCCGTCACACCGTCCGTGACAGAATCCTGTGTGGCACGGAGGAGGGCCACGTCAGACCCCCGCCATGGCCTCCTCTTCGACAAACGCCGGCAGGTCATCCTTGAGCACGACCTTGATCTTGCGCGAGTCCTTGAACCGTCCCTTGATCAATTCTTCCGAGAGCGGATCGCCAATGCGCTTTTGTATGGTGCGACGCATCGGTCGCGCGCCATAGAGCGGCTGGTAGCCTTCTTTGATCAACCAAGTCTTGACATCCTCGCCGATCTCAAGTTGCACCCCACGCTCCACCAACCGGACGTTGAGCTCTCTGATCAGGATATCCAGGATGCCCATGAGATGCTCTTTGACAAGCTGATGGAAGACCACCACTTCGTCGATTCGGTTGAGGAACTCCGGGCTGAACGTCCGACGCAATTCAGCCAACACCTCCTCCTTCATGCGTTGATCGTGGTCACTCTGCTCCGTCCGGTGGAATCCGAGCGACACGCCTTTCTGGATAAGCTTGGTCCCCAGGTTGGAGGTCATGATGACCACGCTGTTCTTGAAATCGACCTTCCGACCCAGGCTGTCGGTCAGCACGCCGTCGTCCAGGACTTGCAAGAGCACGTTGAAGATATCAGGATGGGCCTTCTCGATTTCATCAAACAGCACGACCGAGTACGGACGACGACGCACCTTTTCGGTCAGCTGTCCGCCTTCCTCATACCCGACATAGCCCGGCGGGGCTCCGAACAGACGCGAGCTGGTGAACTTCTCCTGGTACTCCGACATGTCGATACGAATCAACGCGTCTTCGGTGTTGAAGAGAAACTCCGCCAGAGCCCCGGCCAGCTCCGTCTTTCCCACCCCCGTGGGTCCCAGGAAGATGAACGATCCGATGGGCTTCTTGGCTTCCTTCAGACCGGCGCGTGACCGGCGGATCGCCCGGCAGACCGCCGAGATCGCTTCCTCCTGCCCCACGATCCGCTTGTGGAGAAAATTCTCCATGTGAAGGAGCTTGGAGGATTCTTCCTCCTCCAGTTTGAACAGAGGGATCCCGGTGATCTTCGAGACCACATAGGCCACATCTTCCTTCGTGATGACCGGCTTCTGTTTTTCCTGGTTCTTCTTCCACTCCCGCTTGGACTCATCCAACAATTTCCGTAACCGTTCCTCCTCTTCCCTGAACTTCACCGCTTCTTCGAAGTTCTGCAGCGAGATGGCCAGCTCTTTCTCGCGAGAGATCTTCTTCAGCTCCTGCTCCAGCGCCTTGAGTTCACCGGGCAAGGAGTAGGTCTGCAACTTCGCCCGAGACCCCGTTTCGTCGATCAGATCAATCGCTTTGTCGGGCAGGAACCGATCCGTGATGTAGCGGTCCGACAGCTTGACCGCCTCGACAATGGCCTCTTCGCTGATCTCCACCCCATGATGCTCTTCATACCGGTCCCGAAGCCCCTGGATGATCCGGACCGTCTCATCGAGGCTGGGAGGCTGGACATAAATGGGTTGAAAGCGCCGCTTCAGCGCGCCGTCCTTCTCGATATGTTTACGGTACTCATCGAGCGTCGTGGCCCCGATACACTGGATTTCGCCCCGGGACAGCGCCGGCTTGAGCATGTTCGAGGCGTCGATCGAGCCCTCGGCCGCGCCGGCACCCACAAGGGTGTGGAGCTCGTCGATAAAGATGATGATGTTCCCGGCCTGCACGATCTCCTTCATGACCACTTTCAGGCGTTCCTCGAACTGACCGCGGTATTTGGTACCGGCGACCAGCGACCCCAGATCCAAGGCGATGACCCGCCGTGAAAGAAGATTATCGGGAACTTCCGACAGCACGATGCGCTGGGCCAACCCCTCCACGATCGCGGTCTTGCCGACGCCGGACTCACCGATCAAGGCCGGGTTGTTCTTGGTGCGGCGGCTGAGGATCTGCAACACCCGCTCGATCTCGTCCGCCCTTCCGATGACCGGGTCCAACTGGCCTTCTTGCGCCAGCTGAGTCAGGTCGCGCCCGAATTCATCGAGCGCCGGGGTGTTGCTCTTGCGGTCCCGCTCACGGGGCGCAGACTTGCGAAGAAATGTGACGGTCAACTGTCTCGCCGTCAGCAGATTGGCGCCCAGGCTCCGGAGAATTTTTCCGCCGATGCCCTCTTCTTCCCTCAACAGCCCGAGCAAGAGATGCTCGCTCCCGATGTGGTTGTGGCCGAGCAACCGGGCCTCCTCGACGCCGTATTCGATGACTTTCTTGACGCGCGGGCTGAAGGGAATCTCACCGAACGTCATCGTGGTGCCGCCACCGGGCAGGTTCCGTTCGATCTCAAGCCGAATCTGCTCCGAGGAGAGACCCATCTTCTTGATGATCATGAGGGCGATCCCGTCCGACTCACGGAGGATAGCCAAGACCAAGTGTTCGGTCCCCAGATAATCGTTCTGGTGACGCTCAGCCTCCTCCCTCGCCAGGATGATGATCTTTCGACCCTTATCCGTGAATCGTTCGAACATCCTTCCTCCTTCGTTCGTCGCCACGCGACGGAATCGCAGGAACTCTTCGAAATCGTTGCCGTAATTCTATCGGTCGGGCTATTGCCTGTCAAGCCCTTCGTTCGGTTCTTCGCCGCATGCTCCGGAAATCTACCGCAGCCGAGTCACCGCCAGCGTGCGTGGCGAGCGATCATTCGTTGACAAGAAAACGGACCTCCCGATACAATCCGACCCCACGTCTATTCGTCGCCCCGGTGCGTCACCGCCACGGGGAGCGGAGACCCATGAAGACGATCGGCATCCTCACCAAGCCCAAGTTTCCCGACGTCAAGCACATCCTCACAGACCTCGTCGCCTGGCTTCGAGAGCGCAAGAAAGAGGTGGTGTTTGACGCGAAGACTGCCGCGCTCATCGGCGAATCCGCGTCGCACCCAAAAACGCAGCTCGCGACACGGTCCGATATGGTCCTGGTGTTGGGCGGCGACGGAACCATGCTGAGCGCCGCGCGGCTCCTGGAGGAACGCGCCGTGCCCATCCTCGGGGTGAACATGGGAGGGCTGGGATTTCTCACGGAGATCACCCTCGACCAACTCTACCCGGCTCTCGAGAAGGTCTTCGCCCAGGAGTTCATGGTCGAGGAACGGCTGATGCTGCGTGCCGACATTCATCGCCACGGTGAGCACGTGGCGAAGGCGACGGTCCTGAACGACGTGGTCGTGAGCAAGGGCACCCTCGCCCGCATGATCGAGATTCAGATTCTGATCGACGGACAGTTCGTGACGCGTCTACGCGGGGACGGACTGATCGTCTCGACCCCGACCGGCTCCACCGCCTATTCGCTCTCCGCCGGCGGGCCGATCATCCACCCGACGGTCCAAGCCCTGATCCTCACCCCGATCTGTCCGCACACGCTGACCCACCGCCCGCTGCTGGTTCCCCGCGGCGTCGCCTTGGAGGTCACGCTGACCAGCCAGGTTGAGGGCGCGATGGCGACGTTCGACGGGCAGGTCGGCGTCGCCCTGGTGCAGGGCGACACGGTCGCCATCGCCGTCTCCGAGCACCGAACACAGCTCATCCGGCTCCCGGATCGGACGTACTATGACCTCTTGAGAAGAAAGCTGAAGTGGGGGGACAGCTAACGTGCGGCCGGGGCTCGTTCGCGCTCACGCCGTTCTTGGATGAGCGTCAGCATCAGTTCGTTGGACGGAAACTTGAATTCGCCGATAGAGTCGCGCGCCATGCTCTGTTCCTTCTCGATCGCCTCCAGGATTCTGAGGCTCTCCACGTCGATCGCCTGCACCGCTCGCGCCTGCAGCATCGTCCGAAGTTGACGAAGCACCCGCTCGTTCGTGCTGCGCTCCCGCGGGGGCCGTGATTCCAGGTATCGCACGAGGACCTCGGTGCACCATTCGCCGTCCCGCTTCGCGATCCCGACCAGGCCCTCGCTGGCCTTTCGCGCCCAGCCCGTCAGGAACACCCCCTCGATCACCTGCCCGGACGCTTCATCGTAGGCCTGAAACAGCGCATCGTCGGGATCGTTGCCGGTCGATGTCGGGTTCGTGACGAAGACCCCGTTCTTGTACGGCAGCCCGACCGTCTCGTCCACCCTGTCTCCCACGGCGAACACCACGCTGTCGCAGGGGAACTCGGAGAATTCCTTCAGCCCGACCGCCGCGAAATCCTGGCCCTTGGGCTCCAGCTTGGTTTCCTCGATCTGCACCCCCCGGACACGATTCTGCGCATCGGTCAACACCCGACGGGGAGAGGCCAGGAAACGGAACCCCATCTTCGTCGGGCTGGTCAGCGGCTCGCATTTGGTGAATTCGTCGGTCATTCCCTTGAGGATCTCGTCCGGGTTCTGCCCCACCGCTTCCAGCCGCGGGCGAAGACGGGCGAACTCCTGCGCCAGCGCCGCCCGATCAATGTTCGAACAGATGGCGCGAATCTCTTTGGGGTTGTACTTGCGCTCTGCAGGGCCGCGCCTCGCGATCGCGGTGACCTGCTCCACCTGTTTGTAGCGAATCAGCCAGTGGGCGATGTCGACCATCACATCGCCGACCCCGATGACGGCGATCCGCCGGCCCATCTCGAAGGGCCGCTCGCTGAAGCCGGGAAGCCTGTTGAAATGGTAGACCACGTCCTTCGCATGATAGACGCCGGTCGCCGAGTCGCCCTCGACGCCGATCGTCTTCGTCCCCTGGGCACCCGTGGCAAACACCAGCGCGCTGGCCTCCAGGCTTCGGAGGTCTTCGATGGTGAGGTCTTTGGTCCTGCCGACCGACACGTTCCCCAAATAGTGCACGTTCGGCCGTTCGATGATCTCCCAGTACGACTTCCGCAGCCCTCCCCGTAGCTTGAGCTTGCTCGGGAAAATGCCGTATTCCGCCAGGCCGCCAAACTTGATGTCTCGGTTCAGAATCACGACCTCATGCCCCGCCTTGGAAAGGAGGTTCGCGGCCGCCATGCCGGCCGGCCCGGCGCCTACAATAATAATGAGGTGTGCGTGGCCTATTCCCGAGGATGCCATGATGTGATTCCGGCCCTCTTCTCCGTCGCTCAGCCGACCGTCGGGCACGGGGATCGAAAAAGGTTCGCGGACTTTAGCATAGACGCAGAAGAATTGTCAAAAGCAACGGGCACTTGCACGGTTACCGAGCCATCTGGTGCTCGTCGGCGGCGATGCGGTCAGCCTCATCCCACCGGGGCATCGTCACTACGAAAAAAACGGCAGGGGTCCGGCCGAGAGGCGCGAAGGTGTGGATCTGACCGGGTCGCACGCGTACCACGGATCCCGTCCGCACCGGGATCCGTTCCGATTCCAGGCGAAAGATCCCTTCTCCCTGAAGCAGATAGAGAATCTCCCGCGTATGCCGATGAAAGTGCGGGGGCAGAGCGGTCCGTACTTGGACCAGCAACGCACTCGAGTCTTGGTCTTCGATCAAGGGGGTGATGCGCAACTCCTCAGTCGGACCGATGGGGTGTCGGTCGAGCTGGTCACGGAGGTCGGCGAGATGGGGAAGGGTGACATTCGGAAGGTCGCTCGACAGGCCCGGCTGTTGCCCCGCGTCGCCGCCCGTCCAGACGGCCGGCGACGCGGAGACGCACAACAGACCGACAAGAGCAAACGCTCGGAGTTGCCGCTTCATGGTCCTCTTCCGGCCGGGGCGCGGTCAGCGCCGCTCCCGCTTGCGCGGCTCCTCTCCCGGTTCCGTCATCCGCCACGGGTCCAGCAACGCATCGAGCCGGGCTTCCGGAAGGACCTGTTGACTCCGGGCGACCTCTCGCACGGTTTTTCCGGTCCGGTGCGCCTCCTTGGCAATCTTGGCAGCGGCTTCATAGCCGATCTCCGGCGCCAGCGCGGTACACATGGCCAGGCTCTGTTCGATCGAGTTTCGGCACCGCTCCTCATCGGCGGTGATCCCCTCAATGCACCGCAGCGCGAAATTTCCGGACGCGCGGGCGAGCAGCTCGATGGACTGGAGCAGATTGTGGGCCATCACCGGCAGCATGACGATCAGCTCGAAATTCGCGGCCTGTCCGCCCACCATGATGGTGACATCGTTCCCCATCACCTGCGCCGCCACCATGGTCACGGACTCCGCGATCACCGGGTTCACCTTGCCGGGCATGATGGAGGACCCGGGCTGCGTCTCAGGAAGGAGGATCTCGCCCAATCCGCATCGCGGTCCCGACCCCAACCAGCGGATGTCGTTCGCGATCTTCATCAGGCTCACCGCGACGGTGCGAAGCTCACCGCTGGCCTCCACGACGGAGTCCTGCGTGGACTGAGCCTCGAAGTGGTTCACCGCCTCCGTGAGGGGACACCCGATTTCCCTGGACAGCAGCGGGATCACGCGGGACGCGAAGTCCGGATGCGCATTGAGGCCGGTCCCCACCGCCGTGCCGCCCAGCGCCACTTCGCTCAGCGCCGTCTGTCCCCGCCGGACCCGATCCAGACCCAACTCGATCTGGCGGGCATACCCGCCGAACTCCTGGCCGAGCCGGATCGGCGTGGCGTCCTGGAGGTGGGTCCGGCCGATCTTCACCACGCTGTCGAATTCGCGTGCCTTGGCAGCCAAGGCCACGTGCAACCGGGTCAGCGCCGGCAGGAGCTGCCGCTCGATCATCTCCACCGCGGCGACGTGGATGGCGGTCGGAATGACGTCGTTGCTGGATTGCCCCAGGTTGACGTGGTCATTGGGGTGGATCAGCTTGCTGCCGCGCGCGCCGCCGAGCAACTCGGCCGCCCGATTGGCGATCACCTCGTTCGCATTCATATTGGTGGAGGTGCCGGACCCGGTCTGGAAAATGTCGACCGGGAATTCCGCATCCCAGCGTCCCTCAACCACTTCCCAGCTCGCCTTCCGGATCGCCTCCGCCACCTTCTTCTCGATCAAACCGAGCGACTCATTCACCGTCGCAGCAGCCCATTTGATCAATCCCAGAGCCCTTATGAAGGACCTGGGAAACCGAAGCCCGCTGATGGGAAAATTCCGAATCGCCCGCGCAGTCTGCACGCCGTAGTAGGCATCAGCGGGCACCGCCACCTCCCCCATCGTGTCCCGTTCGGTTCGCGTCCCGGCCCCGCCGGGTCGAGGATCAGTCGCCTGCCCGCTCCGTGGCTGCCGGGCCTGCCCCCTCTTCGGCGGCTTGGTCCGCGTGGCCACTGTCTTCCCTTTGCTCATGTATGCCATACCGCTTGTCGTGTTCCCGATGCCCCGCTCATTTCCGCTTCAACTTTTCACCCCAGATTTCATGCAACAATTCTCGCCATTCACGTCTGGCCACAGCCGGCATCGTCGTGATCCGGATATGCCCCAGCGACGCATTCAGTACCGCCGCTTTCATCGCTGCGCGGTTGTTCGGGAACTCCAGAATGGCCACCACGTCGTAGGCCCCGAGGCAGTAATACGCATCCAGCAGTTTTCCGCCCAAGGATTCGATGTTCCGCTGAACCGCCTCCGAGCGAGCGATCCCCTGCTGCTTCATGGTGGAAATCCCGAGCTCGGTAAACTTGACCAGGCTCACGTAGACGGGCATGGGTGCCTCCTTTCGACTGTCGCGATGAGTCCCAGAGAAAATCGTCCCCTCGTTGGTCGGGCAATCTTAATCCATCGAGCTACCCTGCACAAGCCCCTTCCTGCGACGGCCGGTTGACAGGCTCAAGGCAGCGGGCTATCGTGGCCGCGATGCGGGAGACGCAAGCAGGGGGATCAGCCAACGTCGTGGTGGACGCGTACGCCGGGCATAAGGGGGAGGAGACTCCCCGGGCGTTCGTCCATGAAGGGTCCCGGCGTGAGGTCCGAGAGATCGAAGGGCGCTGGTATACCGACCGCCACAGTTATTTCAAGCTGCGCGCGGACGACGATCACCGCTACGTCCTTCGCTACGACATGGACGATCTGATCTGGGAACTGGTGATGCGTGAAGCAGACCGGTAGGGCCCCAGACAGTCAGCGCTTCTCGATCGGCACGTAAGGGCGGTTGTGTTCGCCGGCGTAAATCTGGTCCGGGCGATACAGCTTATTCTCTTTGAGCTGCTCAAACCAGTGCGCGAGCCAGCCAGCCACCCGCGCCATCGCGAAGATCGGCGTAAAGAACTCAACCGGGATCCCCAACTTGTCGTAAATGATCCCGGAATAGAAGTCCACGTTGGGATGCACTTCCTTCTCGGCCAGCAACTCCACCGCGACTCGTTCCACTTCCAGCGCCACCTCGTACAGGGGTGACGCCCCACACTCCTTGAACAGCCGTTCGCAGAGCGTTTGTAGAATTGTGGCGCGTGGGTCCTTCACCTTGTACACCCGGTGCCCTAATCCCATGATCTTCTGCTTGTCTTTCAGCTTCCGTTCGAGGTAGGCCCGGACCCGCCCCGGCGTGCCGATTTCTCTGAGCATCTCCACGACTTCCTCGTTGGCGCCGCCGTGCAATGGCCCTTTCAGCGCTCCGATCGATGAGGACACCACGGTGTAGGGATCGGCCAGGGTGGAGGCCGTGACCATCCCCGCGAAGGTGGAGGCGTTCATCGTGTGCTCTGCGTGAAGGATGAGACAGCTGTCCAGGACTTGACTCCAGACCTGTTCCGGCACCTTCTCCGAGAGCATGTAGAGAAAGTTCTCGCTGAAGGTCAGATCATCGCGCGGGGGGATGTGGTCATCCCCCCGGCGGATTCTCGCGTAGGCCGCGACGATCGTCGGGAGCTTGGCGATGAGCCTGACGGCGGACCAATAGTTATTCTCCCGGTCCTGAACGTTTCGCCCCGGGTAAAACATCCCGAGGGCCGCCACGGCCGCCTGCAGGGCATCCATTGGATGACCCTGCTCGGGCAGGCACTTGATCAGGTCCACGATCCGATACTTGATGCGACGGTGGATGGTAATGTCCCCGACGAACTGATCCAGGTCCGACTGTGAGGGGAGAGGTCCGAACAGCAACAGAGACGCCGTCTCCAAAAACGACGATTTCGCGCACAGCTCCTCAACCCGGATGCCACGGTATTCCAGAACGCCCCGCTCGCCATCCACGTCACTCACCGAGGACCTGGCGGCGGGCACCCCCGCCAATCCCGGCATGAAATCATGCGGCATCTTCCACCCCCGCTCAGTCCTGGTGAATCACCGGACCATCTAGAGCAACACTCAAACAATAATGGCTCAACGAGTCCTCGTCAAGCCACGAGGCCTTTTCAGGCGAGCTTCCCTTGAAATGACGCACACCCTTGGGCATACTACGTGAAGAACATACCGTTCCCGGTCGGCCCGAAGAAGGCGGGAGACATGCCACGAGCGGTCACAACCTTGCTGATAGTGGGTGGAGTCGCGCTGGCCGCCGCCCTGACCATGGGGCGTGGAGGTCCGGACCCATCCCCGCCCGTGACCAGCGGACGCAGCGCCGTCAGCCTGCCCGCCAGCATCATCGGCACGAGCGCTCTCAGTCATGGGGACCCTGCGCCCGTTCGCAACAGCGCCAGACCCACACCGGAGCCTTGCCCCGTCACGACCATGCACGGCGCTGCAGTCGAGCGTTCGGATGGCTCCCGGATCACTCCCTGCGCTTCAGACAGGGACAGGCCGTCCCGCGCGATGAGGGACGCCGATGCGTCGACCCGCCCGTCTCGCGAGCGACCGAACTGATCAACGAAGAGGAACGAGCAGGCTATGAGGCGAGCCAGATGGCTGAAAGTCGGCGCAGGACTCTCGCTCCTGCTCTCAGCGGTCCTGGCGATCGCGCAACAAGATCCTCTGGTCATCTTTGCCGTCGTCACCAAGATCCCGAAAGACAGGAAGCAGGTCACGGCGCAGGTGTCCACCGGTGGAGCTGCGACCGAGGCGACCTTGATCGCAACCGAGCCGATTCTCGATAACCTGATCTGGAAGAAGCTGGAGATCTGCCATTCGCTCAAGGGCGAAGCCTGGATGACCCCAGAGGGCTACCGGCTGGTCTCGGTCAAAATACTGGATGCGGGCATGCTGCCGATGACCCTTCAAGGAATTGCCGGGGAGTGCCTGCTGAAGAAGGCGTTGGAATTCGCCCCGCTGGTGGATTAGCCTGTGGATGACGGCGCGCAGGCCGGGCATTCCGTCCGCTCGTGCTCTGCGTGGAACTCTTCGGAGGTCAGCGGAAAATGCTGGTCGCATCGCTGACATTGCCGGATTTCGAAATAGGCGACCCCCTTCTCATCGATTTCGGTCGGAAGCAGCAATTCCGCCGGATCGTAGCCCAGCAACGCCCCGTCGGCGAACTTGACCACGGCAAGACGGACGTTGAAGAGTTCAAAGGCCGCCTCCTGCCCTTTCCGTTCCACGACATGGCCGACCACGAAGACCGGCTGTCCCCGTCGTTTCGTCCGCAACTCTTTCAGCGTCCGCTGGGTCGCGCCGGCAACGGTGAAACCGCCGCTCGAACTGGTTCCGGCTGTGGGCATACTCGTGCGTCGCACGCAGGCAATCGGTGGTCGGCTATGGGCTGATCCCTCTTCCTATCGCGAATAGCCCCTAGCCTTGTTCCATTACCACGCGCAGAAAAACAACGTCAAGCCTCGGTCATTCGGAGGGCAACGATGGCGATGATTACCATTTACCAGAAACCAACCTGCTCGACCTGCCGGGAGACAGTCAAGCTGGTCGAAGCCAGCGGACAGGCCTTTACCGCCGTCAACTACTACGAGAAGCCCTTCACCAAGGCTCAGCTCAAAGGGCTGCTGAACAAGGCGGGGCTTTCGGCAAAGCGTATCCTCCGAACGAAAGAAGACATCTACAAGAAGCTGGGACTGGCGAAGAAGAACCTCACGGATGAGGAGCTGATTGATCTGATGGTCAAGCACCCCGATCTGATCCAGCGTCCGCTGGTGGAGAAAGGAGAGAAAGTGATCCTAGCCCGACCGGCGGAGGCGGTGAAGCCACTACTTTAGCAGGATGTTGAAAAAGGCCTCCAGCGTCGTTCTCGCCTCGCTTCCATCCTGCGACGTACCTAGAACCAGTACGCCTCAGATGTTCGCTCGCTGCGGCCTTGCTGGAAGGCCTTTTTGACCATCCTGTTGACCTCGGAAAAGTAGCCTTGCACTACTGGGAAGGGAGAGGGGTCAACCGGAGCTTTCCCGTGTGCCGATCCAGGCTGACCACCGTTTTCCCGTCCAACACCTGAAGCAGCCTCTCGCCGGCCAGCTTGCGACGCCAGCCGTGGAGGATCGGCAGGTCCAGCTTGTCACGACCGTGCTTGGCGTCCACGAGTGCCTGAAGATCGGATGCCGTGGCCAGCAGGGTCGGTGCGATGTGCTCGTCTTTCGCCAGGGCCTTGAGGACCGCTTGCAGCAGGTCCACCTGTCCGGATGATTCCGGTTCAGGCCCGCGAGCCGTCGACACCGTCGGCCACTCCGATTCCGGAATCGCCAACCCGCGCTGAATCGCCGCCAGAATCGCCTCCCCCTTCCGCTCAACTTCGGCTCCATGGAGACCTCGTGTTCCCTTCAAGTCCTGCAGGGTCGCGGGAGGGCGGCGGGCGAGTTCCAGCAGCACTTCATCGCGCACGACCCGGCTGCGGGGGACATCCCTGCGCCTCGCTTCCTCGTCCCGCCACGCAGCCAACTCTTTGAGGACGGCGCCGGCGCGGGGTTTTAAGTTCTCCCACCCGCGGATGCGCCGGAAGCGTTCGTGCGGGCCTCGCGCGCCATCGCTCAGCGAAGACTGCAATCGGGCGAACTCTTCCTGCACCCAGTCGAGGCGTCCGAGGGATCGGAGTCGTTTGACGAGATGCTCGTGGATCGGGAACAGAAACTGGACGTCTTCGAGGGCATAGTTGATCTGCTCCTGGGTCAACGGCCGCTGGCTCCAGTTGGTGTAGGTGTGGGATTTGTCCAGCTTCTTGCCGGTGATTTTCTGCACCAGTTGCCCGTAGGCCGCCTGGAGGCCGTACCCGACCATGGCCGCCGCCAGTTGCGTGTCGAAGAACGGTAACGGGAGCGCGCCGGTATGGGCGGAGAGGAGTTCCAAATCCTGACGCCCGGCGTGGAATACTTTCAGAATCCGCTGGTCGCCGAGCGCTTCGGCCAGCTCAGTGATGGCGCCGAGGGCCGGCACGTCAATGACCGCGCAGAGGTCGCCGGTCGCCACTTGGATCAGCTCCAAGCGGGGCACGAACCGGCCCTCTCCCACAAACTCCGTGTCCAGGGCGATCCGATCGCTGCCGCGAAGATGCTGGCAGAGGCCCCGAAGGCCGTCCGGATCGGCGATGTAGCGGGGTGTCTGGCGGCTCACGGATGAAGGGGCGCTCTCTGAGGGCACGCGTTCGGGATCAGAAGTCACGAGTCGGATCGGTCTGCATCAGGCCCAAGTGCTCCCTGAGGTATTGGTAGGCCTCGATAATCCGCCGCAGCTCCGGCTCCGAGCTTCGATCCCCTTTCCGGACATCGGGGTGAAGCCTCTTTGCGCGCTGCCGAAAGGCCGCAGTGATCGCCGCCATCGAACATCCGGAGTCGAGGCCAAGCGCGTTGAACGCGTCGGACGCGTTGGTAATCTCGCCGCGGGAACCCCGCGCGTCCCCGCCCCCGCCGGCCGCTTTGAAGAAATCGGACATGTTGAGCTTGCGGCGGCGGCGGCGCGGCCGCTGTCGCGCTTCGCTGTCAAGCTCCTCAAAGAGGTCTTCGATGAATTCCAGGCGCGAGTCAAGACGCAGCGCGCCGGAAAAATCCCAGATCTCCTCGAGTTCCTCCTCGATCAGTCCCAACGTCCGGTCGATTTCCTCCAATCCTTCCTCGACCTTAAAATAGGAGTCCACCCGATCCTGCATCATGTGGTCGATCGCGAAGTCGAGGCTGTCCTCGGTTTTTGTCCGGAGGGTCTCGATGCGCCGCCGCATCCCGGCCTGATACCTGGCCAGCTTCGCCCGAGTGAAGGCCATCACATCCCTGAGGGAACTCGCCTCTGGCACCCGACAGCCGCCGACCGTCTGGGTGCCGGCGGCATTCTAGCATAACGCGGATGACGACTCATGTCTTCCGAAGCCGGCGGGCGACGCCTGTCTCCCGGGCGGCGGCGGCGACCGCCTTCGACACCCGCGGCACCACCTGCTTGTCGAAGACACTGGGAATGATGTAATCCTCGCTGATCGTCCCCTCGGGGATGATCTCGGCGATGGCCTGGGCCGCGGCCAACTGCATGGCCTCATTGATATCCCTGGCCTGGACATCCAGGGCGCCGCGAAAGAGGCCCGGGAAAGCCAGGACATTGTTGATCTGATTCGGATAGTCCGACCGGCCGGTGGCGAAGACCCGGCAGCGCGGCATGGCCAGCTCCGGCGCAATTTCCGGGTCCGGATTGGCCATGGCGAACACGATCCGATCCTCGGCCATGAGGTCCAGATCCTCGGGGCGCAGGACGTTTCCAACCGAGAGGCCGATGAAGACATCGGCGCCCTTCAGGCCATCCTGGAGAGTCCCCGTCGGGCGGTCCTGATGCAGGCACGGAGCCAGGTCATGCCGGCAGGTGCGTAGCCTGTCCGGGTCTCCGGACAGCACAATGCCACGCCGACCGCAGCCCACCAGATGCGACACCCCCGCGGCCAACAGGATCTGACAGCAGGCGGTCCCGGCCGCACCGAGCCCGTTGACGACCACCCGCACCTCTTCGAAGCGCCTCTTGATCACCTTGAGCGCATTCTTGAGCGCGGCCAGGATGACGACGGCGGTGCCATGCTGATCATCGTGCATCACCGGAATGTCCAGCGTGTCTTTCAAGCGGCGCTCGATCGCGAAACAGCGCGGCGCGCTGATGTCCTCCAGATTGATACCCCCGAAGCTGGGCGCGATGCCTTGCACGATGCGGACGATCTCATCGGGGTCCTGGGTGCTCAGGCAGATCGGCCAGGCATCGATGCCGGCGAACTCCTTGAACAGCATGGCCTTCCCCTCCATGACCGGGAGAGCCGCTTCCGGGCCGAGATTGCCCAGGCCCAGCACCGCCGATCCATCCGTGACCACCGCCACGCTGTTGCTCTTCGTCGTGAAGGCGTAGACTTTCGCCCGGTCCTTCGCGATCGCCCGGGAGACTCGCCCGACTCCCGGCGTGTACACCATCGACAGCGTGTTCCGCGTCGTGAGCGGCAGCTTGCTTTCGACGCGAATCTTGCCTCCCAGATGCAGGAGGAAGATGCGATCGGAAGCGGACAGCACCTTCACGTCAGGTATCGTGCCCAACAGCTCAAGCACCTGCTCACCGTGCTCCTCGCTTTTGACATCGAAGGTTACATCCCGAACCATCTTCTCCGGACTCGCCGACACGATATCAACCGCCCCGAGGCTGACGCCTTCTTTGCCCAAGGTCAGCGCGACACGCGCGAACATGCCGGGGCGGTTCGCCAGTTCCAGCCGGACGGTCAGCGTATAGTTCGAATAGGGTCCCATATCGGGCATGGTCTGCCTCGCCTGCACGGCTAAT
>WNEQ01000269.1_pt1 | contig 27061 bp, 27 predicted proteins | sample 5399971 | NCBI WGS metagenome assembly WNEQ01 (sample SAMN13153330, study PRJNA577476) | soil metagenome | isolation source: 20 cm grassland meadow soil 2 days after 1st rain plot 5 | place: USA:California | collected 2015-09-18
GGCCTGGTGCACATCTCCGAGATGAGCTGGACCCGCAACGTCCGGCATCCCTCGAAGATCGTGTCGATCGGGGAGACGATCGAGGCGGTGGTTCTCAAGGTGGACGAGGCGGAGGAAAAGATCTCACTCGGCATGAAACAGACCGAAGAGGATCCCTGGATGGCCCTCCCGCAGAAGTACCCCGTCGGCACGCGCATCAGGGGCAAGGTGCGCAACCTCACCTCGTTCGGCGCGTTCGTCGAGATCGAGCCGGGGATCGACGGCCTGATCCACATCTCCGACATGTCGTGGACGAAGCGCGTGCAGCACCCCTCCGAGGTGGTGAAAAAGGGCGACGAAGTGGAGGTGCTGATCCTGAACGTGGACGCCGAGAACAAGCGCATCTCGCTGGGCTTGAAGCAGGCGCAGGAAGATCCCTGGCTCCGGATCGGCGAGACCTATCCGGTCGGCACCGAGCTGCGGGGTCGCGTGCTGCGCCTCATGGACAAGGGCGTCGTGGTGGATCTCGGTCACGACATCGAAGGGTTTGTGCCGATGTCGCAGCTCGGCATCCCGGATCTGCAGAACCCCGCGGACGCGGTGAAGGAAGGGCAGGCGGCGGAGCTGAAGGTGCTGGAGGTGGATCCGATCCACCATCGGATCGTGCTGGCAGCCACCGGCTGGCCCAAGGACAACGGACAGGAGCCAGCGAAGACAGACGGCCAGGGAGACGCCTAGGCGCCGAGACGCCGAGTGGCTGTGAGATGTGGGTGGTCAGGAAAGGCTGTTCCTGACCACTCGTCACTCACGGCCACTAGAGCGACTCGGCGCCTAGGCGTCTACCTACCCGTCTAGGCGTCCTTCGGCCTAGATTTTCGGCGATATGTCCATGCGAGAGAAACTGGAGCTGCTCCAGCAGAAGCGCGCCGAGTCCGAGCTCGGCGGCGGCGCGGAGCGCATCAAGGTCCAACACGAGAAGGGGAAGATGACGGCGCGCGAGCGGCTCGACGCGCTGCTCGATCCCGGCACGTTCGTCGAGCTCGATCGCTTCGTGACGCACCGCTCGTCCGACTTCGGGCTCGCCGACGAGAAGTACCTCGGCGACGGCGTGGTGACGGGGTACGGGCGGATCGAGGGACGCCTGGTGTACGTGTTCGCCCAGGACTTCACGGTGTTCGGCGGCTCGTTGTCCGAGGCGCACGCCGAGAAGATCTGCAAGGTGATGGACTGCGCGATGCAGAACGGCGCGCCCATCATCGGGCTCAACGACTCGGGCGGCGCGCGCATCCAGGAGGGGGTCGTCTCGCTCGGCGGCTACGCCGACATCTTCCTGCGCAACACGCTCGCGTCGGGGGTGGTGCCGCAGATCAGCGCGATCCTGGGCCCCTGCGCCGGGGGGGCGGTGTACAGCCCCGCGATCACCGACTTCGTGTTCATGGTGCGCGGCGTCTCGTACATGTTCGTCACCGGCCCCAATGTGGTGAAGACCGTCACCCACGAGGAAGTCGATTTCGAAGGCCTGGGGGGCGCCGACGTGCACGGGGCGACCTCGGGGGTCGCGCACTTCGTTCACGACTCCGAGCGCGACAGCCTCGCGGCGATCCGCGCGCTGCTCTCGTTCCTCCCGTCCAACAACCTGGACGAGGCGCCCCACCGCGCCTCCGCCGATCCGCCTGATCGCCGCGACGAGGCCCTGCTGGACGTCGTCCCCGACAACCCCACCAAACCGTACGACATGCACGACGTGATCCGCGCTGTCGTGGACGAGGGCGAGTTCTTCGAGGTGCACCGGGACTACGGCGGCAACCTGCTCGTCGGATTCGCGCGCCTGGGGGGCCGCTCGGTCGGCGTGATCGCAAACCAACCGGCGGTGCTGGCCGGCGTGCTCGACATCGCCGCGTCGCTCAAGGGGGCGCGCTTCATCCGGTTCTGCGACGCGTTCAACCTCCCGCTCGTGACGTTCGAGGACGTCCCCGGCTTCCTGCCGGGCGTGGCCCAGGAGCACGGCGGAATCATCAAGCACGGCGCCAAGCTGCTGTACGCCTATTGCGAGGCGACGGTGCCCAAGCTGACGGTGATCACGCGCAAGGCGTACGGCGGCGCGTACGACGTGATGAACTCGAAGCACATCCGCGGCGACTACAACGTCGCCTGGCCGAGCGCGGAGATCGCGGTGATGGGACCGAAGGGCGCGGTCGAGATCCTCTACAAGGGAGAAGCGGCGACCGAGGCGCGCGAGGCCGAGTACCGCGAGAAGTTCGCGCACCCTTACCTGGCCGCGGCGCGCGGCTACCTCGACGACATCATCGACCCGCGCGATACCCGCCCGCGTCTGATCGCCGCGCTGGCGACGCTCGAGACCAAGCGGGACAAGAACCCGCCCAAGAAGCATGGCAACCTCCCTCTGTAGCGCCCTCGCGCTGGCGGCGCTGCTCCAGGCGCCTCCCCGGCCTCCGCCCGCTCCTGGCTCAGCCGCGCAGGCGGCGGCGACACCGGTGGGGGACTCGCTGCTGGCACTGCGGACGCTCCTCGCCCGCGATTCGACCGACGGCCGCGCCTGGCTGCTGTTGGGCCGGCTCTACTTGCAGCTGGCCGAGAACGCGCACGGGCCGCCGCACCGCGCCCTGGAGGACAGCGCCGCCGTGCGCGCCCTGCTCGACACCAGCGACGCCGCGCTCGCCCGGGCCGGCCAGCTACTCGCGCCCTCCGGCTCCACGCCGGACGGCGACAGCGCCCGGGTGCTGCGGGTCGGCGCATGGAGCGCCCGAGCGCGGCTCGCCTGGGACGAGAAGGGCATCAACGTCGGCCCGCAGGAGTGGGGGCCCGTCCCCCTCGACCTCAGGGTCCCCCCGGTGCTCGAGGAGCTGGGTGAGAATCTGCTGCGCGCCTGCCCGATGTGGGGCGTGCTGTTCACCGCCTCCGAGGCCGACTCGCACGCCGCATGGTACATGCGGTTCTCCCGCGGGCTGCGCCCGGACGTGCTCATCGTGCCGCTGGCGGCTTGGCGCGCGGACTCCCTGCTGCGGGCGCGGGTCGCCGCTGACTTGAAGCTCGCCCGCCGTCGCGACCCCGATGCGGCGATCGGCGAGCTGGTGAAACGGCGTCCCGTGTGTGTGAGCATGGCGTTCGAGCGGCCGCCCGAGCCGCGACCGCGCATCGGCTGGGCGACGCGACCCCTGGTGTGGGTAGCCGGGCCGCACTTGAAGGAGGACCGCGTCCCGCCGCGCGACTTCGTGTTCGCGGCGCTGCGCCTGGCGCTCGACAATCACGACGCATGGGCCCCCCCCGCGCTGGCGCTGTACGCCCGCGCCGCCCGTGCGACGCCGCCCCTGTGTGAAGCGCTCCGGACGTTCAGGTTGACAAATGAGATACCGAGCTGCCGTCGGTGAGATGTCAGACATCAGCCGTCAGACATCAGACGTCAGAGGTCGGACCTCAGCGCAACCATCTGATGTCTGACGTCTGATGGCGCCGTTCAAACGCGTCCTCGTCGCGAACCGCGGGGAAATCGCCCTGCGGGTGATCCGAGCCTGCCACGAGGAAGGGCTCGAGGCGGTGGCGGTGTATTCCGACGCGGACCGGCTCTCGCCCCACGTCCGGGCCGCCCACGTCGCCGTCCCGATCGGCCCCCCGCCGGCCGCCGAGTCGTACCTCGACATCGCTAAGCTCATCGAGGCGGCGCGGACGACCGAGTGCCAAGCCGTCCATCCCGGCTACGGCTTCCTGTCCGAGCGCGCCCCGTTCGCCGAGGCCGTAACACAGGCAGGACTGACCTTCGTCGGTCCCCCCGCCACCGCCATCCGGACCATGGGCGACAAGACCGAGGCGCGGCGCCGCATGCAGGCCGCCGGCGTGCCGATCGTGCCGGGCTCGACCCGCCCGGTGCTGGACCACGAGCAGGCGCGGGCCGAGGCGGTGCGCCTCGGCTACCCGGTGCTGCTCAAGGCGACCGCGGGCGGCGGCGGCAAGGGGATGCGGCTGGTGCGCGACGAGGGAGAGCTCGAGTCCGCGTTCCAGGGTGCGGAGAGCGAGGCCGTGAAGGCGTTCGGGGCGGGCGACCTCTACGTGGAGAAGTACCTGGAGCGCCCCCGCCACATCGAGATCCAGATTCTCGCGGACAGCTACGGCCGGGTCGTGGCGCTGGGAGAGCGCGAATGCAGCATCCAGCGTCGCCACCAGAAGCTGATCGAGGAGGCCCCCTCGGTGGCGGTCACCCCGGCGCTGCGGCGGCGCCTGAGCGAGGCCGCCACGGCCGCGGTGGGCTCGGTCGGCTACTTGGGCGCCGGCACGGTCGAGTTCCTGCTCGCGCCGACCGGCGAGTTCTACTTCCTCGAGATGAACACGCGACTGCAAGTCGAGCACCCCGTGACCGAGCTGGTGTTCGGCGTGGACATCGTGCGCGAGCAGCTGCGCGTGGCGCAGGGCCAGCCGCTGCGGGTGCACTCCGGTGCGCTGCAGCCCCGCGGCCACGCCATCGAGTGCCGCATCACCGCCGAAGATCCGTTCAACGATTTCCTCCCCGCCACCGGCATGATACGCTACCTCCAGGCGCCGTCCGGCCCGGGCGTGCGCTGGGACGGCGGTGTCGAGGCGGGCAACGAAGTGACGTTGTACTACGACGCGCTCCTCGCGAAGCTCATCGTGTGGGGCGACACGCGGGCGGCGGCGCTGCAGCGCATGCGGCGCGCGCTGCGCGAGCTCGTGATCGTGGGCATCCCGTCGTCGCAGGCCTTCCACCTGCGCGTGATGGCGGACCCCGATTTCCAACGCGGCGACGTGGACGTCACCTATCTCGAGCGCGTGGGGGAGCGGCTGCTCGCCGCCGACCTCGCCTCCGAGCTGACCCAGCCGCTCGCGATCGCTGCGGCGTTGCTCGCGGAAGAGCAGCGCACCCGAGCAGCGCCGGCGCCGCCGGCCGCACCGCCCCCGGCCCGCCCGTCCGCCTGGACGCTCGCCGCGCGCCGGGAGGGCATCGGCGGATGAGCGAGATCGTCACGATCACGGCCATCGCGACGGGAGGCGATGGCGTGGGGCGCCTGGCGGACGGGCGAGCGGTGTTCGTGCCCCGGGCCGCGCCGGGAGAACGCATCCGGCTGCGAGACGGTGTGCGGCTGCACAAGAACTTCGCGAGGGCGGAGCTGGGGGAGATCGTGGCAGCGGCAGCGGGGGACGCACGGGTCGCGGCGTCGTGTCCGCACTATGTGAGCGACCGGTGCGGCGGCTGCCAGCTCCAGCACCTGGCATACGATGCGCAGCTCGCGGCCAAGCGGGCCATCGTGGGGGACGCGCTGCGACGCATCGGCAAGCTGGATGTCCCCGACCCGGAGATCGTCGAGGCCGTCGAGGAGTGGCGGTATCGGGCGAAGATCTCGTTGGCGGTCGAGAACCGCGGCGGGCGGCCGAAGGCGGTCGGGTTCCATCCCTACGACCAGTCCCTGCGAGTCTTTCCGCTCGTGGACTGCCACATCGCGGACTTCCGGCTCATGGCGCTGTGGCGCGAGCTCAGGCCACGGTTCGAGCTGCTGCCGTCGCGGCTCACCCGGCTCACGCTGCGGCTCGACCGCGAGGGGCGGCGCCACGTCATCGCCGAGTCGGCGGGCGAGCCGTGGCTGGACGCCGAGCGGTTGCGTGCCGCACTGCCGCACGGCGACTCGGTGATCTGCTGGTGGCAGCCGGTGGACGGCGCCGCCCGCGTCGTCGCCGGGCCCGCGACCGGATTCCCCGCCACCGCGTTCGAGCAAGTCCACCCCGAGATGGGACTGGTCGCCCGCCGCTGGGCGGTCGAGCAGCTGGGGGACCTGCGCGGCGGCGTCGTCTGGGATCTGTACGGCGGGATCGGCGACACGGCGGTCCAGTTGGCCGCGCGCGGCGCGCAGGTCGTGAGCGTGGACGCGGACGAAACCGCGATCGAGTGGGCCCGCGGCCGCGACTCGGAGCGCCCGATTCGCTTCATCGCGGCGAAGGCGGAGGACGTGCTCCCCACGCTCCCCGACCCGAATGCCGTCGTCGTGAACCCGCCGCGCGGCGGACTGCACTGGAACGTGACGCTGCGGCTCACGAGCCAGCCGGTGGCGCGTGTCGTCTACATCTCGTGCGACCCCGCGACCCTGGCGCGCGACCTCCATCGCCTGAGCGTGAACTACGGGCTGGTCGCGGTGCGGGCGTTCGATCTGTTCCCGCAGACGGCGCATGTTGAGACGGTGGCGGTGCTGGAGGCGGCATGAGACAAATGCGGAATGGGGAATGCGGAATGCGGAATGTCAGGAGAAGCTTCGCTCGGCGAACGACCTCTCACTTCAATTCCGCATTCCGCATTCCGCACTCCGCATTCGGGCTGGAGGCAGGGGAAGGGCGGTGAAGTATCTCGTCCGCATCGGCGCCCAAACCGTCGAGGTGGAACTCGACGGGACCCGCGTCCTCGTGGGCGGGGTGGCGCTCGAGGCGAATCTCGTGGCCGTCCCCGGCACGCCGCTCCGACACCTCCTCGTGGGCGGCGAGTCGTGGACGCTGGCCGCCGACCCGGCGGCGGGCCCGGGGCGGTGGGCGTTGGGCGTAGTAGGCGAGCGGGTGGAGGTCGAGGCGCTGGACGAGCGCACCCGGGAGATCCAGGCGCTCGCCGGCAAGCGACCCGGCCCGGCCGGCGGCCGCACCGTCATGGCGCCGATGCCCGGCCTCGTCGTCCGGATCGAGGTGGCGGCCGGCCAGCCCGTCGCAGCCGGCACCGGCTTGGTCGTGGTGGAGGCGATGAAAATGGAAAACGAGCTGCGCGCACCCCAACCCGGCGTCGTGGCGACGGTGCACGTGGAGGTGGGTCAAGCGGTCGAGAAGGGTGCGCCGCTCGTGACCCTCGCGAGCCCGGAAGGGTAGTGGGTCAATTTGGATGCCCGATCGGTCACGCTGGGTGTCAAAGAGTTTCAGAAGGGTCTTGAGAAGAAACCATCACCAGCAGGAGCGTAGCCTTGCCTGACGAAACAAAGTCCGCCCGTGGAACCTGATTCGGCCTCCTGTATATCCTTGCACCTTTCGCCCCGGTCGGCTTGCCGCCGTGTAGAACGCCACTTAGGTTAGCCGCCCCCCTTTTTCAGAGGCGCCCTATGCGACGCGCGGTTCCCATTCTGGTCGGCCTCCTTGCGCTCGCCGCACCACTGGTCGGTCAGGCGAGATCCGGCCACTTCTATCACGTCAATTACTATCAGGTCCGGCCCGGCGAGGAGAAGGCATACGATTCGGCGCTCGTCAACGTCGTGACCCCCGTGTTCGACGAGTTGGTCAAGCGGAAAGCGATGGTGTCGTATCTGTTGCTCACCAAGGCTGCTGGTTCCGGGGAGTACACGAACCTCGCCATTGTGGAGGTCGCATCACCGTCATCAGAGGGCACCTTCCAACAGGAACTCGACGCCGCCTCGCAGGCGGTGTTCCACAAGTCTTGGAGCGAGGCGACCGTGCATTTCCCTGAGCTACGCCGATTCGTGCACGCCGAGCTGTACACGCGGGCTGGCCAGCGGCCGTAACGACGAGCTTGGAGATCGAACTCCCGACGCGGCCCCCTAGACAACACTGACTAGAAACGATGATATTGCGCCATGCCCAAGCGCTCACGCAAGCCACCTACGGACGAGGTTACGGCGGCCTTTCAAGCCGTCCAGCGGCTCTCTGGCCCTGGAACTCATAAGAACCCCGCAGCCGTCGCCTTGGGCCGCTTGGGGGGCAAGAAAGGCGGCCCAGCGAGGGCTGCGAAGATGACGAAGCGACAACGAAGCCAGAGCGCCCGCAAAGCGGCGCTGGCACGCTGGAAAGGGGCCAAGTGAGGCCCCTTTTGATGCCTTGAACAATGCGTGACAGCTCACGCATCCTTATCCTATGAACAAGCTCACAGCGGCACGGCAAGCCGCCATCATTCAGGCCCTCGTCGAAGGCAGCTCCATCCGGGCGACCTGTCGCATGACCGCCACCGCGAAAGGCACCGTTCTCCGGCTCGTTGCCGAGATTGGGGAAGCCTGCTATCGGCTCCATGACCCGACGGTGCGGAACATCAAGGCCAAGCGGCTCCAAGCGGACGAGATTTGGAGCTTCTGCCACGCGAAAGCCCGGCACGTCCCTGAATCACGCGCACGCTGTTGCCCTTCATTTCGCCCACTACAACTTCTGCCGCGTGCATGCCACACTGACCAAGGCTGCCAAGGGCATCTATCGGACCCCGGCAATGGCCGCCGGGCGCACTGATCACGTATGGACGGTGGCCGATCTGGTCGCCCTGCTCGACCAAGAAGCGATCGCATGAAACTGACCCACTACCCCCGGAAGCTTCGGGTTGACAGGGCCTTACGCCTCGGGTATTCTTTGCGGCTATCGCAAACGGCAAGTCAAATTCCTTCTAGTCCGGGGCATGAAGACATTTTCGCTGAGGAACGAGGACATCACGCGTCGCTGGTACGTCGTGGACGCCGCCGGGCAGCCGCTCGGTCGGCTGGCGAGCCGTGTCGCGCAGGTGCTGCGGGGCAAGCACAAGCCGACGTTCACGCCGCACTTGAACGGCGGTGACTGCGTGGTCGTCGTGAACGCCGAGAAGGTGAAGCTCACCGGACGGAAGCTGGAGCAGAAGCGCTACTTCCGTCACACCGGCTACATGGGGCACGAGCGGTTCACCCCGCTCAAGACGCTGCTCGCGACGCATCCGGAGCGCGTGATCGAGCGGGCCGTGTGGGGCATGCTACCCAAGACGACCCTGTCGCGGCAGCACGTGAAGCAGATGCTGAAGGTATACGCTGGTCCCACGCATCCTCACGCGGCGCAGCAGCCCGAGCCGCTCAGCCTGGCCGAGACGTCATGAGCGCCGCGATCACGCCGGAGCTGCGCTGGCACGCGGTGGGGCGGCGCAAGGTGGGGGTGGCGCGGGTGTATCTCACGCCGGGCTCGGGGAAGTGGAACATCAACGGCCGCACGCTGGGGGACTACTTCCCGCGCGCCTCGCTCGTGTCCCACATCCAGCAGCCGTTCACGGCGACCGACACGCTGGGTGCCTTCGATGTGCGCGCGATCGCGTCAGGGGGGGGCCAGACGGGTCAAGCGGGCGCGCTGCGTCTCGCGATCGCGCGGGCGCTGTGCCTCGCCGACGAGCGGCACCGCAAGAAGCTGCGGGAACAGGGCCTGTTGACGCGGGATCCGCGTGCGGTCGAGCGCAAGAAGCCGGGCCGGGCGGGGGCGCGGAAGCGGTTCCAGTTCTCGAAGAGATAGAGACAAGACTCGCAGTCCATCACACACGCTGCTTGATCGCGTGACCGGGTCCCCTGCGGGGGTGTCGCGCGAGACGAGAGTGGCGGCGGATCAAACCCACGAGAGGGAGTGCATGGCGCAGCCTCAGTTGCAGGACCTGCTGGAAGCGGGCGTTCACTTCGGCCACCAGACACGGCGGTGGAATCCGAAGATGCGCCGGTTCATCTTCGCCGAACGCTCCGGCATTTACATCATCGACCTCCAGAAGACGCTCCGGCAAATCGAGACCGCGCACGAGCTGTTGCGCGGCGTGGTGTTGAAGGGCGAGGGCGTCCTGTTCGTGTGCACCAAGAAGCAGCTGAAGAACATTCTCCAGGCCGAGGCTGAGCGCTGCGGCGCTTACTACGTGACCGAGCGCTGGCTGGGCGGCACGCTCACGAACTTCCAGACCATCAAGAAGCAGATCAAGCGGCTGAAGGACCTGGAGCAGGGGATCAGCGAGGGCGAGTTCGAGCATCACACCAAGAAGGAACAGCTGCTGTTCGACCGCGAGCGGCTGAAGCTCGAGAAATACCTGTCCGGCATCAAGAACATGGGCCGCCTGCCGGGCGCCCTGTTCGTGGTGGACTCGAAGAAGGAGCGGATCGCGGTCGCGGAGGCCAATAAGCTCGGCATCCCGGTCGTCGCGATCGTGGACACCAACGCGGACCCGGATCTTATCACCGTGCCGATCCCCGGCAACGACGACGCGATCCGCGCCGTTTCGCTGATCACCGCCGCGATCTCGGACGTGATCGGCGAGGCGCGCCGCCAGATGCCGCTGCGCGAGGCCGCCGAAGAGGGCGAGGGCGTAACGTACTCCACCGAGACCGGCGTCGAGGCGGAGGCGGAGGGAGACAAGAAGAAGAAACCGGCACGCCGCAAGCGGCGGCCCAAGCCGGAGGCGATCGCGGCCCGGCTCAAGACGGAGGAAGCCCCGGCGCCGGCCGAATCGAGCGGCGGGGGCGAAGGCTAACCGAGCCCGGACACGCCTCCGTTGACCACCAACCGCCGCCCTCCTAGCCCCACGGCGCGAGGGGGGGCGGCGTTTTCATGAGGAGCGAGGACAGTGGCGACTGTGAAAGAGATCCCGGCGAAGCTCGTGGCCGAGCTCCGCGCCCGCACGGGCGCGGGGATGATGGACTGTAAGAAGGCGCTCCAGGAGACCGGCGGGGAGCTCGAGAAGGCGATCGACCTGTTGCGCCAGCGAGGCGCCGCCAAGGCCGACAAGCGAGCCGGCCGCGAGGCGTCCGAGGGCCTGATCGGCTCGTACGTGCATCACGACGGATCGGTCGGCGTGCTGGTGGAGCTGAACTGCGAGACGGATTTCGTGGCGCGCACCGAGGACTTCAAGGCCCTCGCGAAGGAGCTGGCGGTCCACATCGCTGCCGCAAAGCCGCTCGCCGTCCGCATCGAAGACCTTCCCGCCGACGTCGTGCAGCGCGAACGGGCGGTGTACGAGAAGCAGGTCGCCGAGCAGAAGAAGCCCGCGAACATCCGGGAGAAGATCGTGGATGGCATGATGAAGAAGTTCTACGAGGAGAACGTCCTGCTCGAGCAGAAGTACGTGCGGGACGACAAGCGCACGGTCGGCGAGCTGGTGAAGGAACTCTCGAGCAAGACCGGAGAGAACGTGCAGGTCCGGCGCTTCGTGCGGTTCGAGCTCGGAGGCAGCTGAGTGGCGACGGCCCCCTCCTCCCGGCCCCGGTTGGCCTACCCGCGCGCCATGCTGAAGCTGTCCGGCGAGGCGTTCGCGGGCGACCGGGGGGCCGGCGGGGGCCTCGATTTCAGCGTGGTCGACCGGCTCGCGGACGAGCTGAAGACGGTGGCGGCGCTGGGGGTGCAGCTGGGACTCGTGGTCGGCGGTGGCAACATCCTGCGCGGCACGGCCGCGAGCGAGCAGGGAATGGACCGCGTGTCCGCCGACTACATGGGGATGCTCGCCACCGTCATCAACGCCCTCGCCCTCCAGGACATCCTGGAGAAGAAGGGCGTCGACACGCGGGTCATGACCGCGATCCGCATGGAGGAGCTGGCCGAGCCCTACATTCGGCGCCGGGCAGTGCGGCACCTGGAAAAGGGCCGCACCGTGATCTTCGCGGGCGGGACGGGGAATCCGTACTTTTCGACCGATACCGCGGCGGTGCTACGGGCGCTCGAGCTCGAGGCGAAAGTGCTGCTCAAGGCCACGAACGTGGACGGCGTCTATACCGCCGATCCCAAGCAGGATCCGAAGGCGAAGTTCCTCGCCGAGCTCTCGTTCCGTGACGCCCTCGTGAATGGGTACGCCGTGATGGACGCGAATGCCTTCGGCTTGTGCAAGGAGAACAACCTTCCCATCGTAGTGTTCAACATCAACCAGCCCGGCGCGACCGCCAGGGTGCTGGCCGGGGAGCGCGTCGGCACGATCGTCAGATGACCACCGTCACCAGTCTAACCGATCACGTCAAGCACGCCCGGCAGGCGATGGACAAGGCGGTGGAGGCGGTGAAGCGGGAGTGCGCGACGGTCCGTACCGGGAAGGCGACCACGTCGCTGCTCGATCTCGTGCGCGTGGAGGCCTATGGCAACGAGATGCCGCTCAACCAGGTAGCGAGCGTGGCGGCGCCCGAGCCGAAGCTGCTCACGATCCAGCCCTGGGACAAATCCCTCCTCAAGGCCATCGAGAAAGCGATTCTCACGTCGGACTTGGGGCTCACGCCCAGCAACGACGGCGCGGTGGTCCGCATCCCCATTCCGGCGCTGACCGAGGAGCGCCGCCGGGACCTGGTGAAGGTGGTGCACAAGTTCGCCGAGGAGGGTCGCGTCGCCATCCGCCACGCGCGGACCGACGCGATCAACCGGATCAAGAAGACGGAGCACGTCTCCGAGGACGAGAAGAAGCACGCCGAGAAGGATGTGCAGAAGCTGCACGACGACCACTTGAAGCTGGTGGACGCGGCTGTCAAGGCCAAAGAAGCGGAGATCATGGAGGTATAGGGTGGCCGAAGACCTGCTCGCGCAGATCCGCCTGAACGGCGCCGCCCCGCGTCACGTGGCCATCATCATGGACGGCAACGGCCGCTGGGCTCGCGAGCGCAACCTGCCGCGCCCCTTCGGGCATCGCGCCGGCATGAAGGCAGTGCGCGAAGTCGTCGAGGGAGCGATCGAGGCGGGGGTCGAGGTGCTCACACTGTTCGCGTTCTCCGACGAGAACTGGCAGCGCCCCCCCACGGAGATCTCGGCGCTGATGAGCCTGCTCGAGGAGTACATCGCCAAGGAAGCCGAGGAGCTGCGCCAACAGGGGGTCGTCGTGCACGTGCTGGGGGAGCGGGCACGGCTTGCGCCGGGCGCCCGCGCCGCCGTTGACCAGGTGGAGCGTGCCACCCGCGGCGGTCGGAAGCTGGCGCTCAACCTGTGCATCTCCTACTCTTCGCGCGCCGAGCTGGCGCGGGCGGCGCGGCTGCTCGCCGAGGAAGTCCTGAAGGGCACGAGACGGCTCGAGGACATCGATGAAGACGCTGTGCGCGAGCAGCTCTACACTGCTCCCTGGGGCGATCCGGATCTGCTGATTCGCACCTCGGGCGAGCTGCGCATCTCGAACTTCCTCCTGTGGCAGCTCGCCTACACCGAGCTGTACATGACGCCCGTGCTGTGGCCCGACGTCACCCGGCGCGACCTGTTCCACGCTATCCTCGACTACCAGGGGCGCGAGCGGCGCTTCGGCAAAGTCACCGCTTGATGTCCCGTAACCTGCTGGTGCGCGTCGCCTTCGCCGTGCCCGCCATTGCGCTGGCGGTGGCGGTGCTGTGGCTGGGTGGCTGGGTCCTCGCCACGGCGCTCGCCGTCCTCGGCGTGCTCGGCACGCGCGAGATCTACGACCTGGCCCGCCGCGAGGGCATCGAGCCCTTCGAGAACCTCGGGCTCCCCGCCGCCGCGGCGGCGCCGCTCGCGACCTTCTGGGTGAAGGGGTACGCCGACTGGGAGCCGGTGCTCTACGTCGCCGCGCTGTGGCTGCTCGCGCTCCTGGTCGTGGCGATGGCGCGCGGTCCGGCGCGCCGTCCGCTCAGCGCTGTCGCGGTCACCGTCTTCGGCAGTCTCTACGCCTCGGCCCTGCTCGCGTTCACCGTCGCGATCCGCCACGGCCCGCACAGCGACGCGCACCCGCGCGGATCGGTGGCGCTCGTGCTCCTGCCGCTCGTCGTGACCTGGGTGTGCGACACGTGCGCCATGGCTGCGGGGACCCTGATCGGCGGGCCGAAGCTCACGCCGGTCCTGTCCCCGCACAAGACCTGGGCGGGAGCCGTCGGTGGCGTGGTGGGCGGCCTCATCGCCGCGTTGCTCTACGGGCCGCTCGTGCTCAATCGCCTTGGCTTACAACTTAGCGTCTTGCAACTTGTGACGGTGGGTGCGGTGGTGGCGGTGTCGGCCCAGGTCGGCGACGTCGCCGAGTCGTTGTTCAAGCGCGAGGCGGGCGTCAAGGACTCCTCGTCCCTCATTCCCGGGCACGGCGGCGTGCTCGACCGGCTCGATTCCCTCTACTTCGTCCTGCCCACGACCGCAGGGCTGCTCCGGTTGTTCGGCATCGCATGAGCATCGGGGTCGCGATCCTGGGGTCGACCGGCTCGATCGGCTGCTCCACGCTCCAGGTGCTGGCACGCCAGCGGGAGCGGTTCCGTGTGGTGGCGCTCACGGCGCACTCGAACGCGGACCTGCTCGCGCACCAGGCGGCCGAATGGAAGCCGGCGTATGTGGGGCTGGTCAATTCGGGGAAGGGGGAAGGGGGAAGAGGGAAGGGGCCGGCATGCCTCGTGGAAGCCGCCACCCATCCGGACGTCCGCATCGTCGTGAACGGCGTCGTCGGGGCCGCAGGGCTCGAGGCCACGCTCGCGGCGCTCTCCGCTGGCAAGCGCGTCGCCCTCGCGAACAAGGAAACGCTGGTCATGGCCGGCGAGCTCGTCACCCGCGCGGCACGCCAGGGCGGCGGCGAGATCGTGCCCGTCGACTCCGAGCACAGCGCCGTGCTGCAGTGCACCGCGGGCCGGGGGCGAAGCGAGCTGGCCCGCCTCATCCTCACGGCGTCGGGCGGGCCCTTCCGCACCTGGGCTCCCGAGCGCATCGCCGCCGCCACGGTGGCGGAGGCGCTGCGGCACCCCACGTGGAAAATGGGAAAGAAGATCACCGTCGACTCGGCGACCCTCGTCAACAAAGCGCTCGAGGTGATCGAGGCTCACTTCCTGTTCGGCCTGGGCTATGACGCCGTGGACGTCGTGGTGCACCCCCAATCCGTGGTGCACGCGTTCGTCGAGTTCGTGGACGGCTCGGTCCTCGCGCAGGTCGGGTTCCCCACCATGGAGCTGCCCATTCTGTACGCGCTCACCTATCCGGCGCGGGTACCGGACGCCGGGACCCGGCGCTTCGACCCGGTGGCCGCCGGCAACCTCACCTTCGAGGCCGTCGCCCCGGAGACCTACCCGGCCTACGACCTCGGGCGGGCCGCGGCCACGAGCGGCGGTACCGCCCCGACCGCGTTCAATGCCGCGAACGAGGTCGCCGTCCGGCTGTTCCTCGAAGGCGCCATCCCGTTCGGTCGCATCGCCACCACCATCGCCCGGGTCCTGGAGACGAGCCGGCCGGGCGCCGCTGACACGCTGGAGGCCGTGCTCGCGGCCGACGCCGGGGCCCGCCGCCTGGCGCGGGAAGCCGCGTGCTCCTGACCCTGGCGGCGTTCGTCGCCGTCCTCGGCATCCTGATCTTCGTCCACGAAGCGGGCCACTTCGTCGCCGCGAAGCTGGTCGGCATTCAAGTGCTGCGCTTCTCGCTCGGCTTCGGCCGGCCCATCCTCGCGTGGCGCCGCGGCGAGACGGAATACTGGATCTCGTGGATTCCGTTCGGCGGCTACGTGAAGATGGCCGGATTCGAGGACGAGGGACTCGCCGGCGAGCTCGAGGGCGGGAAGAGCGCGCAGCCCGTCGACCCCGCGCGGGCGTTCGATCGGAAGCCGCTGGTGGCGCGCGTCGTGGTAGTCGTGGCCGGCGTGACGATGAACGCCGCCTTCGCCCTGGCGGTCTACGCCGGACTGGCGTACACCGGAACGCTCGAGCCCAACAACATTGCGACGACCGAGGTGGACTCCGTGATCGCGACCGACTTGCCCCCGGCCGCGCAGCCGCTCGCGTCGTTGCGACGCGGCGATCGGATCACGACGGTGAACGGCGATTCGGTCCGGACGTGGGGCGAGCTGCAGCTGAAGCTCGCCAACGCACACACCCCGGTCGAGCTGCGCGTCGCGGGACGGCCGGATTCCCTCGTGCTCCATATCGCCGACACCGACACTGCCGCGCGCTTCGCCACCGCGCTGGCGCTCAGCCCGTACCTCGCACCCGTCATCTCCACCGTGACGAGCGGCGGCGCGGGCGCGAAGGCGGGACTCATGCCGGGTGACCGCATCCTCAAGGTGAATGGCGACACGGTGGTCTCATGGCAGGACTTCGCGCGCGTGGCACGGCGTAACCCGGCCCAACGGATCACGGTCGAGGTGCAGCGCGGCAGCGAGCGCCTCTCGCTGGCGGTCGTGCCGGAGCGCCGCGAGGAGAGGGAACCCGCCACCAAGCAACCGAGGGTCCTCGGCTTCGTAGGCGTCGGGGCGGCCTACCCGACACTGCCCCGGCCGGGCGTGCTGGGGGCGATCCGGGTCGGCTGGCGGGAGACCACCGGTCGCGCCGAGTTGATCCTCGATTTTCTGGCAAAGCTCGTCACGGGACGCGCATCGGTGCGTGAGCTGGGAGGGCCGATTCTGATCGGTCAGATCTCGGGTCAGGCGGCTCGGGTGGGCCTCGCGACCTTGCTGGGATTCATGGCCTTTCTCTCGATCAACCTCGCCATTCTCAACCTGCTGCCCATCCCTATCCTCGATGGAGGCCAGCTCGTGTTCCTCATCGCCGAAGCGGTGCGGCGGAGGCCGTTGCCGCTCGAGCTGCGCCTCCGGCTCACACAGATCGGGTTCGTGGTGCTACTGGGCATCATGATCCTCGCGACCTCGAACGATATTCTGCGCTGGCTGGGCCATGTCTTCCGTCGTTAGAGAAACGCTCGAAGGGTACATCGCGGGGCACATCTCGGCCGCGCGCGTGGTCGCCGCGGTCACGACGGCGTACTATGGAGAGGGGGGAAGGAGGCGAAAGGAGAGGCTCAAGCCGCTCATCGATGTCATCGAGCGCGCCTCGCCGGGGGTGGTCGAGCTCGAGCTGACGCCGGACCGCCCTGGCTTCGCCGTGCGAGTCGGGGAGCGACCGTTTCCCCAGCAGTACGAAGCCGAGCTGCGAGGAGCGGCGGCGGCGTACCTGGAAGTGGGAACGGCCGGGGAAAGGGGAAGGAAGGGGGTAGCGGCCGTCATCGCCCGCCTCGTCGGCATGATCCAACGGCTGATCAGCGCATCAGCTTGACCACCAGCGCCACCAGCGCGCCGGCGCTCCGTCGACCTCGTTCAAGTCGCCGAGCAGCTGGGCGGCGTCGCGGTAGCGATCGTCCGGGTGCTTGGCCAAGCACTTCATCACGACCCGTTCAAAGCGCTTCGACAGCTCCGGCCGCTTCTTCCGCAGTCCGGGGGGCGGGTCCTCGACATGCATCCGTGCGAGCTCGAACCAGTCGTTGGAGGCGAAAGGAACCTCGCCCGTCGCCGCCTTGTAGAGCGTGACGCCCAGCGCGTAGAAATCGAGCCGCTGGTCGAGCGGCCGGCCCTGCGCCTGCTCCGGCGACAGGTACTGCGGCGTCCCGATGGTCATGTTGACGCCCGTCGACGCGACGTAGCCCGAGACGGCACGCGCGATCCCGAAGTCCGAGATCACCGCACTGCCGTCGGAGTGGATCAGGATGTTGTCCGGCTTCAGGTCGCGATGGATCACCCCCTGCCGGTGCGCGAAATCGAGTCCCCGGGCCACGTCGGTGGCGAGGCGCACGACGTCGCGCTCGCTGAGCGGACCTTCGCGCGCGAGGCGCGCGCCCAGCGAGTCGGCGCACAGGTCCATTGCGAAATACACGTAGCCCCCGGAGCGCGCCACGAACCGGATACGGATGATGTTGGGGTGATCGAGCTTGGCGGCCGTCTCGGCCTCGTTGCGAAACCTGATCTCGAACGCGGGGTCGGCCCCGTAGCGGGGCTTCAAGATCTTGACCGCTACAGGCGTGCCGTCGAGCTCGCGGCCGACGAACACCCAGGCGAATCCGCCCTGGCCGAGCAGGCGCTCGAGCTCGTAGGGGCCGACGGTGCGGCCGACCAGGTCGGTGGGCGCGGGGTGCATGGGGGCTTTACAAGCCGGCGTTGGGCGTCTAAGTTAATGCGCTCTCAATAATTAGGGAACAGGACCAAGATGTACGACAAGACGACGCCGGTCAGGAAGTACGGGCTGCACGAAGGGGACACCGGGTCAGCCCCGGTCCAGGTCGCGCTGCTCACCGAGCGGATCAACAGCCTCACCGATCACTTCCGGGTCCATGCGAAGGACTTCCACGGGCAGCGCGGCCTCCTCCGGATGGTGAGCCAGCGCCGCCGCCTGCTGGAGTACCTCAAGCGCACCGACCTGGAGCGCTATCGGCAGCTCATCGACGAGCTGGGTCTCCGCCACTAATGCGGATGGCGTCGCGCTGGGCGTCCCGGGAAGAGCACCGGGACGCTCAGCGTATTTCTGCGTGCTCTAGACAGGCACTATGGTGAAGCACGTCGATCGCACGTTTGCGGAGCGCCCGCTGAAGCTGGAAGCCGGGCGCCTGGCCAAGCAGGCCGCGGGGGCCTGCCTCCTGCAGTTCGGAGAGACGGTGGTCCTCGCGGCCGTGACCGTGTCGGACAACGTTTCGACCCTCCCCTTCTTCCCCCTCACCGTCGAATATCGCGAAAAGAGCTACGCCGCGGGCAAGATCCCCGGCGGCTTCCTGAAGCGCGAGGGTCGTCCCTCGGACGAGGAGATCCTCTCGGCCCGGGTGATCGACCGTTCGATCCGGCCGCTCTTCCCGGAAGGGTTCAAGAACGAGATCCAGGTATACGTGTACGTCCTGTCGGCGGACCAGGAGAACGACGCCGACGTCCTGGGCGTCACGGCGGCGTCGGCGGCGCTGGAAATGTCCAAGGTGCCCTGGAACGGCCCGATCGCCGCGGTGCGGGTGGGCCGGGTCGAGGGCGCGTGGATTCTCAACCCGACCTTCCAGCAGCTCGAGTTCTCCGACGTGGACATGGTCGTGTCCGGCTCCGGGGACTCGATCGTCATGGTGGAGGGCGGCGCGCTCGAGCTGACGGAGGCCGAGATCGTGAAGGGGCTCGAGGTAGCGCACAAGGGGATCCGTGAGCTGCTCGACGCCGCGGCCGAACTGGTCGCCGACATGCGGCAGCCGAAGATGGAATGGACCAAGGTCGAGCCGCCGGCGGAGCTGGTGGCGCGGGTGAAGGCGCTGGCCGAGCCACGCATCGCCGAAGCGCTGAACCTGCCGGAGAAGGCGGAGCGGGCGCAGGCGCTCGCCGCCCTCAAGTCGACGATTCAGGAGCAGCTCGCGGTCGAGTTTCCCGACAACCTGAAGGACGTCGCCGCGGTGATCGAGGAGATCGAGTATCGCACGATGCGCGAGCAGGTCCTGACGAACGGGGAGCGGGTCGACGGGCGCGACCTCGCCACCGTACGGCCGATCACCTGCGAGGTAGGCGTGTTGCCGCGCACCCACGGCTCCGCGCTGTTCACGCGCGGCCAGACGCAGGCGCTCGTGTCCGTCACGCTCGGCACCGTGAGCGACGAGCAGCGCATCGACTCGATCGACGTCGCCGAGGAGACCTCGAAGTCGTTCATGCTGCACTACAACTTTCCGCCGTTTTCCACGGGGGAGGTCCGGCCGATCCGGGGCACGTCGCGCCGCGAGGTCGGGCACGGGGCGCTGGCCGAGCGGGCGCTCCAGGCGCTGCTCCCCCCCTACGACCAGTTCCCCTATACGATCCGCATCGTTTCCGACATCCTCGAGTCCAACGGCTCGTCCTCCATGGCCACCGTGTGCGGCGGCTCGCTCGCCCTGTTCGACGCGGGCGTACCGGTGAAGGCGTCGTGCGCGGGAGTCGCCATGGGGCTGATCAAGGAAGGCGCGCGGGTCGCGGTGCTGACCGACATTCTCGGCACCGAGGACCACCTCGGCGACATGGACTTCAAGGTGGCGGGGACGCGCGAGGGCGTGACCTCGATCCAGATGGATATCAAGATCGAGGGGCTCGATTTCAAGATCATCGCCGAAGCGCTCGACCGCGCCAAGCAGGCCCGGGTGCACATCCTCGACATCATGGACCGGGCCATCCCCGCGCCGCGCTCGCAACTGTCCAAGTACGCACCGCGCATCATCACGATCCAGATCCCCACGGAGAAGATCGGCGACATCATCGGCCCGAAGGGGAAGACGATTCGCTCCATTCAAGAGCAGACCGGCGCCGAGATCAATGTCGACGACAACGGGCTCGTGACCATCTCCGCCGTCGGCGAAGGCGGCGAGCGGGCGCGCGACATCATCGCCGGCATGGTGCAGGTGCCCGAGGTCGGCAAGGTGTACGAGGGGGTGGTGAAGAGCACCACCGCGTTCGGCGCCTTCGTCGAGATCCTCCCCGGCGTGGAGGGGCTGCTCCACATCTCCGAGCTGCAGCACGGCCGCACCGAGCGCACCGAGGACGTCGTGAAGAAGGGCGACCAGGTGCGGGTCAAGCTGCTGGAGGTCGACGAGCGCGGCCGCATGCGGCTGTCCCGCAAAGCGCTGCTCGAGAAGCCGGAGGCGGCCCCCGCCCGCTCGCGGTGATGGAGACGGTCCGGCTGGACCGGGAGATCCACCAGACCACCGCGCCGAGCGGGGTGATCGTGCTGTCGGAACGGGTGCCGAGCGTGCGCTCGGCCGCGACCGGGATCTGGGTACGCAGCGCCAGCGCCCACGAGCCGCGCCCCAAGATGGGCGTGTCCCACCTGCTCGAGCACATGGTGTTCAAGGGCACGGAGCGCCGCACCGCCCAGCAGATCGCGCTGGCGCTCGAGGCCCGCGGCGGCTCGCTCGACGCCTACACGTCGCGCGACACCACCGCCTTTCACGCGCGCGTGCTGGACGCCGACCTGCCGCGCGCGCTCGATGTGCTCACCGACCTGATCCGCAATCCGGTTCTGCGCACCAGCGACTTGGAGCTCGAGCGCAAGGTGGTGCTCGAGGAGATCAACACCGTCGCCGATACCCCGGACGACCAGGTCTTCGACCTGTCGTACGAGACGCTCTGGCCGGACCACCCGTACGGCTACTCGATCCTGGGCACGCGCGACACCGTCAGCGCGCTGTCGGCGGGCGACCTGAAGCAGCTGCACGGCCGCGCCTATTTCCCGGCGAACTGCGTGATCGCCGCCGCCGGCAACCTGACGCACGAGACGCTGCTCGAAGAGCTCGCGCAGCTGGGGTGGTTCGATCGTGCAACGAGCAACGGGGAACGTGTGACGCCTTCGGTCGCACCCGTCGCCCCCGCCGTCCACGGCGCCGAGGCCCGCCACCCTAAGGACACCGCCCAGACCCACATCGTCTTCGGCACCGACACCGTTCCCTACGCCGACCCGCGCAAGTACGCGCTGCTGGTGCTCGCGAACGTGTTCGGCGGCGGGATGTCGAGTCGGCTGTTCCAGCGCATCCGCGAAGAGCTCGGCCTGGCCTACGCGATCTACGCGTTCACGAGCTTCTATCACCAGATGGGGGTGGCAGGGGTGTATGTCGGCACGCAACCCCAGACGGAGGCGCAGGCCGTCGCGGCGATCCGCGAGGAGTACGCCAAGCTGGCGCGCGAGGGGCTGCGCGGCGACGCGCTCGCCGAGGCGAAGCAGCAGACGCAGGGACAGCTGATGCTCTCCCTGGAGAGTCCCTCCGCCCGGATGTATCGTTTGGCGGGCTTTTCGGTCTACGGCGAGCCGTATCAGAGCCTCGACCAGGTGCTGGCGACTGTGGCCGGGCTGACCGAAGACGAGGTGGCGGCGGTCGCCGCCGAATTCTTCGATCCGGAACGCCTGACGGTGGTTTGGCTCGGGCCGGAAGGCTCAAAGACGTAGCACGAAGGCGTCACGCAAGGACGTCACGCGAAGGCGTAGCACGGAGGGCGTCTCACGGGAGTCGTGCGACGTGCAACGTGGGACGTCGAACGGAGACCGCATGATCGTCGGAGTCCCGAGGGAGATCAAGACCGCCGAGAACCGCGTGGCGCTTGTGCCGGCTGGGGTGGAATCGCTGGTCGGCGACGGGCACACGGTGCTGGTCGAGCAGGGAGCGGGGCTCGGGTCGGGGTTTCCCGACGACGCCTACCGCGCCGCTGGGGCGACGCTCGTACCGCGGCCTGGCGACGTCTGGTCCAAGGCCGACATGGTGGTCAAGGTGAAGGAGCCGATCGAGCCCGAATGGCCGTGCATGCGGAAGGGGCAGGTCGTCTTCACCTACTTTCACTTCGCCGCGTCCGAGCCGCTCATCAAGGCTGTGCTCACCTCAGGGATCACCGCTATCGCGTACGAGACCGTGCAGCTCACCTCCGGGGAGCTGCCGCTGCTCACGCCGATGAGCGAGGTCGCCGGGCGGATGGCGGTGCAGGAGGGGGCCAAGTACTTGGAAAAGGTGTATGGGGGCTCGGGCATTCTGTTGGGGGGCGTGCCGGGCGTGCTGCCCGCCGAGGTGCTCATCCTGGGCGGGGGGGTGGTCGGCGCCAACGCGGCCAAGATGGCCGCGGGCCTGGGCGCACACGTGACGCTGCTCGACCTGTCGCTCGACCGGCTGCGCTACCTCGCCGATGTGCTTCCCCCCAACGTCGATCTGCTGTACTCCAACCGTCACAATCTGCTCGACCAGCTGCGCAAGGCCGACGTCGTGATCGGGGCCGTGCTGCTCCCCGGAGCCAAGGCGCCGAGGCTGGTGCGACGAGATGACCTCAAGCTCATGAAGCCCGGCTCTGTGATCGTCGACGTGGCCGTGGACCAGGGCGGCTGCATCGAGACCAGCAAACCGACGACGCACGACCATCCCACCTATATCGTGGACGGGATCATCCATTACGCCGTCGCGAACATGCCGGGCGGCCTGCCACGCACCTCCACCCTGGCGCTCACCAATGCTACGTTCCCCTACGCGAAGCGGCTGGCGCGCCACGGCTGGAAACAGGCGTGCCGCGACGACGCAGCGCTGTTCCTGGGCTTGAACGTGGTCGAGGGGAAGGTGGTCTATCCCGCCGTGGCGGAAGCGTTCGGGCTGCCGCACACGGACCCCAGGACATTGGTAGGCTGACAGCGACGCGCCGCTAGGAGGCATTCCTATGCACGCCATCGAGCGCGAGGTACGAATCCTCAGGATGTACTGTCTCTTGACCGTCCCAGTACTTGTCCTGCTCGTGTTCGCCGGCTTCGTGCAGAAACCGCGGTTCGGTGAGATCGCCGTGCAGCGCATCAACGTCGTCGAGCCGGACGGGAAGACCCGGCTGGTGATCTCCAACAAGACTCGTGCCCCGGACGCCGTGCTCGGCGGCAAGACGTTCAAACGTCAGGGCGGAAACTCGGCGGGCCTCATCTTCTACAACCAAGAGGGGGACGAGGACGGTGGACTCGTGTTCAGCGGTGCCGCGCGCAACGGTCGCTACGAGGCAGGTGGGGCGCTGCTCTTCGATCAGTACCACCAGGACCAGGTCGTGGGTATCCAGTACAGGGACGACAACGGCTCGCGCAGCGCGGGGTTCCAGGTGTGGGATCGTTCCGACATCCCGGCCGCCGAGACCCTGGAGCGCGAGCAAGCGATCGCCCGCATGCCCGACGGGCCGGAGAAGATCGCGGCGCGCGAGCGCCTGCGAGCCTCGGGCGCGTGGAACGCACCGGTGCGTGTCTTCGTCGGTCGGGACCGCAGCAAGGCCGCAGTAGTCGACTTGACCGACCCGCAGGGCAAGACGCGCGCCCGCTTGCTCGTCGACTCGCTCGGGGCGGCGCGACTCGAGTTTCTCGACGCCGGGGGTCACGTCGTGTATGCCGTCCCAGAATCGACCCGGTCACGATGACTGAGCGTAGAACCCTCGCGATCCTGGTCGGTGGCGGGCCGGCGCCCGGCATCAACAGCGTCATCGGCGCCGCCACCATCCGGGCGCGGCTCGAGGCCGTCGACGTGCTCGGGGTGCGCGACGGGTTCGAGTGGATCATGCAGGGCGACATCGAGCACGTGACCCCGCTCGACATCGGCGAGGTGAGCCGGATCCACTTTCGCGGCGGCTCCTACATCGGCATCTCGCGCGCCAACCCCACGCAGAACCCGGTGCATCTCGACAACGCCGTACTGGCATTGTTACGGCTCAACGTCTCGCAGCTCATCACGATCGGGGGTGACGACACCGCGTATTCGGCCATGAAGCTCGAGGAGAAGGCCGCGGGGCGGCTTCAGGTCGTGCACGTGCCGAAGACGATCGACAACGATCTCGACTTGCCGCCGCACGTGGACACCTTCGGCTTCCAGACCGCTCGCCACTACGGGGTGGAGATCGTGAAGAACCTGATGGTGGACGCCAAGACCACGTCGCGGTGGTACCTGGTCATCACGATGGGGCGCGGCGCCGGGCACCTCGCGATGGGGATCGGCAAGGCCGCCGGCGCGACGCTCACGCTCATTCCGGAGGAGTTTCCGGGGCAACGCATCCGGCTCAAGGCGGTCGTGGATACGCTCGTCGGCGCCATCATCAAGCGGCTGTCGTATGGCCGGCTGGACGGCGTCGCCGTGCTCGCCGAGGGGCTGGCGCTCGGCATCGACCCCGCGGACCTCGCGGGCTTTGAGGAGGTCGAGCGGGATACGCACGGCAACGTCCGGATCGCCGAGGTGAACATCGGCGAGATCCTCAAGGCGGCGGTGCAGAAGCGCCTCAAGGAGTTCGGGCTGAAGGCGACCATCGCGGCGAAGAACATCGGCTACGAGCTGCGCTGTGCCGATCCGATCCCGATGGACATGGAGTACACGCGGGACTTGGGCTACTGCGCCGCCAAGTACGTGTTGGGGGGTGGCAACGCGGCGGTGATTTCGCTGCAGGCGGGGCGCTTCGTCCCCATTCCCTTCGTCGCGATGATCGATCCCACGACCGGCCGGACGCGCACGCGGCGGGTGGACATCACGTCGACCCGCTACGCCATCGCGCGCCGCTATATGATCCGGCTGCGGCGCGACGACTTCGACGATCCGCACGAGCTGGCGCGCTTCGCCGCCACCGCCCACGTGTCGGTGGAGGAGTTCCGCCGGCAGTTCCAGTATCTGATCGAGGAGGAGCCGCCGCCGCTGGTGCTGGACGCGGTGGGGGAGCGAGATCCCGGGGCGCTCGCCTGATGCCGCCGCCGGTGGTGCAGGTGCGCCGGCTGCCGCACCACGACGGGCTCCCGTTGCCGACGAGGCAGACATCCGGGTCGGCGGGATATGATGTGCACAGCGCTGATGCAGACTTCACGCTCGGGCCGCTCGAGCGCCGGTTAGTGCGTACCGGGTTGGCGCTGGCGATCCCCGACGGCTACGAAGCGCAGGTGCGGCCGCGATCGGGGCTCGCGTTGAAGCACGGCCTCACCCTTCCCAATGCGCCCGCCACCATCGATTCGGACTATCGTGGCGAGCTGATGATTCCGATGATCAACCTCGGCACAGAGCGGGTGGTGGTGTCTCGCGGCACGCGTATCGCGCAGCTCGTGTTTCAGCGCGTGGAGCAGGTGGAGCTCGTGGAGGTCGCCGAGCTGCCTGTGAGCGAGCGGGGTGGGGGAGGGTTTGGGAGTACGGGGGGGTAAGGGCGGGCAACAGGATGCGGGATGCGGGAAACGTGAGGACCCCGCGGAAGTGCGTTGGAATGATGTTGCGGGCGCGAACCCAATGAGTGGCGGCGGGGTGCGACCTAGTAGGGTACGGGATGGCGCGGGGGCCGGGGCCGAAGTTGCTCACGCTGGTGCGCCGCGCGATCCGCCTGCGGCATTACAGCCGGCACACCGAGGAGGCGTACGTGGCGTGGGTGCGCCGGTTCGTGCGGTTTGCGGGGTTGCGTCATCCGTCGGAGCTGGGCGAGCCGGAGGTGGCGCTGTTCCTGTCGAGTCTGGCCGAGGCGGGGGTCAGCGCGACGACGCAGAACCAGGCCGCGAGCGCGCTGCGGTTCTTGTATGAGGAGGTGTTGGGGCGTTCGTTCGCGCGTCCGAGCGGGATCGTGCATGCGAAGGAGCCGGGGCGGGTGCCCGTGGTGCTCACGCGAGAGGAAGTGCGCGCGGTATTGGGCAGGATGCAGGGCACGCCGCGGCTCGTTGCGCTGCTGTTGTATGGGTCCGGGCTGCGGGTGTTGGAGGCGCTGACGCTGCGGGTGAAGGACATCGATTTCGGGCGGGGGGAGATCGTGGTGCGGCAGGGGAAGGGTGCGCGCGACCGCGTCACGATGTTGCCGCTGCGCGTGCGCCGGGGGCTGGTGCAGCATCTGGAGCAAGTCGAGCGCCGCTATCGGGCGGACCTGACGCGGGGCGCGGGTTACGTGGAGCTGCCTGGCGGCCTCGCGCGCAAGCTCCCAGCGGCCGGGCGGGAGTGGGTGTGGCAGTGGGTCTTCCCCGCGGCCCGCCTGCACCGGGATGAGGCGAGCGGGGAGTGGCGGCGCCATCACCTGCACGAGAGCGTCGTGCAACGGGCGGTGACTGAGGCCGTGCGCGAGGCGGGCATCGCTAAGCGCGCGACGTGCCACACGCTGCGTCACTCGTTCGCCACGCAGCTACTCGAGTCGGGTCACGACATCCGGACGGTACAGGAGCTGTTGGGCCATCGGGACGTCCGCACGACCATGATCTACACCCACGTGCTCAACCGCGGCGGTCTCGGCGTCCGCAGCCCCGCCGATTCACTCTAGCGACGATCTCCCTACGTGAGGATTATGCCGCGAGGGGATTATGGCTGGTAGCCTGCTAGGATTGCCCAGACGTCACGGACCTATTCCGCCACGTTATCCCGCAGGTCGGCGAGCACTCAGGCCACCGCGACGCCAGGGCTAGCGGAGCGGATTATCTTGCAAGACAGATCGATTCGAAGCATCCGATGACTAGGCATACTGTTAGTTAGGCCGACCCGGCACGGCAGGCTGACTCGCACCACATTTCAGGAGACCAAACCATGAGACGCTTCCTGCCTTTCGCGGTCGCTCTGGGCATGCTCATGCCCGCTCTGGCATCTGCTCAACGGCAAGGGGACGTCGATGCGATCAACCGGCTCATCGACCGTTACGGGGCGCTTGAGGACGCCATGCGGGGCGCTTGAGGACGCCATGGATATGAATGCACAGGCACAGCTGATGAGCGCCGATCGGGTTTGGATCGCGCAGGGCGTGGGGCGCCGCACAGACCAGGCGACGAACATGCGGATCCAGCAGGCTGTATTCGATCAGCTCAAGAAGAGACTTCCGGGCGTTCAGACGTTCACGGAGGATCGCGATCGGCTCGTCAAGTTCTATGGCAGTGGGTCAGTCGCTGTCGCAAGCTTCTTCCGCTACACGACCACTATTGTGCCACCGACTACTCCGCCTGATGTCGCGAAGGAGTTCGGCCCGGTGCCGGCTGTTGCTATTACGCTAGTGGTCGAAAAGCGTGACGGCGACTGGAAGATTGTTCACACGCATGTAGCGGAGCTCGGCTCACCTGCACGCAACTGAACTGTCGTTTTTTATACGGCCGACTTCCCGGGTCGGCCTAACAAGCTCTTGAAGCTGCCGGGCGCTGCTCGCTCTAAGGGAAACGGAGTGTTGTGCCCCTAACGGTCCACGGACTGTCGTCCATTTCTCTTGCGCCGGCGGGCGTGTCGCCCGCAGCTT
>WNEQ01000251.1_pt1 | contig 27027 bp, 26 predicted proteins | sample 5399971 | NCBI WGS metagenome assembly WNEQ01 (sample SAMN13153330, study PRJNA577476) | soil metagenome | isolation source: 20 cm grassland meadow soil 2 days after 1st rain plot 5 | place: USA:California | collected 2015-09-18
AGCATCTTTGTTGCTTCTGCGACTGAGGGGCTGCCGACCGTGACGACAGGGGCATCCAGGATTGACTTGTAGAATTCAGCACCTAGGCGAGTCGACTCGTCGTTGATGCCTCCTACAACCTTTGGAATGTTTCTGACCCCGAATTTTGCATTGCCATAGTCAATTCGCTCGGGGGAGTAGACGAGAGCGAAATCTCTGTCAGGTTTCTTTCCACTTCGCTCCAGTAGAGGTTGGAAAATGTCTGTCGTGGTCCCCGGAAAACTTGTACTTTCAACGATAACCAGCTTGAACCCGGAGAGGTTCTTCGACAAGTTCCTTGCGACTGATTTGAGGAACGAGAGGTCTGGTTCCCCTTCGGCGTCAAGAGGAGTTGGTACACATACAATTACTATGTTGGCAGATGAAGCCCCCTCGGATAGGTTCTCTGTGGCGCTGATTGATCCAGCCCTAACAAGCTCGGGTAGATGTCTTTCGCTGTAAGCATCTTCGACATAGCAGATGCCGTTGTTGATCATGGAGACTTTCTCTTTTTCCACATCGACACCCATTACGCCAAAACCAGCTTGGGCAGAAGCAACAGCTAGTGGGACTCCGACATAACCGAGGCCCACAACGCATACTCTAGCCTTCTTTGACCTTATCTTATCCAACAAGGCAACTGCATCGGCGCTCAATGTCCTCTCTCCTTCCCCGCGAGTTCTACCGCGCTAAGAATCTTGGCGACTGGATCTTCCATTTTCGCTAAAAGTTGTTTTCCCTTTTTCTTCTGGCTTTCGAAGGCTTCCGGCTCGTTTAGAATTCGTTGAATATTGGAGGTGATCTCTCGAGGAGACCTAATTGTCTTGACGATGCCGAGCCGCTCCAGATACTGGATGTACAAGGGTTTCGGCCCTGGAAAGCACGAAATCGATGGAATCCCCAATAGTGCAGCCTCCACAGTCATCGTGCCACCCGATCCGACGAAAGCCGACGAATACGAAAGCAGGCTGGTAGCATCAACTATCCTGTCAACCACAGTGACCTTTTCGCCAAATCGCTTCCTTATCACTGGAGCTTGCATTCCATACCTAGTCGAGACAACCACCTGGCATTCCAGTCCTCTCCTCAACAACTCGTCAATAATCGGCCCTACGACAGGCTCCTTGTCGCTCGCTTTCCCCATAAGATAGGACGCGAATGCTTCCTCAGTTCTGAAAACAACAATCGGCCGGTCCTTCTTCAGGCCCAGTTGTCGTAGGACCTTGTCTTTGGGATGATGACGTTTGAGCCAAGCAGCTGGGTCCAGAGCCCTGTAAAGGATGACTTTTCGCATAGGTCCGCCGAACTCTTTCCAGACTGATCGACCGATGATCCATGGACAGCAAAGGAAATTCGTCAAAGGTATTGTCAGCCGGGCTACCATCCAAGAGTGCGGCGAATCATTAGCCGCAACATGGGGAATGCCCAGGCCGAACGCCACCCGAGATGCCTCGACTGAGGAGAAGGAGACCGCTACGCCCGGCTTCCACCTCTGAATCAGATTAGCGAGTTTTGTGATTCTTTCAGCGCTAGCGATGAGTTTTCCAAAGGCCGTTCCCCCGCCGTGGCTTCCTACTACCGAAAATCGCAGCTTCTTCAACCCGAGGGTTTGTTCGGCTTCGCGATAGACACGCGTCGTGATCAATGCCTCATGTCCCCGCCCTTCCAAAGCGCGATACAGCGGCTCGAAGAAGAGTGCCTGTTTAGGAGTGAGGACTTCAATCCAGACTTTCATAAGCTATTTTCCGAGCGCCCATCGAAGGCCAACGACAAGTAGATAAAAGATGCAAAGAATTAGGGCCTCCAATTCTTTCCATGAGGAAGGCTCTCGCTATTCGTGTTAACTGGCTATTGACGCCCTCTCGTAGCGACGGCAACTTCTCTTTGTCGGCCTGCTGATATTGTAACAGATTGGTATCAATTCGTTAACCCGCTGAACCGACTATCAGCCTTTCCTCGCAAGATTATGGGTGGTTTCGAACGAACAATCAACATTCCGAATCCAAGATTGCGATCATCGGAAACCAACCAGAAGCACTCTTGCTTTCAACCCTGTTCGCTGAAGCAGGACAACCAAACTACCTCGTAGGGCATTTTGATGAGGCCAAGACCAAAAAAACGGAAACAGGTGGACTCAGCGAGGCAAGATGGTTGCTTGGAGTTCACCAAAAAGCAGGAACTACAACAGTCTTGTCGAGCGTAGAAGAGCTTTCGGCAATCCCTCCGTCAATCGTTATCCTGACTGGACACGCAGTGAATCAGAGGGAGCTTAGCGAGCTTGAGAGGACCACTCGTGCCGTGTGCAAGTTTCTCCCTCATGGAGCGAGCCTAACCTTCACCGGGTTATGCCGGCCGAACTTCACCGGTACAGTTCTTCGAGAGGTGATCGAAAAGCATAGCGGCCATACAATTGGCAGAGATATTCAGCTGAGCTACCTCCCATTGTTTTGGGGGGGTGAAACTCTTCAGAAATTCAGAGAGAAGCCGAAACTTGTCGCAGGAATCGGGGCAGGGGCACCTTCGTCAGCTCAGGAAATATTTCTCTCGATATTCCCTTCTATTAGCACTAGCGCAAAGCTCGGCGCCGCCGAGGCAGCCGGGCTCTTCGGGCCAATATATCGAGACGTCCTGCGAGCTTTGGAATTCGAACTAGCAAGCCTGTGTGAAGCTGACGACGTGGACTACGCCGAGGCACTCGATCTATGCCGACAATCCGGAACCGACAACCTGGGAATACCCAACATCTTCGTGGCTAGAGATGCGATTGCAAGCAACATCGCGATCAGCGGCACAGGTGGACGAGGAAGCATGAGCGTAGTTAGAGCAGCACGACGGATCAACGAGGCCGGAGAGCAAAAGGTACTCGATTTGGTCAAGAATGCCTTGTCGCTTTGCGGAAAACGCTTTCGCCATTCTAGAATCGCCATCTTGGGGTTCAATGGGCTGGAGTCTCCTCGAGATTCAAAACCCAGTCCACCGCCAATCATCCAAACGCTTGAGAGGAGAGGTGCAGTACTTTCGATCTATCCAGGTCGGGACAATAGATGGTTCGAGGCCGGGGTCCTAAGCGACGGAGTTAGAGTCGAGAACACGCCGTTGAGAGCTGCTTCGAAGACGAGTTGCGTTTTGGTAGCTTTGGACAGGTCAGATTTTGGCGAGATTAGTCCGCAGAAGTTGGCCTCTGAAATGAGCCGCCCAGGGGCAATTTGCGATCTTTCAAGGGTTCTGGAAGCTTCAAATGTGGAGAGAGCAGGCCTCTTCTATACTTCGATTGGAAGAGGCAACTCGGGGACATGAAACGTGTCGGCGCTGGCGTTGTAGGAACCGGATTTTGGGGCGAGAACCAAGTACGGGTTCTTCGCCAAAGTTCGAAGTGCAATCTTATCGGAATCTGCGACTCTAATCCCGAACGAGCAAGACAGGTCGGATCGAAATATTCTATTCCATGGTATACCGACCTACGAAAGTTTCTGCGGATTCCCGAAATAGAAGCCGTAACTGTTGCAACACCTACTCATACACATTTCAGAGTTGGAATGCAAATCCTAGAGGCAGGAAAGAACCTCCTGGTGGAAAAACCAATGACTGGTAACCAGGAGCAAGCCGGAAAACTCCTCACCGTCGCTTCAAAAACAGGGTTGAAGCTAATGGTTGGATTCATAGAGCGATTTAATCCAGGTGTGCGATTTGTCAAAAAGCTACTGGACCAGAAAGCCGCTGGAGAAGTGATCATTGCTACCGGCCGCCGGGTAGCGCGTTGGCCAGTTAGAATCGGTGACGTGGGAGTGATCAAGGATACCGCAATCCATGACATTGACATCATGCGGTTCCTCCTCGAGGACAAGGTCTCCGTAGTCTACGCTCAGACTGGATCCTTGAAACACTCGTTTGAGGACTACGCCGAAATCATGCTACGGTTCAGTCGTGGTGTTACAGGTTTCTTAGACGCAAACTGGTTGACTCCTCGCAAAGTCCGCACCCTCATAATTACCGGAAGCGAAGCGACAATAAACCTTGATTACATAACTCAAGAAATAACAGTTGAAAACTCGAAAACAATGACCAAACCCTACATTCGATGGGACGAACCGTTACGGCTGGAACTTGAGTACTTCATGAAGTCGGTGAGTGACGACTTGGACCCTGTCCCATCGGGGAATGATGCGATAGAAGCAATCCGGGTATGTGATACCGCTCTGAAATCAGGTAAGACGCGAACGGCCTGTAGGAACTGATTAACTTGTTCCCTTAAACACGGTTTAGGCCCTCGACGTCATCATCTTCGAAGACTCCTCTAACCCCAATACTAGTTTTGTCAATATCCCATTAACAGGGGTCTTGATCCGCGTTTTTCTTCCATATGAAAGAATTGCACCGTTTAGTTGTCTAATCTCGGTCATTTTGCCTCCTTCTATGTCTTGGAGCATTGAAGACTTGTTGGCCCCCGTTGATAGCAGGATCGTCCGCCAGAGTTTTCTCGGGTCTCCAACGAGTCTGATGCGTTCCGCTTGACTAACCAATAGCCCCTCGTCGATCACTCTAAGAGCGATCTCTCTGGTCGCCGCGTTCTTGGCTAGTGCACCGTTGGGTAGTCTAGTCAAGGCTGAAAGCGGATTTATTGCGGCGTTGACTATGGCTTTTGTCCACAATACTCCTCGAATGTTCGAACTGATCTTCGTTCGAAACCCCGCGTCGTCGAATGCAATCTTGATGCGGGGGCTGCTCCCCGAGTTTCCTTCTTGGAGGTCTCCAATAACGGTCAACCCTTTTCCTGAATGTATCACAGAGCCTGGGCCCGTCAACAACGCCCCTTCTGTAGTCGATCCTGCAAGAATGTGGTTTCTGAAAATAGATTGTAGCGTCTCAACATTGTCCAACCCGTTTTGAAGGCTCAAGATCGTCGTTTCGGGGGATAATATCCCGCGATAGCTTAGCGCCATCGCCTTTGTATCGTAGGCTTTCACAGCCACGATGAGAATCTGGATTCTAGGTAGCGGGACTGGGCCCCTTCGAACGCGTACATGAATCCTTCTGAATTTTCCATCTATCTCATGAAGGCCTACGCCGTTCTTCTGGATTGCTCGGACAATAGAGGGGTCTCGATGTATCAGTGTGACATCGTGGCCAGCCAGCCTCAGTCTTGCACCAAATAGACAGCCAATTGCCCCTGCACCCACAATGCCGAAGTGCAAGTTTCAGGACTTCTGGCGCAAATCCAACTTATCTCGCTCAACGTCGTCCATTTTGAAAACGTTTTTTTCTTCTGGAAAAGCGCCCCGGCGGACTTCTGATGCATACTCCGCAACAGCTCCTTTTATCGTCGAGGCAAGGTCCGTGTATCGTTTCGCGAATTTTGGCACGAACCTTGGATAGAGCCCTAGGATGTCGTGCAAGACCAAAACCTGACCATCGCAGAATCTCCCTGAACCGATGCCAATGGTTGGAACCGAGATTGTCTTCGTGATCATTCGAGCCACTTCCTCTGTTATCATCTCAAGAACGATCCCGAACACTCCCGCTTCCTCTAACGACCTAGCATCTTCGACCAGTCGCTCGCCAGAATCAGCGTTCTTGCCTTGGATTCTATAGCCTCCGTGAAGGGTTGCCGTCTGTGGAGTTATGCCAATATGGCCGAGCACGGGAATACCTGCGTTCGAGACCGCTTTGGCAATGTGTGCCATTTCTCTTCCTCCTTCGATCTTAACAGCCTCCATTCTTCCTTCTTTGATGAAACGCCCGGCGTTTCTTATCGCATCTTCTTCCGAGATTTGGAAGCTTAGGAACGGCATATCGCCGATCAGTAGTGAATGGCTCGCGCCTCTTTTGACAGCCTGGCATACTGGAAGGAGTTCTTCTATCGTTACGGGAATAGTCGTGTCGTGTCCAAGAACCACCATGCCATAAGAGTCTCCGACAAGGATCGAGTCAACGCCAACTTCATCCGCGATAATTGATGTCGGGTAGTCATAAGATGTTACCATCACAATACGCTGATTGTGGCTTTTCATTTTCGAAAAGTCGGCGACGGTTACCTTCTTTCTCTCCGCGCTGGAGGTTCCGCTCAACTCTATGACCATCCTTGCATGTAATGGATCATATCCTTCATCACTTTTCTAAGATTCCTCTCATTGTCAAATCTAGCTACTGTTGCGCTCAGTCTGGATCTTGAAAGGGACTTCATTTTCATAGTGACCCGGACCAATTCCGGAACAGCCCTGATTATGTTGTCGACAATGGTTATAGTTGCAGCCCGAGCTGTACGCGACATCGGATTGAGGTCTATCGCTATCACCATCTTGTCGGCTCTTCTAAGTGCTTCCGCTCGGTCACCGTCCTCCAGCGGAACCAACACAACATCAGCAGCCCCAATTCCCCTGGCATCGACAATACGCCTTGCGCTTGCTACCCCTGGTATCCTAAATCTGGGGCTTGCGTTCACCCCAAACACGTGACCTGCGCCGTTCCGCTTGAGCAAAGACGCGATTCCTCGCTCTCGTACCACACTTCTATGAAACAGGTTTACCTCAAGCCCCGCGTGGACTGAATGCGCGAGCCTGACCATATCTCGAGGCACAAGGGCAGCAGTGTTGCCGTTAATGGATATGACCGGGTTTCTCGCGCTCAACAGAAGCGCTGCAGCAGCTTTTGCTGCCGCCCGAGAGGATTTCGAAGTGATCTCACCAAACAAGTAATCGAATGCCTCTCCACGCCCGTGCGCGATTAACCCTTGAGGAGCCACGATTCCGGCCTGAAATCCTCTAACCAGGCGTTCTCTGGTCTCAAGCGATCTGAACCGCGGGTGATTGGGTGATATTCTCATAACACCACAGCGCCATGCTCAGCGATTTTGCTGACAACCGGAGCGAGACCTGCTAGCTTGATAGTCGACTTGGCTTCCGGGACTAGCTCTTTACGAACAACGGTGAAGATTGATTCCCCAATCATCATCATACTAGACTTGATCCGTCTTCGTTGCATTCTTGAAATGGCTTCACGCAAACGCGGAGAGATAAGTCCGAGGCAACCTGCGAACCTCAGCGATAATCTGACGAAGGTGTCCGTCTCAGGACCGTTGACCTGAAGCGAGACGAGGCCCTTTGCGCATAGGTTGATTCGTTTTTTCATGCCAGTATTGGATAGAACGCGAGCTGTTGATATCGGTCCGAACGCTCCCGAAACAACTCTCATCGAAGATGATGGAACGATCTTCTTGACCCGTGCGAATCCAGGTGCTCCTGGCCGCGTCCGGATCACTAGTCCTCCATAGAATGCGGACGTAACGGTTCCGAGGCCGGTCCTGTGCTTTACTTCAGCTCTGTGAGCGATCTGCGCTGCCTCGACATGGCTTAGGCTGGAACCCAACGCCTCATTGAGCGCGAGTGATAGGCTGAGCGCTCCCGCCCCGCTGGTCCCGTAACCGCAACCCATGGGCAGAATGCTTCTGTGAGAGACGGTCACTCGTAATATTTCTGACGAGCTTCCCAGATGCTCAGCAACAACATCCTGAGACACCACTGGTCGAGCTAGCGGTTTGCCATTGAACGAGATCGCAAGTTTGGTACGGGAGGCTGGGCTGATCCTTACCGAAGTCGTTACTCCATGTTGAAGGTTCACTCCAGCCCCCGTCGATCCGACCTTCAACGGATCTCGAGTGGCGTCGCGTATTCGAAAGAATCCAGTAATCTGGCAGGGAGAGAACGCGTTTCCGGTTCTGACCGTCAGAATCGACCTTCCAACCTAACCATCGACCGCCCCTCTTGAACATCGGTAGTTCCAAACTATTCTGTGTCCGGCTCTAAAGACAATATAGGGGGCTAACCAGGCGAAAGCTCAACGGGTTGCAGAGGATAGTTGAGAGGTTTGATACTCGCGGGAGGTTTCGCAACAAGGTTGCGGCCTCTCAGTTGCTCTAAACCCAAGTTGTTATTTCCTATTGTTGGGGTGTCCCTCATTGAGTGGATGGCTCGCTGGCTCAGCTCAGATGGAGTCAAAGAGATCGTCTTGGCAGTCAATCATCTGTCAGACAAGCTGAAGGTAGAGGTCGGTCATACCATAGGAGATGTGACGGTGGCGTTTTCCGTCGAGGAGAAGCCCTTGGGAACCGCAGGTCCCATTCGGCTCGCGGCAAATCTTCTGAGTAAGGACGACCCTTTCTTCGTGATAAACGGGGACATTGTAAGTGATATCGACATTAGAAGCATGTTAGCGGTGCACAAAGAGAAGAAGGCGGCCGCGACAATCGCCTTGGTCTCTGTTCCTGACCCTTCTTCCTATGGCTCGGTCTTGACCGATTCCGACGGAGTGGTGAGGAAGTTCGCGGAAAAATCTGGAGCTATCTCATCTACGAATCTAGTAAACGCAGGCGTCTACGTGATTAGTCCGAGTGTTGTTGGTCATATCCCAATAGGCCGCCCCGTCAGCCTGGAGAGGGACGTTTTCCCTAGGTTGGCTGAGAATGGAGGGATGCAAGCATGGATCCATGAGGGATTCTGGTACGACATTGGGAGAGTTTCAGAATATGTACGGGCGAACAAAGAGCTCTTGGAGAAAGAAGCGCCTGAGGGCGGTCCCGCTGTACCTGGTGCGCAGGGCGGGATGCACATTCTCCGTCCCGCATATGTGGGAGCAAAGTCACGCCTAGGAGTCGGTGCGAAGGTGGGCCCGTTCACAATTCTAAGCAACAATGTGACTGTCGGAGATGAAGCCATCGTACGGAACTCGATAGTCTTTGAAGAGACCGCAATTGGTGAGAAAACGATTGTCGAAGACTCCGTCATCGGTGAAAGGGTGGTAATCGGTCGAGGATCGAGAATCGGCCGCGGATCAATAATCGCTGGGCAGTCAATTATCCCGGAAGGATCAATGGTGCCTCCTGACTCCATTATCCTTTGCTAGGATGGCAAAGAATGGTGGTTAGCAAATCGTGAGAGTACCACGGCTCTTCGGAACCAACGGGATCAGGGGAGTGGCTGGCATAGAGGTAGATTCTGGCCTTGCCTTCCGTGTCGGTTCAGCCCTTGGAACCCTCTTTCCTAAACAGAGAGTGCAGATCGGTAGAGATGGTCGCCTTTCTAGTCCGATGCTTCTCGAAGGAGTTGCTGCAGGCCTGCTCGCCCGAGGAAACGATGTCGATGATCGTGGTTTGATCACGACCCCCGCATTGGAGTTCATGGTGAAGAACACCCCATATTCCGCCGGGATAATGATCACCGCGAGTCACAACCCGCCTGAATATAACGGATTCAAAGTCGTCGATTCTGACGGGATCGAGATCCCCCGAGCGAAAGAGGAGAAAATGGAACTGTTAATCCATCGCGATAGATGGGGGGCAAGTTACCAGCCGGGTCGACGAGTTATCAACGAGGGACGAATAGAGTCATATTTCGAGAAACTGGAAAGTCAAGTCCTTGCGAGAGATGCAACCCAGAATCTGAAGATAGTTATCGATACAGGAAACGGCGTCGCCGCGCTCACGACCCCCAAGCTGCTCAGAAAGCTAGGAACGCGCGTGATTGGTATTAATGATGCGATTGACGGCGAGTTCCCGGGTCGGAATTCGGAGCCCCGGCCCGAAAACCTAGGCGCCCTCTCGAAGATCGTGAGGGAGGAAGAGGCCGATTTAGGAATCGCTCACGATGGAGATGGCGACAGAGCGATCTTTGTCGACGAGACAGGAACCGTTCAACCTGGGGATCGGACTCTCGCACTCGTTGAAGACGAACTGCTAAGAAGTCATCCTGGCGCAAAGATTGTAACGCCCATCAACACTTCGATGGTAGTGTCGGAGATAGCTAAGAAAAGAAAAGGCAAACTTATCCTCACCAGGGTGGGCAGTATTGAGGTGTCTAGAACAGTCGTAAAAGAAGGCGCATTGCTGGGAGGAGAGGAGAACGGAGGTATCTTCTACGCTCCTCACCATCCCGTCAGAGACGGAACCATAGCAGCGGTTCTCGTTGTGAACGCCATAGTCAGGAATCGTAGACCATTTTCCAAGCTATTGGATCGGCTTCCAAGGTTTCACATGGTCAAAGAGAAAATCCCATGCAAAGAAGAAGCAAAGAGTCACGCGATGAATATTCTCAAGACGAGGCTCAAAGGTAGAATATCCAGCACCCTAGACGGCATACGCGTGGACTTTGAAGGACGAGGATGGGTTCTCATTCGGGCTAGTGGCACTGAGCCTTTGCTCAGGCTCTACGCAGAAGCGAAAACTAAGAACCGGCTCCAAGAGATACTGGATGAGTTTCGACCATTAGTCCTGAATGCCGTGGGCGATAGAAGACTATGATTCTGACCGAAAATCACCCCTTTTTCAGCCCTGATCATGAATCCGGAAAGTGGTGCCTATTTTGCCATGGATTTGTTCGTGAATGGTCCTAGATTTCCCGTCTTTTCGCCTTTTCAGTTATGCCTGGATTGCGCTCTGACCTGCCAGGATCGCCCGGAATCGATACCGGACAGCGAATTATCCGACCAAAAAAGTGGGGTATTCTTTAGAAGTTTTGCGTACCATGAGAGAACCCCGGGCTAGGGAGCTGTGCAGAAAAGTGCAACTGGGGAAACTGGTCGTAACGTTCTAGATTGGTCTTGAGTCGGACCAGCGTTTGTCGAACGCATCGGCGAAGACTCGTATCATCCCGTTATTCTTAGTGAAATGCGGCCGGAAGAACTTGGGTCTTCGTCCGTCTCTCTCGTTCGTGGCCCATATGAGGAAGACCAGCTCTTTGTCGTCTGACAAGGTGCCTCTGACAGGGTACCAGTCTTCTCTGGGTTGTCGAACCTCTATTCCCAACCCTTTTGCTTCGCGGGCTCGAGACTCTGCGTCTGAATCCTTGGCTGTCATGAGGAGCCTGAATTTGACTCCTCTTTCAATCGCTCGATAGAGTTCTTCCTTGACTTTGCCGAACCAGCTAAAAGTCTCTGCTGAGATAGAGACGTTTCTTGTAGCATTGGCGATCGCTCTTACAGTCCGAACCTCCATCTCTTCAAGCGTGGACAAGGGTTCCAGAAGATCTTCCGGTTTGACCCCTAGTCGCAACTCCCAATACTGTGGCTCTAGAAGGGACAACAATCGTGTGCTCTTTGCGTTGAGCGAATCGAGATCTCTTGACATCTCTGTACGTTTCATATCCTGAATCCTTGCGACGAACAGCTTGGGCTCGGACGCTTCGAGCTTGTTGCTGCTAACGCGCACAATGCCTTTCTCAACAAGCTCTTTCACAGCTCTCTCAGCTTCTCGCGATGAAAAACTTGAATGAGCCAATATCTGTTCGATGGTTTCGCCGGATGGTTTTTCCAGGAGCGAGAAGTAGATTGAGCAGCCTTCTCTCGAGAAACCGAGCTCTTCCATCAGCTTCTGGGCTTCCTCATTCAATCCGTAAGACGCCTTTGCCCATGAAATCGAAGACTCTTAAGCGGAAGTGGTAAGAGGAAAACCTCTACAGTCCACCTTCCCCTTCACACGCCGAATAAAGTTTGGACACGCGAAGCACTGCGCGAAAGAGACGGTCTTTGCGAGCACTGGACAGTCCACTGCCTCCCTCTTCATCCTGGCCAACTGTTTGCCACCGACGACCCCCTTCAAATCTTGAACGTACTGCTTCGGCGTTGCGGGGCTTTTTTCGGGAACACTGACTTCCACAACATACTTTGCTTGAGGAAGGTCTTCGCTCATCTGCTTCCAGTTGTCCGCTCCCGTTCGGACTGCTAATTATCCCTTTGTTACTAGAGAGTGTACACTTGATGGTTTCTGCTCACTTTGTTTGCCCTCATTCATTGATGTGCGATCACGAAGGCAATTGGTCTATCCTTCGGCAAACCAACTGAGGCACCGGCCAACAATTCGTTTGTTCGTTCTAGAACTCCAAATCGGTCGCGTGTTGTTATTCTATTATCTTTGCAAGCCCCTTTGCTGTGAGCATCATCAAGGGGAGGAAAACCTCGCGTTTTTGCCTGGGGACGGCTAAAAGACATACGGGTTGGATTCAGTCGATACCGAAGGCTCCGTGGAATATGCTCCCGTCCGTTTCAGATGGAAGTCTAGTTGAAACGCCACGTAGGTTCCATATCCTCTTCGAAAATAGTGCTTGCTAGCTTCAAAAGATCAAGCGTCTAAATCGTCTGAGATTCAATTTCGTTCGACCCGTGGTCGCTCCGAACGTTTATATGAAATATCGGTCAGCGGACGTTCGAGAGAACTCTTGGAGAAACGGCTCCTTCTACTTCCTTTAGCCTGGGCTGTTTTCGGCCTCGGAGAGGTTTTCGGTCTCCGTTTCTTGCTCGGGCCTTTAGTGAACATTGCTCCCACCATTCCCAACGACAAGCCCATTGGTGGCTCGATTTTTCCCGTACTCTTCTTCAACGTTGCAGCCGTGCTAGGTGTCCTAGCAATGAGCCTCTATTCTTTGGGAATATGGAACATAGACTTGTCTAAAAGGAAAGATAAGGCGGATCTCGGAGCACTCATCGTATTGGTGACAGGGGGCCTCCTGCTTTGGTACGTGCCCCTTTCCTTCTTCTTCGTTGTTGCCGCCGTAGTGTATTTGCTTGCGGTGAACATCGAGTAGTTTCCTTTTGCCCGTCGATGTGACGGTACTGATCTGCGCCCACAACGAGGAGGCCTATGTTCGAAAATCGCTCGAAGGAATTCTACGACAATCCATTCCACCCGCACGAATCATCCTTGTCGCAGACAGATGCACTGACGATACCGTTGCTGTGTCCAAGGGCATTCTTCCAAAGAATTCGATTGTCATAGAGAAACGGAAAAAGCTATGGAAGAATAGCTATGCTGAGAGTCTGGAAATTGGAAGAAAGAATGCTGTCGGGGAGGTTCTTGCGATTGTTGACGCAGACATACTCGTGCCGACTTCATTCTTAGAGAAAACGTCCGCTTCTTGCGCGGAATGGGCCTCCGTGTCCGCCCTAGTCCGGACCGATCCGAGCCAGGGATTGATGAATTATTTTGTTTCTTTCTGGGAAAGAAGCTATTTGTTTGCACCACTTGGTCGAGAAGCCCGCGGAGGCGCTAGGAGCATCTCAATGAGAGCGCTAGCCGAAGTCGCAGGGTTTCGCGACGTCATAGCTCCCGATACCGATCTTGACATCCGACTCAAGAAACACGGAGAGAAGGTGAAGATGGACACGAGTCTCGTCGCACTGCATCTCCGCAAGATGAGTCTCGCGCGGTCTGTGTTCTACCAGATCAAAGCGGGTGAAGCTCGAAGCCAACTCGGAGTCTCCCTATTACGGACTCTCCTTCACTCGATCCTGAGGCTTCGCCCATTCGTCGTGTACGGTTATCTCAAGACCCAGATAGGCAAGGACAAACCGCGTCGAGGAATCGATCATTTGGAGAGGAGGAAGACTTGACCAGTAGATCGGTGTTAGTCACGGGGGGAGGAGGATTCATCGGGAAACACTTGGTTACTGAACTTCTCCGAGAGGGATTTGAGGTCGAGGCCTTAGACAAGAGCCCGAGGCCAAAGATTCTCCCCCGCTCCAGGAGCCTGATGTATTACCAAGGCGATGTGAACGGTACCAATTCACGATTGCGAAGCAAACCGGGCACGAAAGTAGTGCATTTGGCCGCGAACACTTCGGTTCAGGAATCTGTCCGACGACCTCTACTTACCGTCCGAGCAAACATAGAGGCAACTTGTCGAATGCTTGATTTCGCTCGGAAGATAGACAGTGAGCGATTCGTATTCGCATCCACAGCCGCGATCTACGGCGACAAGAAATCGAGCTGTCGAGAGACTGACATCCCAGCACCTGCCTCGCCTTACGCCTCCTCCAAGCTCGCCTCCGAGTACTATTGTAGGGTCTACGCGAGTTTGTACGACATTCCTACCGTTATTCTTAGGTACTTCAATGTCTATGGCCCAGGACAATCTGACCGTTATGCAGGAGTCATTACCAGTTTTGTCAGGGAAGCCATACATGGGAAACCTCCGATAATTTTCGGTGATGGCAGGCAAACGAGAGACTTCATCTTCATCAGAGACGTGATAGGAGCAACCCTCGCCGCATTGACACAGCGAGTCCCTGGTGGGACAATATTGAACATCGGGACCGGAAGAGCAACCAGCATCACGTCTCTTGCACAAGGGGTTCTCCAGCTTTTCGGTTTGAAGAAGCTCCGACCCATCCATGCTCCTCCTCGAGTCGGGGAGGTTAGACACAGTCAAGCCAATATCTCGGCGGCTCGGATGAAGATCCGCTTTCGTCCCAAGTATCGGCTTTCTGAGGGATTGCCTCCAACGATCCAATGGTTGAGGTTTCTGGCAAGCTCTTTCTGAGTCTCAAGTGAAATATGTGGTCAAATATTCTGCGGTTGAGGTCCAAAATTGTCCCCGCTAGCGAAACCTTACCTATTCAGGGCAAACCGAGCGCGTGCAAGGCTGCTGAACCGAGCACCCGGCTCCTATCTGAAACGAAGGATCGTTGGTAAGTCGAATGAGAGCTCCTAAGACTGCCGTAATCCTCTCAGGTGGAGAAGGCCTCCGATTAAGGCCTATTACCCATGATATTCCAAAGGGATTGGTTAAAGTCGGCGGGAAACCTCTCCTCGAATGGGTTGTTGAATGGCTCCAGCAAAACAGAGTAACAGACTTGGTGATAGGAGTAGCCTATTTGAAAGAAAAAATAATGCGCTACTTCGGAAACGGGGGAAAGTTTGGAGTAGATATACGGTACAGTGCTCACACCGTGGAAGGCGGGACAAGCGAAGGATTTCGTCTTGCGATTTCCCGTTATGTGGATTCCCCTTCGTTTTTCGCGCTCAACGGAGACCAAATAACGGACCTCAGACTTGACAGGATCTACAACACCCATCAGGGAAATGGCTGCTTAGCATCAATCGCGGTCGTGCATCCAAGGCTGCCTTTTGGCCTGGTCGAGATCAACCCGAAGGGATTTTGTGAAGGCTTCGTCGAGAAACCAATTCTGAACGATGTCTTCATTTCGATGGGAGTCTACGTCTTCGACCGGAAAGTGCTAAGCTACCTCCCCAAAAGAGGCGACGTAGAAAGAGCAACCTTCCCCAAGTTGGCGAGGATGAATAAGCTAAAAGCCTTCAAGCACCGCGGGTACTTCATCACCGTGAACTCGTTGAGAGAGCTTGAGGAAGCTGATGAATCGCTGAAGGAACTGAGGCCAAAATGAATGTCCTCGTAACAGGAATAACTGGGTTCATAGGTTCAAGATTAGCTTCTCGCCTAGTTAAGGATGGCTACAACGTTCATGGTCTAGTCCGGCATACATCTGAAAGAGAACTAAGTCGAATTGAAGAAGTAATTTCCCAAGTGCGTCTCATAGAGGGAGACCTTGGAACATTCCACTCCGTTCTGTCAGCTGTCGAAGCTTCAGAACCCGAGATAATTTTTCATCTGGGAGCGCTGACTCCGGTGAGGTTGTCCTTTGACGATCCCTACCCGTACATTGCTACAAATTTCGAAGGGACAGTGAACCTCGTTCATGCAATTTTAGGAGCAGCACCTAACGCACGACTGATCGCGGCATCTACCGCCGAGGTATACGGATGGCAAAATGGGAACAAACCCATTGCAGAAGACGCGTTGCTAAATCCAGCTTCCCCCTACGCTGTCACAAAATCAGCCGCTGATCAGTACGTCCAGATGGCAGACAGAGTGTACCACCTAAAAGGGACTGTGCTTCGACCGATCAACAGCTATGGAAGAACCGGCGAAGGAGGATTTTACACAGAATACCTCATATCCAAAATGCTTGCGGGAGAAACCTGCTATGTTGGAGCTCCTGACTCCATCCGAGACTACATGTTTGCAGAAGACCATGTCAGCGCCTACGTCCTTGCTGCCAAATCGACCCAAGCGGTAGGTCAAGTCTACAATGTTTCACCCGGCAATCCCGTTACGAACTCTGAGCTGGCAAAGATGTTGACGCAAATGACAGGGTACACGGGAAAGATCGTCTTCGGATCCTATCCACCAGGGTACCCTCAACGGCCGAAGTCGCAAGACCCGCAATATCTAGTGCTGGACAACTCGAAAATATCGAAAGAATTGAATTGGAAGCCATCGCACACTCTTCAAGAGGGACTAAAGCTCACAGTCAAGATGTGGAATTCAAAGAACGGTTAAACAGCGCTCTGACTTCTGCTCTCCGGTTAGTCCATGAAAGTCCTCCTCATTCACCCGCGCCTGAGTGTCAAAGGAGGCGGCGAGAGAGTTGCAATTCATTCGATCCTCGCGGCCACTACAGCCGGTCACGAGGTTTCTCTTCTCAGCGAAGAGTTTGATGAGACGAGTTTCGAGGACTTTTACGGTTGCCCCGGGGTCTTCGACAAGGTAGACCGCTTCTACTACCCGGCCTTCAAGCCCATCCCTGGCCCTCGCTTTCTCCTTTATCAGAGGCTGGTCTATCACTGGCTTCAGATCCGTAAAGCCGTCTCGCGAGATTCTTTTGACATTGTGCTTAGCACACAAGATATTGGATACGTCCCTTCAACACAGGCTCCAGTCATCCAGTATTGTTATTTTCCAGAATATTTCTCTCATTTGCAAACAGGCTCATCTCCGGTGTGGCGCTTGTACTATCGGCCGGCGAGCACATATTACCGGAATCGCGTTCGCCGAGTGGGAATCCTGCTGAGCGTCTCAGACTTTACACGAGGATTCGTAGCGAAGAAGTGGGAACGCGATTCGAAGACTGTATACCCTCCTTGTCCGGTCGAGGACTTTTCTGAGTTCACCAATGTGAAGTCAAGAGAAAACATGGTAGTGACGATCGGTAGGATTGTTCCAGAAAAGAGATTTCATTTGTTTGTTGAGTTGGCTCGAATCGTTCCTAAGACAAGATTTGTTGCCATAGGAAGTCTATCAGATGAGACCTCAGCTTACTATGACCAGCTTAAGACGAGCGCGCCGGAAAATGTGTCGTTTGTTCTTTCACCGTTGAGAAAGGTGAGGGACGTTCTCGGTCGAGCTATGGCGTATGTTCACTGTGCTCAAAACGAGCATTTTGGAATAACGATTGTTGAAGCTATGGCTGCTGGATGCGTTCCCATTGTTCACGACAGCGGTGGACCTAGGGAGATCGTGACTAGTGACGTGGGTTTCCGATGGAGTAATTTGTCCGTGGCGGCAAGACAGATTGTTATGCTCGCTGAAAATGATAGTCTTCGGCGAGAGCTTTCCGCAGCCGCGTCTGTCAGGGCGAGGCAGTTCCGTCCTCAGGTTTTCGAATCAGAAATGATAAGGATCCTTACGGTGTCTTGAAAACTTGAACGTTCTAAGGTTTGGCCTCTCGCTCTTCTTCCAAGGCGACGAACCCTTCGTACCCGCAGTTCTTGCAGACATACTTTACGGGCAGTATCCACCCCTCCAGTGGAGTTCGAGATCTTACGACGGAAGAACCGCATATGGGACATGTTCGGAATCCGACTGGGCCTCTCCGAAATGAGCCAAGGATTTCCTTCAGAGTGGACACGATTTTCAGGGGTCCTAGTGAAGTTCGATGCTGGCTTCCGGGAAGCCGTATCCGACTAGGACTTTTTTCACTTTGTCGCGATGGTCTCCTTGTAGGATGATGGCGTTGTTCTTCGAGGTTCCTCCGCAGGCGCAATATGTTTTCAGTTTTGTTGCCAGATCTGGAAGGTCCACGCTTTTTCCGTCTATTCCTTCAACAATGGTGGCAGGTTTGCCCCATTTGCGCATTTCCATGCGCACTTTTACGGTCTGCTGCTCCATGCTGATGGTGCCGCAGACGCACAGGTCTTTGGGAAGGCCGCAGGTAGAGCACACGTCGGCCATTCTAGAAGCCCAATGCTCCCTTGTAATCGTCCACGAACCATACAGGTTCGACTTGCGTATTTAAGCGTGCCCTCAGAGGCTGTGAATCATACGCCTAGATAGAGGAAGAAGAGAAACCAGAATAGCCAGGCCGTTCCAAGGGCGAGAATTAAGGTCGTCTTTTCGGTCAAATGACTTCTAGGACGTACTATGGGTCCAGCGGTAAAATCTGGATTGTAACTTCGGAAAGGAAGGAAAGGAACGATTAACACCCACAAATACCAGTACTGAGTTTTGGAGCCGCCTACCGCTCCAAGTTTCTTTGGATTGCCGCGGGTTTCCAGCGCTTTCTAGGGGACTCGTGGAGGATTTTATCGGCTTCAGGGGCTATCGATAAATAGGTATACCCAGTATATACGGATAAGGCGAGCAAGAAGGTTCTCGATTGAGTGAGCGGATAACCGTCTCGATTGAGTTGGAGTTCTTCAACAAATACTTGTTCAACGCTTTGAAGAGGAGTCTCTACAATGCGAATCCCAAGCGAAAGTTGGACATTATCTATTACTACTCTAGGGATCCGAGGGTGAAGTTCTCTATCTCCATGACTGGGTATAGCACGACGAAGCCGAATCCGTCACCCCAGTGGAGCACGGTGTTCAATAACATTCAGAGCATGCGACAGTATCTTCGTTAGCATCTCAGTCAGGTCGTCAGGCCGAGGGCGTCTTTCAGACCCTTGTACCTGTTCCGGACAGTAACCTCTGTGACATTTGCAATCTCCGCGATCTCCTTCTGAGTCTTCTTTTCTCCTTGAAGAACGCAGGCGACATAAAGTGCTGCTGCGGCGAGACCCATCGGGTCTTTGCCGGCTACGACTCCCTTACTTCTCGCGTCTTTCAATACTTGAATGGCCGATTGCTGGGTCTGTATCGTGATTTCGGCGCGGCTGGCGATTTTCGATATGCAGCGGACCGGGTCTTCGACAGGCATTGCCATCTCTAGCTCTCTCAGGAGGAGGCGGTAGCAACGCGCAACGTCCTTCTTTTTGATTCGACTTGCCGAGGCGACTTCCTTGAGGGTTCTTGGCGTTTCGCTGGATCTGCATGCCGCGTAGAGGGCTGCGGCTGCTATTGCGGCAATCGAGCGTCCTCTCACCAGTCCGCTATCCAGTGCCTTTCGATATACGACGGCCGAGTCTTCCTTTACGTTAGCTGGCACGTGCAGTCTATCGGTCAAACGGTCCAGCTCGGCCATTGCCTGGGCAAGGTTACGGTCTGATGAGGAGTGAACGCGGGTCCGGATCTGCCATTTTCGGAGACGGAGCATTTCCATCCTTGTCTCGAAGGGTAGCTGTCTCCCGAAGGCGTCCCTGTTGACTCGGTCGATAACTGTAGAGAGCCCCTTGTCGTGGATAGAGAAGGAAGTTGGTATACCGACCCTGCCCCTCTCATCCCTTTCCTCTTTCGTGAATGCTCTCCATTCGGGTCCGCGACTCATTAGGTTCTGGGAAAGGACCAGGCCACAGTCTTGGCAGATAGTCTCTCCTTGGTCGAAGTCCTCTATGAGGTTGAGACTTCCGCATTCGGGACAGACATGAACTTTAGGCTGATGTGCGCCGGGCGCGGGCGTGCTCATGGGTTTTTCCCTGGGTTTCCGAAGGAAGGTTTGCGTCTCCGCTTTCCGGACCGGCTTCAGAGGAGGCTTTAAGAGAGTCCAAGCTCGGAAAGCGAGAGCGACGCGTTCGATTTTGCATATAAGTGTTTCGACAAGTATATAGGCTAGGTCGGGTTCCGCACGCCCGGCGTCGGGATTCCTGACCCGACTTTCTGGGCTAGGACAGGGAGGATGGAGCCAGTCCTTAATCCAGCGTTGACGAGTACTCTCATCCTCAAATTCGCGATTAGCCCACTAGTATCGTGGGAAGACAAGGTTGGGTTCGGATTCTAGATCTCCCAGGGCACGTCATCGATTCGGGTTCTCTGGTCCAGTGACGAGACAGAAGAAGGACAGGGTTACTACTGACGACATTCTTGATAGTCTGACTAGGCAGGCCGAACTCAAGCAAAAACTCGGGGAAAACGATTCGCTGAGACTTGAGGAGATTGCGGGCACAGAAGAGCTCATCCGGTTTCAGGGGTTCAATCCTGAACCTGCGTTCCCCTCCGAAGTGGCCAAGAAAAGAAGTTTTGGACACCTTGCATTCGCCTTCATGCTTCTAACCGGGCTCACAGTAGTATGGCTGTACAGTTCATTCTCGAAGCCGTTTGATTTGGCATCATTGAGCGGGATTATTCAGAAATCTGGCATTCAGTCGATTTTCACCAACCAGGCTCAATTGGGAATAATTGCATTGGCCGCCCTCCTAGGTGCTCTATGGATTCGTCACAGAAGGCGGGGATCAAGCACGCGGCTTCTTTCCAACTAGACTCGCAGGACCATCCTAGTAGGAATCGTTCTTCGCTCAGATTGACTCTGACGCTCGAATTTGGGCTCGGCGAGGGGAAAGGCCGAAGGGTTCTGTCCGCTTATTGCTTGCAAGTTATATGATGGCGAGCATGGGCGTGCCTTGTGCAAGAAGACTTTCAGGAGTCGGGGGAGAGATCGTCAAACCCATACCTGACTTCTCCGACGCTTGTCTTCTCCCTCGTACTCATCGCTGTCTACATGGCTATTGCAGTACTTGGAGGGGATCTTGTCAACCCTCTCCTTCCTTTGGCGCTGGTGCAATGTGATGGCCCTCTGCCCATCTATCCTTGGACGCTGGTTACGTCTATCTTTCTGCACGCAGGTATCATTCACATCTCTAGTAATGTTCTATTTCTGTTGATATTCGGGTTTATCCTGGAGGAACAGGTCACTAAGACTCGTTGGGTTGCAACGTTTTTTCTCACAGGCGTTGCAGGCAACCTAACCTTTGTTGGAGCGGATCTAACAGGCTTCTTTCTCACCGGTGTCCCTAACATGAACCCCTTAACATGGAGCTGTGGAGTAGGCGCCTCAGGGGCGGTCTATGGCATCATGGGGGCTGCAACAGGACCACGAGGTGTCATACTGATTATATTCATCGCTGGTTTGGACCTCTTCGCCGGCGGAGGTTTCTTCGCACACATCGGAGGCCTGATCACCGGGCTCCTTCTTCGAAGGTTCTGGAGCTCCGAGCTGAAAAACTTCTAAATCTCGGCTTGACCGGAAACGATGCGACTTATCCGATCCCTCGTGGTAGCCCGGGGGAGACCAGTGGCTGGCCGCGGAATTCACCGCTTTGTATACGACCCTTTTTTTTTCCAAATTCCTTCAAGTACTGATGGACTAAAAGTAAGGTAGGAAGAAAAATTGCTAAATGACTCGCCCCATGTTGACTCCCACTTGAAGAACTATGATCCTCGGGGTTCGAATCCGCCTGGATTCAACAGGATAGCCTAGTGGGCCAGGACGGCTGCTACCCCTTCTTTTCCTAGAGGCATTTTCGAGAGGAAGTTGTCAGCAACCCTCGATTGCCGGCACGATACACGGCTATCTACAGGCGACTTCCATTACCAATCAAATAGAATAACTTATATGCCCAACCCCCGCACCAGGGCCAGAAAATATCTTGGAGCGATCAAATAGAAAGAAACTCTCCGTCAGCGTAGTACTCTTTGGACTAGTGATCGCATCGCTGAGCTTCCTGCCAGCTATGCCTCGATCCGCACACGCTCAATTCACAGGAATAGTCTGCCTCTCTGCAATCACGACTTCCTGCCCATCGTCTGCGCCAACCTTCGGCGGATCTGTGGGCAATCAAATAGTAGTGAACGTTGTTATCCAAGGCTCGGATTCCTTAAACGGTTTCGACATAAGTGTTCAGGCTGATCCCCAGGTACTCAGTCCAGTTAGCATAAGCTCAGCCGGGAATGTCTTCGCAGGTCAAATTACCTTTACACAAATGAACTCCACAAACACCTCTACCGGGGTGGCCCGGCTTGTCCAGGTCGTGTTGGGGTTCATGACGCCGAGCCCTACAACTGGGCTACTGTTCAGCATTAGATACAATATTGTTGGATCAACGACGGACACTCCAATCGCGTATCCCTCTGGTTGCAGCAATAGCAGTGTGGCAGGTACCACTACATGCGTTCAGGTTGTAAACGCGGGGACGGTCGACCCTGAAACAGTTCAAGGAGCTACATTTACGACTGCAGCAGGCTTCATCTTGACTGCGAGCTCATCATCGCTGTCGCTCAAGAGAGGATCCTCCGGATCTGTTACCATCTTGGTAACCGGCACGGGCGGGTTCACTGGGTCCGTAAGTCTTTTGGCCGTCGTCTCTCCTGTCATAAAACATGGCCCGTCGGCTACGCTGAACCCCACAAGTGTCACGCTCAGCGCTAGCAATACGGTTGGGACTTCATCGTTGACAGTCTCAGCGCTTCATTCTACGCCAATTAGAGCGTACACTGTAACAGTAACGGGATCAAGCGGAACGATATCTCACTCCGTGACAATACAGGTAACCGTCAGCTAACCCCTGCCCGATTCCGAACTTAGAAGATCTAAACCCCCCTGTTTCTTGGTACCAACTACCAGCAATCTTGTGAAGTCACATGCGCACTTCAATTGATGAGTTCTTCTAGAACTCTTACTGTTATCAGATAACACCGTGAAGGATACCAAATCTTACGATTGGCATAGTATGTTGCTTAAAACATTTTCCGAGCGATAAAGATGTCGACACATACCATGACATCCAGATGAAAAGACCAGAATTCCTCCGAGGCATCTACACAGCTAGCAGACTCGGCATGAGACCTAAGACTCAGATTTCCAAAATCGGGATGCTCAAACAAGTCGCCAGAGCCTGGGGACTAGACCCGGACCGCATTCCTACGACCGAGGCCCAAGCATATCCCCAAAGGACCTATGCCTCACCGATTAAAGGGAACGAGCACAACACGCTACTGATAACAGCTGCCCTGAAGGACGCTGTGAAAAAGGACATAATGCAATCGGTATAAAGTCGCGGCCAGCCAATGGTAGCCGGGGGGAGATTCGAAGTAGAATTCGAAAATACCAATTGAACCAGGGAAAATGGGCCGGACCGGGCAAACCCGACATGGCTAAGGGACCTGACCTTTGGATTTGGGCGTCTTCTTCCATCGTGCTGTAATCTCAGATCGGACTCTGCCGACGGTGAGCTGTCGCAGCGTTTCGGCCGTGTCTAATGTCTTCCGTAGGTCTTCGATTGGTATCGTGTTGACACTTGCCCTTGCCGAGTCCGGCCCCAGGATCTGAACTTCGGGAGTGGGGCCTAGAAGTTTCGTTCCCGCGATGCGCTTCTCTTCCTCTTCTTCGGCTTCTCTCCGGTCTGCAAAGTCGTCGTCGCTCATGCCAGGATGGACTTGGCCGCAGGGTTTTCCCTGATGGCCATACAGAGCGTCTTTCACAATCTGGCGCGTGTCGTCATCGTCACGCTTCGCCCTTGGATTGTTTTCGTCAGACGCGATTTCGAGTCTATCGAATGGGGGTTCTATGGTGTCGAACTATAAGCGACCGATCAGCTATCATACCACCGTGTGATCGAGTCACTAGTTCGAGAAAGGGCTGGCTTGAAGCTCTCAGAGACCGCGATGCTCATCTACGTTTACATACAGTCCCACGCTGGAGACGAGGTCCGGCTCCGCGAGGTTCAGCACGCGATGGGCTTCGCAAGTCCAAGCTCGGCACTGTTTCACTTGCAGAAGCTTGAGTCTGCTGGATTGATCTCGAAGGATCCGATAGGGAACTATCGGGTCAAGACACGGGTCCGGGTCGGTCTCGTGCGAAACTATGTTCTTATTAGAAACATCTTCGTGCCACGCCACGTTTTCTACGCGATAGTGATGACGATTGCCTCGATCCTTTATCTCAGTCTGCTGAGAGATTTTCTTTCTTCTCCCTTCACGATCATCGCGCTACTGCTAAACACGGTGTCCGCCGGCGTGTTCTGGTTCGAGTCCTGCCGTGATTGGAAGGACAAGCCAAGGTTCTCAGGGGATTGAAATGAGGATTCATTGTTCAAGACTTTTCAACAATATTTCGACAGCATCGAACTATATCGAAGAAAGAGCAATAATATTCTGGGGACGATGTAGTTGAAACGAATATTCTTGGCTGTGTTTCTCGCAGCGATCGTGTTTTCTGCGGCGTTCTTCCAGTTGCCCTTTTCTGTTCGGGCACAGTCGTCAACGATTCCGATATCGCAGGAGTATGCAAGCGGAGACCTCCAGGTGCCATACTATGGTGGGGGGAACCTGAGATTGTGGTACTCTTGGGTTAACGTCAACAATACTCGCACGGTATTCTTCGCGTTACATTTTCTGAACCAGAACCCGATCTTTACCTTCGTCGGGCAAGCGTACAATTCACCCACAGGCCAGAGGGTCTTTGTGGGGAACTCATTGCTGGCTATAGAGGTGTATAACGATACGAACCACAATGGCTACCTTGACGCTGACTACAGTATCCCTACGACCGAACTCAAGTACACTCTGATAATGAACGCATCCCAAACCTTCACGACTGACGCCGTGAACAAGACGATCGTCGATGGAGTTCCACATTATCAATGGGGTGTCACGTACGGCTCGATCCAGGCCTTTCTCATCAAGGCAACGCCACCAGGATACGGTTATGGAGGCGGAGCAAGCGCGGCGAACGCGCTTGTCGATCACGTGTCTATGTTCTATGACTACTCAATCAAAGGGAACAGGACATTTCTGAAGACAAGTTTTCAGATCGGCGGCATAACGCTGTCCTCTTTCACACCACCGACTCCCAGCCTACAAGACCTGAGCCTCTCATTGCTTTACGCAACATCAACTGTCGCATCTAGACAGTTGACCATTGTCACGGGTGGATCGCCCTATGATTCTCAATCGAGTCCCGTTGCGTCGACTTTCACTGCTGCACAGGTCAATGTGGACAACATCCTCGCTTACGAGTTTCAGTTCAAAGACAACTACACGCTACAGACAAGTTCTCCAACGACGCACCCAGCAGTGTACCTTGCTTCACCTGTCGGTTCAATTCCTACGAACGCCTTGCAAGGCCAATTCTTCGATCCACTCCTCAGAGTCCAAGACTTTGTGAGGGGCGAGCTTCCGGATATCGCGGGACTTCCTTCAACCTCGAACATCAACTACACTGCGACCAAGTTTCTCTACAGGATGAACTATCCTACTTGGTCCGGGACAGCAATACTGCACGATCCTACATACGTGGCGTATCTGGGCAAGGGAACAGCCTCCATGAATCCGATTCCGGTGCCATCATGGATCCTCTACACGGCCGTGTTCACAGGCGGGTTGGCGTTACTGGTCGCTTTCAATGGGTTAAGACGAGCTAGAAAACCGTCCGGTCCGACAGATGGTCCGGAGAGCATCGAAATAGTATCGACATAGAATCCCGGCAAAATATTACACGGGCCGATATGTCGACGAGCGAGAGTTTGGCTGTTAGCCTCGGGTCCTCAAGTTTCTCTGCGAATCTTCCAAAGATCGAGAATGATTCCATTTCACAGCCAGCTTCTGGTCTTCAATATCTAATGGTGAATGGTCGACTGGGTCTCGGCTAGGCTCGGGTAGGAGATTCCTGGGCACGCAACGGTCGCATGTCCATTTCCAGTGCCAGTACTAGGTGACAAGATTCTTGGCCGCACACCTCGGAATTACCGTGGGATCGGGTATATTCGAGGCCGGACTGTGGTAGCCCGGGGGACATGCGTGGCTGGCCACTGACTTTATACCACGGATTTCGAAACTCCCCCTTTTTCTTTTCTAAACTCGATAGAAGAGTCAACCCTCGCTTTCCACAACATGTTTGGAGCCTTCTAGGGGGACTACCCATCACGGCCCAGGGTTCGTGCCGCGAACATTGAAAATTCTGGTCTTATTTTCAATCACTTTGAGGGAGCAGCTCATTGGCTGAGGTTTTATAAGGGCGGGGGCTGGGCCTGGTTATCTTTGGATATCAACGGATACTCTCTCGAGGTAACTTTTTATTCATGATAATTTCTCTACCCATTTGTCGTAGGAAGTATTCATATTCACCAGTATCTCTTACCTCTGAAGCCGTCAGCTCTGCTAGTAGCCTGTCTATTGATACTCTCAGTTGTCTCCTTGTTTGCTTCTGTGAGAGCTACTGATTGCTCGACGACGTTGGTCTTTCGCCCCACGGACGACGCGACCATCAGGGCGGATATGCCTACGACCAATCTCGGAACCGGTACGACCCTGGTCGCCGACGCAAGCCCTGTCAGAGATTTTCTCCTAAGGTTCTCTGTAACGGGAGTAGGCTCGTGCCAGGTGACTAGCGCAACGCTGCGCTTGTTCCAGGTAGACTCTTCTGACCGGGGAGGAGACTTCCACACAACAGCCAGTAACTGGTCGGAGGGAATTGTGACGTGGAATAATGCTCCAGCGGCCGGCCCGAAGACGATCGCGTCCCTCGGAAGCGTGTCAACTGGGAAATGGTTCGAGGTCGACCTGACCTCAATAGTCCCCGGCGATTCAATTGTCAGCCTTCGGGTTTCGTCGCCTAGTGGTGACGGGGCGTACTACTCGTCGAAGGAAGGAGCCAACCCACCACAGCTCGTACTTACTCTCGGCCCGCCTGCCACCTCCAACTCCCACGCTCCCATATTTATCGATGGAAACTCAGGCTTCACATATGCCAATGGTGTTAGAAGTGGGTCGGGCACAGCGTCGGACCCCTATGTCATATCAAATTGGGACATCGACCTCTGCCAACCAGGGGCGGGTTGCGGTGGTTCCGGGGTTTTTGTGGAAAACACTGACGCCAATTTCGTAATCCGGAACGTCCGCGTCCACAGTAGCGGCAGCATCAATACCTTCAGCTATTACGATGCCGACGTCTATCTTTACAACGTTGCAAACGGTCGGGTTGAGAACTCGACTCTAAGCGACGGCCGCTCCGGCATCACCGTTGAAGGCTCTAAGTATGTCACATTGTCAGGGAACAATCTCTCGGTTCAACCCATCTACATCTCATCGGGGGGTGGAGGGGAAACGCAAGTTGCAGGCCCGTGTATGAGCATTCATTCTTCCACCAGCATAGTTGTCTCTGGAAATTCACTGTCCCCATGTGTCAATGGAATGGAATCCTTCGGGACCACCGGCATGGTCGTTTCTGGAAACAAGTTCGTCCAAGATGGGGTCTACGGGCTATTTCTGGAGGGCTATGGAGCGGCCTCAACGGTAGG
>WNEQ01000253.1_pt1 | contig 26981 bp, 27 predicted proteins | sample 5399971 | NCBI WGS metagenome assembly WNEQ01 (sample SAMN13153330, study PRJNA577476) | soil metagenome | isolation source: 20 cm grassland meadow soil 2 days after 1st rain plot 5 | place: USA:California | collected 2015-09-18
ACGAGGGATACGTAAGCTGGAAGGAAAGGAGTTCAGGATCGGCGAGAAACTACCAGGCATCTTTCAAGAGGCTGGACTGGTCGACATGAAGGCGGAGATTCAGAATAACGTCTACCTCGCCTCTGACCCACGACAGCCGTTGAACGATGTCAAAGAGGAGCTGCGATTCTATCTTGCATTCTTCAAGGAGAGGATGGAGAAGGACCGAAAGTATGTGGTTGCGGGCGGTCTTTCAAATGCAAAAGTATCGGAGTACAACAAGGGATACGTGTCCAAGATTGAGGGCTTGCTCGCGGACGATCAGAAACTTCGTCGGGATCCGACTATCAGTACTGATGCCCTCTACATAGTTTCCGGGATGAAGCCTAGGCAGACCTAACGGAGCAGGGTCCATTCTTGAGACGATGTATCCTATTTTTCATTCTCGACATCGAGAAAGGCCAGGAAATCCTAGACGATGTGGTGGACGAGAGCAGGCGCAGCCCGATTCCGGGACGGTATAGTCTGACTGATGGTATATTCGACTTCTAGGTTGAATCTCTCACCGGGCTACCAGTGGTCCTCCACGACTGTATGCCAGAGATCACGGTTCTTGGAACGCGAATGTTTCTTCTGAACATGTGAGCAGGTAGAGAGCTATTGCCGGCAGCAGAAGGAGACACCCCCTCCTAAGAGCTCGTAACGTTGCCTGGGAATAGGAATTTCGAGAGCTGTTTGAGCGCTCTGCGTTCTAGTTTTCGCTGTTTCCTCTCCATTACGACCGAGTATATGATCCGGCGGACTAGAAGGCCTGTCTGAGTCTCACGGTAAGATTCCCATCTCGGCTCCCACCCCGCAGTTCTCATCTTCGACACATTATCCTCAAGCAGGGCTCTCTTCCTGAACCTAATGACCCTGGTCTCCTTCCCCTCCTCATTCACCCTATCCAGCCGCTTCTTGATCTCTCCCCCAAACCAGCTCCCGAGCAAGACACCAGCGATAGAGCCGCTCACCGCCCACGGAAGAAGCGACAAGAACCCGGCTAAGAGGAAAAGAGAACCACCAATCAGGCCGATAATCATCACTGACCGAGCCGGGACCAGTCCTCTGGATAGCCGCCAGGGAATAAGATGCGACTCCTATTCGAGTAATGCCTAGCGTTCCTGAACGCCTCCCCTTCGGGTGACATTCGACGCTGCAACTACTAGCACGGTGAAGGTTTCTCTGGTTAGGATCTGTTATCATATCTGTCTTTTTCATGGTGCTCATTGGCGTTGAGGTCTGACTTAAACGACTGTTCCGAGAGACTGAAAGGAAAATCAAGAGAGGATAGTTTGGGGCGTGACCCTGTCATCCTTTGGATGATTCGGAGAGTCCGTCATCCTTAGGAACTACAGCAACCCGGAACGGGCTAGTTCCTCAATGGGTATACTAGATGCACCAGGCGCTCTGCTTGGATTCAGAATCGGGCTAGTCGAACCTGAAGTCCAGCTATCTGGGGGGTTGTATCAAGATCGTTTCACCCAACCTATTTCCCCTATCTCCAACACGCGGTAAGGCTGGAGGTAAGAAATCAAAAATGTCGTCAAGAACAACCGTCGAATACCCGAACATTCCCTCGATACTAGCTCTCGTGGGAGGCGCTTTGATAGTACTCGTTGACATATTTCTCCTGGCCGTCAGCTTGGTCATACTGCCACATCTCAACTACACCAACTTCACGCCGCCACGCGGCTACACAGGCAATCCCGGCGCTCTCGCCGCAGGCTTCGTCGGGGCAATCGCAGTATTCGGCCTCATCTGTGGCATCATCGTCACAATGTCAGCCGTTCTGCTACGCCTGAAGCCCAACCAGCGCCAGACGTGGGGCATACTAGTACTGGTCTTCAGCATCCTAGGTTTCTTCGGCTTCGGAGGCTTCATAGTCGGATCAGTACTGGGTATAGTCGGCGGAATAATGACCCTCAGATGGAAACCACCACTGACACCACCAACAACGCCCTCGCAATAGGGAGAACCGGGTCGTACTAGCGTGAAGGAGAAGGGGTGAGGACAAGACTTGGAGAAACTACAGATCCTCCTGATAATGCTCGTATCGGCTGCAGGCGGACTTGCAGTCTCGGGATACATCCTCGCCCTAATCCTAACCCCTACAGAATCACCGTTGGAAGTTCTCTCTCAACTTCTCACGAAAGGATTCCCAGCCACATTTCCATTTCTTGTCCTGTTTTCCTCGCTCCTATTTCTCTGCACAGCACTAGCCAGCATGGTTGGAGTCATCTATTTCCTGGTACTGCCTGAGATGAAAAATTACTACGCACCCGGCAACGGTAACGGGAAAGAAAACACGGCCATGGTCCTGAAAACTCTCAAGCCTGAAGAAAGAAGCATCGTCAATGTTCTAGACGTCCACGGAGGCACCTACTTGCAAAAGTACGTCACGAAGGAAGCGGGTCTATCACGGTTGAAGACGCACAGAGTGGTCGCAGCTTTGTCAGAGCGCGGGATCGTCCAAGTTGAGAAGTCCGGAAACACGAACCAGGTTAAGCTTGCGAAGTGGTTCCATGACGGGATGCATCAACCATGATCCCCGAAGCCGTGGGCGATCTCGTTACGATTTTCTAGTCTGCAGCCAAAGCATGTCTGACAACAAGGAGATTCTTAGCTTTGCTACGTTGAACTATTGTCTGTCTCGCCTGTGTATGTGGGTGGAAGTCTCTCGCCCATTCGATTCCGAGAGATTCTTCCCGGTTTGCTTGTCTTTCGGATGACGAATTTCGTGTCTCTAGCCGGTCTCTGTGTCATCATAAGGGGATGGACGGGTTTCCCGTTCCCGAAGGTCAACGGGGTCATTTTCAGCGAACCCGCCCTGGCCTTTCTTGAACGTCGTCTGCTTTGAATCAAGATCGAGGCCAGTAATCCGGTTAGTCCGGCTAGAGCAATTTCGATCTGGAATGTCGAAAGGCTGAGTTTGATTCCTTCTACGATGTAGCCTTGTAGGAAGGCGTAGTGGAGATATTTGGCGAGAGTCCAACCAGAGAGCAGAACCAATGAGACAGATAGTGTGAACGTTATCGTCTTGATGACGACTCGGGTACGAGATCGTTGGGAGGTTGGTGGAATGCTTTCAGTCATTTCTAAGTCAGCTATGGAACGTAGGAATTGAACTCGTCCTAGCATATGCTAGACTTATTGGCAAGTCGTAACTACGACTTCGATGGGAAAAGTATCACTAACCCTGTCACTCTAATGTTAGACCCCGACGCGATCCGTCGAGCGCTGTCAGTCGATCAAGATTGGCCTATGCTACTTTCAGCCTTTCCCGATAATGCTCACGTAGCTTCACAATCTTTGGCGCGATTACGACTTGGCAGTAGGGCTGTCGTGCGTTGTTCTTGAAATATTCTTGATGATAGCCTTCAGCTTTGTAGAATGCTTTGAAAGGGGTAACCTCGGTTACGATTGGTTTCTTCCAGGTTTTCGCGGCGTTCGTTTCTTTGATAACTTCCTTAGCCACTGCTTCTTGTTCGGGGTTGTGGTAGAAGATTGCCGATCTGTACTGGGTTCCAACGTCTGCTCCTTGACGATTTAGCGTGGTCGGGTCGTGTGTCGTGAAGAAGATCTGCAGGATATCCTTGAAGGAAATCTGCTTTGGATTGAAGGTTATCTGAATCGACTCCGCGTGTCCAGTAGATCCGGTGCAAACATCCTCGTAGGACGGATCTGGAACTTTTCCACCAGAATAACCTGATTCAACCTTCTCTACTCCTTTCAGTTGGTCGAAGATGGCCTCCGTGCACCAGAAGCATCCTCCTCCAAGAGTTGCTACTTCTCGTTCCTTGGTAGAGGTTTCGTGAGAGTCCATGGTCTTCTCTTCTCCGCTAGTTCTTCCTCGTCCACGGGGGTTCTGATACTGGAAAAGTCCGTCCGGAGCTTTGTCTTTCAATCATCCAGTTTGGGTACTGGATCCGGTGTCGTGTGAGCTCGTCTAGTTTCCCAATCTGGTCGCTGGAAAGGTTCACGTCAAGCGCGCCTAGGTTCTCCTCGAATTGCTCCATCGTCTTCGCGCCTACAAGGACGATGTGGCCCTTCGATAGGAGCCAAGAGAGAGCCACCTGAGCGGGAGTTGCATCCTGTTCCTTGCCCACTTGCTTGATTCTCTCGACTATGTCAAAGCCTGTCTGCTCGTCGAAAAATGGGAAGAAGAGGCCTCTGTTGCCCGCTCTAGTCCCTGGAGGCTTGGAGTCCTTGGAGTATTTGCCGCTGAGGACGCCGCCGTGGAGAGGGCTCCAGACCAGTAAACTCATCTTGCTATATCGGAGAAACGGAAGAATCTCATGTTCGACATCCCGGTTGAGCAGGCTGTAGTTCATCTGGGCCGTTTCATATCGAGAGAAACCTCGTTCTTCCGCTCTTGCTTGGACCGTTGCCATCTGCCAAGCGGTAAAGTTGGATACGCCTGGATAGTTGACTAGTCCCTCTTCGACGAGGTCCTGCATCGCCTCAATCGATTGATCCAGCGGCACATGTGCGTCCCATGAATGGAACTGGTACAGGTCAACCCAACTTGTCCCAAGCCGTTCGAGACTCTGTCGGACTGCCTGTCGAATATGATATCTGGAGAGGCCTATCTCGTTGATTCCGGGGCCGCTTTTGCCTCTAACCTTTGTCGCGATCAGAACTCGATCTCGATACGGTTGGAGTGCTTTGCCAAGGGTCTTCTCTGATTCGCCTTCATCGTAGACGTCAGCGGTATCGAAGAAGTTGATTCCAGCGTCAATTGCGCGTGCAACCATCTTGTTAACAGAGTCTTGACCGAGTCCTCCTAGTTTCCATGTATCCTTAGCACCAAAGGTCATTGCTCCGAGAGCAAGAACCGAAGCGTCGATCCCAGTATTGCCGAGTGCGGTGTACCTCATGTCCGCCATATTATGATCTAGGCGTAGAACGTTACTTAAACGTGAAACACTCGTGGGTTTCCATTCTAGTGCGTAGAGTCGAAGTAAGTAGGTTTCGTCTGGCCTGGCCCTATCATGGGTCCGAACCCGAAGATTGGAGGAGTGCCGAAGGACGGCTGAGTTGGCTCTAGCAAGGATTTCGCGGGATAGCCGGGGGTGTCAACATGAGGCTCGAGTGTACGTTACCTTTTTTATGATAATACCTCTAATACTCGCTACCCGATTTACGCAAAAAAGTAGGTCACCAGCCCCACAATGTGCCGAATCGACGAAAACCTCCATCGAATACTCAAAGACCACGGGCTGACGGAATACGAGATCAAAACCTATCTGAAACTCGTATTCGACGGACCCGCAACCCCATTCGAGATCAGCGAGAGCGTACAAATCCCCTATGCTCGAGTCTACGGAACGCTGGAAGGCCTAGAGAAGAGAAAATGGATCAGGGCCAGACCCGGAAGACCCGTTGTATACGAAGCGAACCCACCGAGATCCGTGGCGGAACTAGAACTGGAGCAAAAACAATCCGAAATGGTTGCATTTACCAACCTGATGAAGCAAGATCTCCAAGCGATCTACGAACGCCGTGAAGTAGTGAAGAACATCAGCCTTTGGGTTATTCACGGAGGGGACAAGATTTCCGATAAGATTGGAGAGATCGTATCGACCGCAAAGACTCGAGCCTATCTTCAATTCGCAATTCTGATCCCGAAGGATGTGGAGGATCTTCGGGCCTCGTTGAAAGCTGCTCGGGAGAGAGGTGTATCGGTGAAAATCCTCTCGTTTGTCAATCCGCGCTTCGTCGACCAGAAGAGTTTGTCTCTTCTTTCTGATGAGGCAGAGGTCGGAGTGATACAGGAACCTAACGAAGAGTCTCCAAAACCCTACAACGTTTGCGCCGTGGATGGTAGAGATACAGTCCTGACATATCTCTGGAACCTTGAAACTCCTAACGAGCCCGGATCGCGAATCGCGTTTCGATTATCAGACGAAGAGTTTGCGGGAGTTATGGACAGGTACTTCGAATATTACTGGCTGAAGGCTCGCAGGATATGATCAGATAAAACTCTTCGCAGCCTCGCGTAATGGATCAAGCTAAAAGGAATAATGAAAAGAAACTAGTTTGTCGGGGCCGGAGGCCTTTGCGGACCAGAGGGTCCTTGTCCTGGTTGTCGTGAGTCCAGCTGGGCCATGAGCATCATGAGCTTCCTAGTTTCGTCGAGTCGTCTGAGCATGTTCTGCATCTCGCTCTTGTAGTAGTCTCTCTGTGAGCTGTAGTCTTGTTCGTTTATCTCGCCTGAACTGTATTTTCCTTGCAAAGCAAGATAGCCGGTTAGTGTGGTCCCTCCGAGTTGCTCGCGAAGGTTCGATAAGCTCTTTCCGACTATGTCGTTGAGCTGGGCAGCTCGCTCGCTGAGAGCTCTGCTGACTTTCGCGATCTCTTCTTTGATCATTGCTGTTCGTTGTCGGAAGCCGTTTAGCTCCACGACTACCTTCTCTATGCTTACTTCACTCACGATCAGGCACCATGATTAGTAACGACACCTTAGAGACGGGCAACTTAGCCACACCGTAACCCAAGGCAACTGGGAGAAGTGACCGCTCAAAGGACCGACGTCCTATCATGGTAAGTGAGCCCTTCTCAGAGCACACCTCAACAGAGATCGATAAGTCTGCTGGTTACCGTGAGAGGGAAACGGGACTGGTCCAGTGTTCAACACTCGAGCCCATAAACCGGCGTCTCTCAGGGCGATACGTACTGGCGTGAAGATGGAGGACTTCACGATAAGAATGCGAGTTGGATCAACATCGATCACATCGTTGACTAATCGACGTGTTTGGCTTAGGACCGCCTCTCTCCTCTTAGTCGGGCGTAGCTTGTCCACTGGAAGGACGCAAGTGTCCAAGAGGTAGAATCCCATTGATTGAAAGTGTCGTAGCATCGACCGCTTGTCGACACCCCTCCGCATCGGTTCATTTCGAGGCCACAGTTCGAGAGCCTTCATTGTCTCACGGAAGAAGTGATCTTTTCCGATCGTCTTTGGGAAATAGAAGAAACCGCCTGAGGAAGGGGGAGATTCCGCAATCAGCAGGAGTCGAACCTTGCGGGGTCGATATTTTCGCCTGCTACGATTGATTCTTGCTGCACTAAGTTTCGTTTCACCGCTGAATGACATTTGGGCATCAATTCTAATTGTGCACAGAGGCTGCTCGTGTGGGGCAAAGAATGGACTTTGACAACAGTCTTAAAGGCCGTTGAACAAAAGCCGAAAAGCAATCAATAACTGGACGCGGAGACTGGTTTGTCGACATTTCACGGATTAAAGGAGGGCGACGAGGTGGATCTGGAAATTACCCAGAAGTCAAGGGATGGCCGAGGACTAGCTCGTCTCAACGGATTGCTCGTCTTCGTCAGTAGAGCATCTCCGGGTGAGAAGGTGAAAGTGCGAATTGTCAAGATCGGCGTAAGACATGCCGAAGCCGAGCTCATCCGGGGTCAGAGGATGGCTATAGCAAACGCTAGCGCGTAGAAGAGAAGTGTGACTATCGAGTTTACAAGGTACCATTTTGGAAGCCAGTGCTTTTTCACATAGTATCCTCCTCCCCATGAAGTCCAGTCTTCTGGACCCGGCCATGCTCCGGCAAAGTGATACCATGAAACGTCCTCGCCGAGCGGGAGGAACGCCCATAGCCCAAAGGCGATCGAGACACCGACCCACGAGGGATCGTAGATCAAAACGGCGAGGGGCAATGCGGAGAACAGGCCGAACATTATGATGTGATAGTTGGAAAAGTGATGGAAGAACCGGAGGACCAAATGTTCTGCAGGAGGAATGTAACCGTGTTCGATGAAGCCGTAAAGATAGGCGAAGATAACGCCCAGAACGACGATCAACAAGGCTCTGACGATATCGATCAGCACGGGTTATCGGACCTCCTGATTTCTCAATCCTGGGTTATCTGACCTTTGCGAGAGGACTCTGAACTTGATTAAACGCTTTCTCCCCTCGATTCTTCTCTCTACAATGGTTAAATCGAAAACGTGATTCCTTGCGTGTGAAATGAAGCTGAAGCTTGACGGAATCTGGACCCCCATTCCGACACCATTAACAACCCAGGGCAAGATTGACCAAGAAGCGACCAAGAAACTGGTCGATTTTCACATCGAATCCGGGATCGATGGAATCCTCCCGCTTGGAACGTCAGGGGAATTCGCCCTTCTTACAAGAGAAGAACGCAAACTACTCGTTGAGACAGTCGTTGACGAGGTCAGTGGCCGGGTTCCCGTCGTAGCCGGAGTGTCAGACCCATCCCTCGAGAATGTCTTACAGCTGTCAGCCGACGTGAAAGAGGCTGGAGCAGATGCGGTCATTGCTACTCCCCCATACTACTTCACAACGACTGATCAGGGGCATTATCATCATTTCAAGACGATATCCGAGAGCATCGATCTTCCTCTGATGATCTATAACATTCCCGAATGGACACACTCATTCGTCACTCCCGAAACAGTCCAGCGGCTAGCCGACGAGAACCTCGTCGTGGGGATGAAATATACAGAATACAACTTCCTGAATCTCGTCCGCTTTCTGAAAACTAGTCAGGCAAAGATTTCGATCTTTACAGGGTCAGACGCGATGGCCTATTCCAATCTCGAATTTGGCGGAAGTGGAGGCATACTAGGCTCGGCAAATGTGGCCCCAAAGATCGCAAGCAAAATATTTGATGACTACAAGAAAGGGAATCTGCGAGGAGCTCGGGAATGGCAAGAAAAACTCCTCCCAATCATAGAGGCCTTATCGATTGGAAAGTATCCTTCATCACTGAAAGAGGCCATGAACCTAATTGGGAGACCAGTTGGTCCGACCAAGCAGCCACTTGAGACTTTGTCGATAACCGAAAGGAACCTGATGGCCAAGCTTCTTAGAACGACCAAAGGTCCGGACTAGCCGTTCAAACCGGACTCAGGCTCTAAGACACGTCTAATCCCGATTGGGATTATCTTTCGAGTCTGATCGAGTTGAAAGCGTTAACCACCGCGTCAGCAACATTGGAGATCACTTGTTGATCCAATAATGCGAAACGATTCTTGCACGTTGGGCAAGTCGTGGTTGGCAAATAGACATCTACTAGGAACTGTGACAAGGCGTCAAGTCTGATCTGAAGCCCAAACGTATCCTTGCGGTCTCCGATTTCGAATCCACCGTTGCATTTCGGACAGACTAAACTCTGTCGAAACATACCTTTGACTTCAAGTTTAGGGAGTCCATCCGTGATTTCTTCGAGAAGGGACATTCCGAACTCTGTTCCAGCATATTTTTTCGATTGGTCCTTAGGACAAGCGAAGCATGGCAGGTCAAAGAAGGAAACTTGAACGCCACCCGCCTTGCCACTAAGGGCTTTGAGGGTTGTCAGTTGCATTGGAGATTTGCACTTCTTACACTTTGGAGCCTTGACTGGCAAGGGAGGAATGTCACGTCTTTCCCTCACAATTCGCTGGCCCGCCGCTGGTTCCAGGTTCGGAAGAGTGGATTCGATCTCAGAAGGGATGTGATTCTGAAACTCCTGGCCACAATTCAGGCAGTACAACTTGCGATGCTTGGGACGGAACCATTCATACTCGTCACAGTTTTGACAGAACCGGTTCTTTCCTTTGATGAGGAAGTCCAAAACAACAATAGATACTCCGCCTATCAGGATCCCTGGAAAGAGGGAATAGGTTACGACAGTCGCTAAGGGAGCATCGATTCGACCGATAGCCAGCAAGCCAGTTATGAACAGCAACAGGGTTGCTAGGCCTTTCGGGCCGAATCCCTTCTGCCTATAGGCTCTTGGCTTCCGTCCCGGTTTGGGCAAGGGCTGAAGTTCGTAGATAATCCATATCGAGAGCACAAGCACAGCCGCTGAAGTCCAATATTGCCACGAAATCAATATCCAAGCAGGAGTCGCAAAAATGGCTCCTGCTACAACAATGGACATCATGAGAGCGACGATTGCGACCCGCAACTGATAGTTGGGTCGCGCGTCCTTTTGGGTTCCCGTCATTGAACGGTTTCCTTTCATAATCGAGTGTCTTGGGGAGGATCCGCGATTACGACCTTAGGCCTCTGCCCATAAACATCGCATTCTCGCCAAGGTGTTCTTCGATCCGGAGTAACTCGTTGTATTTTGCAGTCCTCTCGCCTCTGGCTGGGGCGCCGGTCTTGATGAACAGGCACTCCTGGGACGTTGCAAGGTGTGAGATGAAAGTGTCCTCTGTCTCACCCGACCGATGGGAGACGACGATGTCTAGGCCAGCTTCCTTCGACATCTTGATAGCGTCCAGTGTCTCCGTGACGGATCCTATTTGGTTGAGTTTGATCAGGATCGCGTTAGTTGCCTTTTTCTGAATGCCTCTCTTGATTCGTTCAGGGTTTGTGACGTAGAGGTCATCTCCAATAATCTTGATTCGGTTTCCAAGCTTTCGCGTTATCTGCGCAAAATTGTCGAAGTCGTCTTCGTCAAAAGGATCTTCAAGCGTTCTTATCGGGTATGTCTTGACGAGCTCCTCGTAGTAGTCCTCTAGTTCACCGCTGTTGAGTTTCTTCTCGTCGATTTGGTAAGTGGAATCTTTGCCGGTGTAGAAGCCGGACGAGGCCGCGTCGATGCCAACATGAACTATTGACTCGTCATAGCCTGCGTCGGATATTGCTTGAAGAATTGCTTCTAGCGCGTCGCCTGTCATTTCGAGGGGTGGGGCGTACCCTCCCTCGTCTCCAACATTGATTGCGCCGGGACCATACTTGGCCTTGAGCACCGAGCCCAAAGAATGGTATACTTCATCGCCGATTCGGATAGCCTCAGAGCAGCTCGAAGCTCCGACAGGTTCTATCTGGAATTCTTGGACGGCAAGCTTGTTGCCTGCGTGTTTCCCCCCGTTTATCACATTCATCATCGGCACAGGGAGCTTGTAGCTGGGCAGGTCTCTCAGGTACTCGTAAACTGACTTCTCCTGCGATGATGCCGCGACTTTCGCGACCGCCATCGACACGCCAAGAATCGCATTCGCACCCAACCTCTTCTTGTTAGATGTCCCATCAAGCGCGATCATTAGTCCATCGATCTCTCGCTGGGCTCTAGCGTCTTTGCCCATTACGCGAGATCTGATTCGATTATTCACGTTAGAGACGGCTTTCAGCACTCCCTTGCCATGAAACCGCTTCATGTCACCGTCACGCAGCTCCAAGGCTTCGTGGATTCCCGTCGATGCCCCCGAGGGCACAGTTCCCCGTCCCATGCTCCCATCTCGAGTCCAAACATCCACCTCTACCGTGGGGTTTCCTCTAGAATCCAGAACCTGCCTCGCTTTCACATCCGTAATGTCGGAACCGCCGGAAATCTTGCTCGACATCGCTCTTCACCTTCCCCTTGATCGTCTCGCTGTACCATTCTTTTGACTTCCGGGTCCAACGAGAGCGATGAAAATGTCGTTGACATTGGTCCCAGTCGGACCCGTAATCACGAGGTCTCTTAGCCTCTCGAAAAACGGATAAGAATTGTTTTCTCGGAGATAAGAGTCGGGATCCATGTGAATTCTCAAACCTCTATCAACGGTGTTACCATCCGCCACAGCGCCGGCTGCGTTGGTTGGACCGTCAACGCCATCGGTCCCGATTGAAGAGACGAGTATCCCGTGATTTCCTCGAATCGAAGAAGCTGCCGACAGAACAAGTTCTTGGTTTCGTCCACCGCGTCCCTTTCCATAGACTGTGACCGTGGTTTCACCGCCGGCGACCACGGCGGCGGGAGGGGCAACTGGAAGCTGGTCCTCTCGGATGCCGACGCAAATACCGGCCAATATCTTGCCTACGGCTCTTGATTCTCCCTGAAGTCTCGTCGAAAGTATCAATGAATGATGCCCTCTTCTCTCAAGAACCTCCGCTGCGGCCTGGCATGATTCCTTATTGGTTCCGACGAGGACGTTATGGACCCGTTTGAAGATCCGTGAGCTCCTCTTCGGAGTCTCTGGCAGTTTGCCTTCCTTTCCCTTCTGAGTTCGGTTTCTAACCGAGCTAGGGACCGTTCGCCATAGTCCGCGCTCTTGTAGGATCGTGTACGCGTCAGCGTAAGTTGTGTCATCTGGTACGGTTGGGCCGGAAGCTATGGATTCTAGCTTGTCCCCTACAACATCGGAAATGATGAGTGATAGGACTGTCGCAGGATACAATTTTTCTGCGAGACGGCCACCCTTGAAGTCGGAGAGGTGCTTCCTCACGGCGTTAATCTCATCGATTTTCGCCCCTGACTTTAGAAGAAGGCTTGTCGTCTTCTGCTTGTCTGAGAGAAGTACCCCCGTGGATGGAAGTGGCATGAGTGCCGAACCTCCGCCGGAGATCAAGCAGATTACCAAGTCCTCTTCGGAGGGCTGCCCAACAAGCCGAAGCATGTTCTTGACTCCTCGAACACCATCTTCGCTTGGGATTGGATGAGATGCTGGATTGAAATTGATCTTCTTGCTCTTGGGCCATGGCTTAGTGTAGGCGGGAATGTTCACGGAGCCGCCTGTTATCCGACCATCGAGAATTTGTTCCATTTCCAAAGCCATACCTGCGGTCGCTTTTCCTCCACCAATGATAAGCACTCTTCTGAACTCTGAGAGTTTGAAAGAAAACTCTCCGATCTCAAGCGCATTCCTTCTTACCCTGATTTTGTTCCTTAGAATTGTTCGGGGGTCAGCTGCTACAAGCGCCTGACTGAGCGCCTCTACCAGGATCCGGCGGGACGAAGATCCATCTTGTCTCAGCCGGACGCGCCAAGAGTGTCGCGGGAGGCCGCCCTCCTTCGGGTTGCGAGGAGAGGCTGTCAAGCTCGAGTTCCCGACCGAGAAGCCGGTCCTTACGATTTGGTTGCGAGGATCGTTCTGATTATTCTCGGTGATGGCCGGTTTGGAAGTTCCAACGAGTCGCCCCGTACGGCTCGGATGTGCCTAACGCGAAGATCGTCTCAGGCTTCACCTCGTACACGTGCCACGGGGGCGGTCCTGCGCTGGGCGCACTGTACTCCGCTGTGAGCCCTCCTTTGACGACTGTCGGTTTCCATCCCTCCTCTGTGAACGCCTCAGCAATTCGCGTGAGTCGAGCCGGGTCCACTATTCTCCTAGCTGGACCCTCCACCACAAGGTCGAAGTCATGGGTTGCAATCGTTATGACGCTGTTTGGGCTGCGCGTAATGTTCCGGGCTTTACGGGTCTTTGGTCCAGCGGTGAAGTAGAAGGCGTCGTCTACGAACAGGACTCCTACGGGCATCACGTGAGGTTTCCCGTCTGGATTGGTTGTTGCCAGCCAGGCGGTGTGTCGGTCCGGTCCTCCTGTTTTTGGGGCCTGAGTGATTCTTTGCTGTAGGCGCTTGTGGACTTTCTCCCATGGGATTATTGGTGCGCCGTACCCGTCGAGGTTCTTCCTAGAAATCGGATCTTTCAACCCAGATCCTTCCATCTCATAGGTATCGCAGTTTGGGCAATTGTTGGTTGCCCAGATTGTTTTGGAGAAACGATATTACCGGTCGGGTCTCCGATTGGAGGATTCAATGTCTCATCGACGGAGAGACACGTCGGGTAATGAGTATTTGAAGAAAACATCGTTGGAGACAAAAGTCCAGTCGTCTGGAATGTATATCGATGGAGAATGGGTTCATTCAAGGACAGAAGAGAAGATTGACGTTGTTAACCCGACGACCGAGCGTATTATCGGCCGGGTCCCTCGGGCGAATAGAGAGGAAGTCAAAGAGGCCCTGGAAGCTGCGAATGACGCACAGCCGAAATGGGAGGACACTCCTCCGATCAAAAGGGCTTCTTTCCTGTTCAAGATTGCACAGCTCATTCGTAGGGATAGGGAGAGATTGGCGGAGACTCTGACGGCTGAGCAGGGAAAGCCTTTGTTCGAATCACGGCTGGAGATAGAAGGGTCCGCTCAGAACTTCGAGTACTACGCGGAATACGCTCGCAGAATACAGGGAGACGTCCTCCCAAGCGACAATGCTGGGCAGTCGATAATGATTCTCAAGCTTCCTTTGGGAGTTGTCGCGTCTATCACGCCCTGGAACTTTCCATCAGCCACGGTTGCTAGGAAACTCGCTCCAGCACTGATTACTGGAAACACTGTCGTTACCAAACCATCCAGCAATACGCCGCTCAGTACCGTTGAACTGGTTAGACTGGCGGACGAGGCGGGATTGCCGAAAGGCGTCTTGAACATGGTGACCGGTAGCGGACAACTGGTCGGCGACGAGCTTGTCTCTAACAAGATCACGTCGCTTGTCACCATGACGGGCAGTACTGAGGCGGGTCAGAAAATAATGGAGAGAGCATCCAGTCATGTCGCAAAACTCATACTCGAACTCGGTGGAAAAGCACCGTTCATCGTGTGGAACGACGCTGACCTCTCCTGGGCTCTTCGCTGCGCGATCTGGGCACGATTCTGGAACTGCGGGCAAACATGCATCTGCTCAGAGAGAGTCTATCTCGACGAGAAGGTGAAGGACCGGTTTCTTCCCGCGTTCGTAAAGATGGCTAGGGCGCTTAGGATTGGCGACCCAAGGAGCAATGGAACGGACATCGGGCCGATGGTTAGCGAGCAAGAAAGAGAGACCAGTATCAAGTTCGTCGACCTCGCCAAAGACGAGGGAGGGAAAGTGATCATCGGAGGAGAGAAACCGAAGGATCGTGGTAAAGGATGGTTCTATGAGCCGACTGTCATTGAAGACGTCGGACAAAAGTCATCGCTGGTCCAAAACGAGATATTCGGACCGGTCGTACCGGTTCTTACCGTGGACAGCTTTGACCGGGCGATCGAGTATGCGAACGATTCGAAATACGGTCTAGCATCATACGTCTTTACAAAGGATAATGCTCGAGTCTTCAGGGCGATGCACAAGATCAAGTTCGGGGAATGCTACATCAACCAGGTCGGACCCGAGCAGCTTCAAGGAGCGCACACGGGATTTAGACAATCGGGCCTTGGCGCTGAAGGATCAAAGTATGGCCTGGAGATGTACACGCAGCTCAAGACGTGCTACGTTGATTGGAATGACAAACCAAATCTTCCCTATCTCTTTCCATACGGCTCTAGGGAATAGCCAGGTCATCACCGATTGAAGATTACCGAGGTCGAAATCTACCAGCTAGGCGAACGAGCCTCTCCTGGAAGTGCAACCTGGGCGAGTAATTCTATACTGTTGAAATTAACAACCTCCGATGGAACCGTGGGCTTTGGCGAGGCTGTTCCTACCCTGCGGGTCCAACCAGTCATTCAGTCGCTAAGAGAGGTGGAACGTGTCTACAAGGGAAAAGATCCGCTTGACGTTGAACGCAATATGCACGAGTGGCACAAGCACGACTTCTACATGCCCATGTCCTTTGAGTCAACAACTGCCGTTAGTGCGTTCGATATTGCCTGCTGGGATATTATGGGGAAGCATTTCGGAGCACCAATCCACGAACTGACCGGGGGCGCTTTTCGATCACGAGTTCGATTGTACCTTAACGGCTGGTATGACAACTGCGTCACTCCAGCCCAATTTGCCGAATCTGCAAGAAAATCGATCGCTAGAGGCTATACCGCTCTCAAGTTCGATCCGTTTGGAAACTCGTATGATTACATCGAAGAGGGAGATCTCAATCTCGCCCATTCACGTGTCAAGGCGGTCCAGGAAGCGACCAAAGGCAAAGCTGACATGCTCATCGAGCATCACGGCAGATTCAATCCCAACTCCGCAATCATGATAGCGAAAAAGCTAGAGGAGTTTTCTCCTCTCTTTGTCGAAGAACCAATACACCCCGAGAATCTTGAAGGTCTAAGAAAATATCGAGAGGCGACCCCTCTCCGAGTGGCCCTTGGAGAAAGACTTCTCACCAAAGAACAAGTCGTCCAAGTCCTCTCCAATAATCTGGCAGATTTTCTCCAAGTGGATCTTACCAATGTTGGCGGGATTACGCAAGCTCGCAAAGTAGCCGGGATCGCTGAAGCGTATGGTGTCGAAATGGCGTTCCACAACGCCTTTGGCCCAATCCAGAACGCCGCGACCATCCAAGTGGACGCGACCATCCCGAACTTTCTGATCCAGGAGTCCTTCTACGATTGTTTCCCGGCGTGGAAACGACAACTCGTCAACGATGAGCCTAAGATCGAGAACGGGTACGCTGCGGTTCCGAAAAGACCTGGAATTGGTGTTGAGGTGAACGAGAAGATCCTCGACAAGTACAAGGTGGAAGGCCAGGAATACTTCAATCCTGACGAGCCGGTGTGGGTTGTCAAGAACACCTGGAAGAACCCGAAGGAAAACTGAACCCGCTTCACAACTATGCGAGCTCTCACCGTGACTCCAGGGGTCAAGAACAGTATTAGACTTGACGACATAGACCCGCCGACGCCGTCATCCTCCCAAGCCCTTCTGCGCGTTCGAGAAATCGGAATTTGCGGGACAGATCTAGACATCAATCAGGGCTTCTACGGAGAGGCTCCCCTTGGGTCAAACTACCTTGTTACAGGGCACGAGTCTCTGGCCATAGTCGAAAATATTCCAGGAAATTCTCCTGGAATTTCAAAGGGTGATCTTGTCGTTCCAACAGTGCGTCGCCCTGACTCGTGTATGAACTGTCTCGCTGGGGAGTCAGATATGTGCTTGACAGGAAATTATCGAGAGCATGGGATCAAGCGGTTGCACGGCTTCGGATCTGAATTTGCAGTGTCAGATGTCGATTTCCTCGTGAAAGTGCCGTCGAAGCTTGCCAACGTTGCTGTATTGTTGGAACCGATGAGTGTGGCAGAGAAGGGAGTCTACCAGGCGTTCAAGATCCAAGAACGAATGCTATGGAAGCCGAAGAGGGTTCTCATTCTCGGAGCGGGTCCCGTAGGTTTGCTCACAACCTACTTGCTGAGGCTGAAGGGTTTGGAAGTCGTTGTGACTGCTACCCGCGCCAAGGACAGCGCTAAGGCACGAATGGCCCAGCGCGTCGGAGCCGTCTATGTTAACACGATAGAACAGCCGCTTCAGAGTCTGGGAAAATTCGACCTAATCATGGAGGAGACTGGCTCGGCTCAGGTAGCAATGCAGGCAACGAGCATGCTGAACACGAACGGTATCATGTGTTTCCTGGGAATCTACTCGTCAACAACGGCTCCAGAGGATATTGGCGAATTCTACAAGGATGTTGTGTTGGGCAACAAGACTTTCTTCGGCTCGGTCAACGCCAACATCAGTTACTTCAGAATGGGCCTCAAAGACTTTGCAGATATCGAGAACCGGTTCAACGGCATCCTACGGGATACAATAAGCGCCAGAATACCGCCCGAAGAATTCCAGAAAGCCTACGCACAGAACAAGGATAACATCAAGACCGTCATCAGATTCAACAACTAAGGTCAAGATTTTGTGCCGCAACCCTTGCTTGTTTTCTTGATTTATTACGTTGATGGCTCGTCCAGTCACGGGTTCGCCTGGATTCCCCACTTCAGGGGTACGACCTTTTTCTGGCCCAACAAAGGCTATTCAATTCCTGCGAGTTCGATTACCCTGAATCTGAACCCCAGAATTTCCGAATCATATATCCAATTGGCCAGATTATTGCACCTCCAATTATCAGAACGAAGGCGGCGAACGCAGTGACACCGAAACCGATGACGAAACCAATCATAACCAGCGAGAATCCAATTGGCTCTAGTCCCTCGCGTAGCCAGGCCCTATTGACTGAGCTCTCGCGGGCTCCGAAACTTCGGACGGTCCGACTTCTCTGGCGAAAAATGCTGCAAGACCCATGATAATCTTTCCTCCCGAGTCTCCCGCGATAAGCAAGTAGTGAAAACTCGGGTCATAGGTAGATTCACGCTGAACGCGTCGAAGGCGATTCTGTACGAATGTGGAATGGCGACTCCAAAACCAAAGAAGGCAATGAATCCAATCAACATCATCCTCACGACTCTCTTCGAGAAAGCATCGCTCGCGTCAGAGAGTCGTGCAAATTCACCAAAAATGTAAAGGAAACCGGGAATCCAAGCCAATGCCAATACGAGGTTTGCGGCTAAGTTCACAGTAAAGTTCGGGTTGGGATAGAGAATCGATAAGACTGGCTCGATTATGCTGACTCCAAAGTAGGATGATAGGGCGACCTTCCAGTGGTCATACAGTCTCTGGGAGATTGCCCAAGGATGCTCCAACTGCCAAGTAATATCGTCACACTTCGACACTATGAACATGTCTGCCCAGCCTGTTACTGTTTATGTGCTACTTTCGTAGGAAGCAACGACAACGTTTCCTCCAACAACCCTGAAATACGCAATGCTATCAATCCAATTGGGTTTCTAAGTGACTTCTGGCAGTTGTCATGAGCACACGCTCGTTTCGCATGTAGCTGTCTTGCATCACAACTCCGCTCTTCTAGTAAAATATCGGCAGATGCCTGATGGCCAGAAGGGCTGGTTCCTTCCAAATGACGACCTGAAACATGTTGAGCATCCTGAAGAAGGAGCTAAGAGAATATTGAGAGAACAGGTGGGGATTGAACCTTCGACCTTGAAGCTCGCCTGGGTAGAGTCCTTTGTTGGAAACAACAAGAGTTGGCATTTGATCTTCGACTTTCTAGCGTTCCCATTATCTATGAGCATCAGGAAGGCCTCGAGCGTGCTAGACGCGCAGTGGTTTGAGATCGACAAGCTTCCGCCAGCGTCCGAGTTTGCCCATAATGGATGGGGGCACTCAACACTCGTCAAGCTCGCCAAAGCTCCACTCTAGCCCAGGATTTCTCGCGCTAGATTTGGAGCCGTCTCTTGGAAGTGGAAAGACATAGTTTCCTCACTTAGCAGGACACCTGTTTCTTCAGTGCTGTTTTCTAGTCCTCGGCGTTGGGCAGTAGCTCTGGCGCCATAGGCTTGCGCTTACTTCTGTTTCTTCTAGTCTCCTCGTATCGAGACTCTACCCAGCCGACCACCTTGTCTTCGTTCATCCGTTCTGTCTCGATCTGTTTGTCCATGTTCTCAGCAATCACCTTGAGGAAGTTCTCCGGGCTCACAGGCTTGATGATATATGCGTCCGCCTGAAAGTTCACAGAATCAACCGCGTTCTCCAGAGACGGGTATCCGGTGATCATGATCTTTCTCGCTCTTGGAAGAATCTCGTGGACCCGAGCGAGCAAATCTGTTCCCTCAATATCGCGCAGCTTGATGTCAATGATTGCCAGGTTGTAGGGGTGAGCTTTGCTCTTCTCAACGGCTTCCAGCGCTGTCTCTGCAGTATCGACACTGTAGCCTTGCGGCTCTAGAATGTCTTTGAAGCTCTTCAGAATCCCCAGGTCATCATCAACGATCAGGATGCTCTTTCTTACCATGACAGATTCACCTCTTCAGGTCAAGAGGTAACTCGACCGTTAGAGTCGTCCCCTCACCCATTTTGGAAAAGACCTTGATCTCGCCTTTGTGCGATTCAATCAGGCGCTTGGTCACAGCCAGCCCGAGTCCCACACCCTTCTCTCTCGTCGTGAAGAGCGGGCTGAACATCTTGGTCTTGACATCCTCCGGAATGCCAATCCCCGTGTCTTGGAAGCTCACCGCGGCAATGTTCTGGCTCGTCCACGCTCTAATCTTAAGCTTCCCACCATCAGGCATCGCTTGCAGAGCATTGGTGATGATGTTGGTAAAGGCGCGTCGAAGCAAGCCTGGGTCGACGCTCAGTTTCGGAAAGCCAGTCTCGAGGCTGGATGAGACCTCCACGGACTTGGGTACTGGGATTGAGGAGAGAGAGTCATTGATCAGTCTTTGCATGTCATATTCAACAAAGGTCGGCTTCGCCTGTTTCGCATAGTCTTGCAGGTCGGACACTATCTTGTTCATGAAATCGGCCTGCTCCCGGATCGTCTCCAAGGCACTCTCAACACGAGGGTCCTTCTCCGGCGTCGATGCTGAATTCGCCTTCATAGCTTCCTTCGCTAGATGAATAGTGTTGATTATCGTCTGCAAGGGGTTTCGGAGATCATGGCCCACCATCCCCGCCGTTTCTCCAATTGCCGCCAACCGGGTCGCGTTGCTTAGCATCCTAGATCTTTCCTCAACCAAGTCCTCCAAGTGTTCAGAACGTGCCCTGAGCTTCGCCTCACCTTGTTTCAAACGGTCGATATCGACAAAAGCCAAGACCACTCCCTCGATCTTGTTATCCGCCGTACGGTATGGCCCTATCCGGACCATATACCAGCGCCCCTGCGGGCCCTTGGCCTCTATCTCCTTGCTGATAGTGTTGTCCACTACCTCGTTTATTATCGCTTTGAAGTCCGGTAGCTGGACACCAAGGTTGATGTCAAAAATGGATCTGCCTAGATCACTGGCTTTCAAATTGAACAGTTTATCGGCAAGCGGGCCCCAATTACGTAGTCGCAGGTCGCTTCCCATCATGAGGACGGGCACGTTCGCACTCGCGTTGAGGTTTGTCATGTCATTGTTAGCCTGCGTAAGCTCAAGGTTTCTGTTCTGAAGCTCCTCGTTAACGGTGGTCAGCTCTTCATTCGTTGACTGAAGCTCCTCCTTGGCTGTTTCAAGCTCCTCGTTGGTACTCTGCAACTCCTCGTTGCTAGACTGTATCTCCTCATTAGCTGCCTTGAGCTCCTGATTGGACGCGTCCTTGTCCTGGATGATTGACTGGAGATATTCTTTAGTCGAGGAGAGTTCCTGGTGCAGGCGGACAAGCTTGAGGTCTTCCGCCCTCCTCTCCTTCCCGCTCTTCTGGCCTCCAGCTCTTCCCAACGCCGCTGAAGAAGCAGGCTTTGGCAAAGCTTCCTCGAACGCCACTAGAAAATTGGGACGAGCTCGATTGGTCTTCAGCGGCACCACCTCTAGGTTCACATCCAAGTATTTCTCATCGGACCTGATCGCGATCGCTTCCTTTCGAACTGTCACTCCGCTTTTTCTCGCTCTGTCTAGCGCACCTCTGAGGTCCGTCATCATGCCCTCACGGGCCATCTTCAAGACATTGAGACTGGCTTTCCCAGGTGCAGGCTCGAGGAAGGTGCCTGTGCGTCCCCGAAACTGGATAATCTCCAGCTCACTGTTCACGATAACGCTGGCCGGCGAGTACCTCGTCAGCAAGATCCGATCCACTTCCTTGAAGATCTCCGGTTCCGGTGCCTGACTCTCAGCTGGTCGATTAACTGTCGGCTTGCCAACTTGCCTTTCAGTGATATACGACGTCGAGAAGTCAAGGGGCTTACGGCTGACCACGGGTCTCTTGGAATAGATCTTGGAGCGCTTCTTAGCCACCTTGAAGATGTTGTCGAACTCACCTACAGTCTCGAAGTCTCCCAAGACAAGGAACCCCGCAGGCTTGAGCGAGTAGTGGAATATTGGGAGAAGTTTCTTTTGTAAAGCTGGCCCGAGATAGATCAGCAGGTTTCGGCAGATGATCAGGTCAAGCTTCGAAAATGGCGGGTCCGCCGTGACGTCCTGCTTGGCGAAGACGCACATCCGGCGAATCGTCTTGTTCACCTGGTAGGAGCCGTTCGTCTTGACGAAAAAACGTCGTAGACGTTCAGCCGATAACGAAGCGGTTGCGGATGCGGCGTAGATGCCATTCCGAGCCTTCTCCAACACGGTCTCATTCACGTCGGTTGCAAAGATCTGGATCGGCGGGTGGACCGAAGAATGGTCCAGATACTCTACGAGACAGATGGCTAGTGAGTAGACTTCTTCTCCGGTCGAACAGCCAGGAATCCATGTCCTGATGGGGTCATCAGCCGACCTTTTCTTCGTAATGCTGGGAAATACTACCTGCTTCAAAGCATCGAAGGTTTGGGGCTCACGGAAGAATCCGGTCACATTGATCAGAATGTCCTGGAACAAGGAACTCAGTTCCCCCGGGTTTGTCTTTAGATTGCTCAGGTAATCCTTCATCTTGTTCGTCTTGAGGATCAGCATTCGTCTCAGGATCCTTCTCTTTATGGTTGCATGTTTGTATTCCGCAAAATCGACCCCTGTTGCTTTTCTCAGTAGACCGAAGATCTTGTCGAGGTCGGTCTGCGGTAGCAACTTCTCCGCCGTTTCAGTTTCCAGGTAAGGCACGTAGGGGTGCTTGCTCAGCTTCACAAGCTCTTGCGCGATGTCATGTGGCCGGAGGATCAAGTCGACGACTCCTGCGGCGACCGCGCTCCGGGGAAGGTCGTAGTACTTGGCCGACTTCTCGTCTTGGGCAATTGTGATTCCCCCCTCATCCTTGATAGCCCTCAGCCCATGAATACCATCCATAGAAGTCCCGGAGAGTATGATACCGATCGCTCTGCTCTTCTGGTCCTGAGCGAGGGACTCAAGAAATATGTCAATGGGAGTATGCTTACGGTCGGCGTCGAGGCGAGGGGTGAGGTGCAGAACATGCCTGGAAATGGTCATGGTTGTGTTCGGCGGAATTACGTAGACATGTCCAGGCTTCACCCGGGTCCCGTCAGTAACCTCTTCTACCGCCAGCTTGGTCGTTCTGGAGAGAAGCTCTGACAACAAGCTCTTGTAGGTAGGGTCAAGGTGCTGTACCAGTACCAGTGCCATGTGAAGGTCTGAGGGAAGATTCTGGAGCAGGAGCGTGAAGGCTTCGAGCCCTCCTGCAGAAGCACCGATCCCCACTATTGGGAACGAATCATTACGAGCTCGCTCACTGAGAAGAACCTCCGCGGTCTTTCGTGTCGTCGACTCCAGAGGCCGAGGAACCCGTTTTCCCTTACGGGCACCCGCATGCCTTTTCTTCACATGTCTCTGCTCGGCGAGTTTTTGGGCCAATCGACAACTCTTGGGGATAATTTCCGTAACGGATTTGGCTTCGGAGAATATAAAAGAACGCCCCACGACCTATTCAACGACGGTTGAGAGCGTAATGAGTCTTCGACCGTCTCTTTCATAGTTGATAAGAGATGGTTACTCATGCTGAGGCGAAGATCCACCGCGTCGGCCCACGACACACCATATACCTGGCCAAGGATCTCGTCGAGGACAGTACCTTTCCATTCCACGCTGATGAGGATCTTACTGTGAGGATTGAAGGAGACGCTCTGATAATAGACAAGGACGGAAGGAGTGGCCGCCGGCCAACCAAGCTAAACGAAGCCCATAGCAATAGGGACAAGATACTGACAAAGACTCTGGACATCCTCGACTTTTCCCCCCTCACCTCAAAAGCGGAGAGAATCAACCAGATGCTGAGCGAAATTCATGAAGCGGAAACGCTCGAATCACGAGTTCGACATATGCCGAAAAGCGAGCACGCCATTTTCCTCTGGGAGGAAGGGACATTCCTCGACATGGTCCTATCAGAGTTCTTCGATCCAGGAGCAACCGGCAAAGCCCCGAAGGGGCTATTCTCCGCGAAACCTTCGACATTCGAATCCGTGAACAACTTGGTGCAAAAAGACGTCTCAGGTCTTGATAAGTCCCGAGCGATCAAGAAGATTAGGGACTGGATTGCCGAGGTCCACGCAACAAACGAGACCAATCTTCCCACCAGAATCGCAGTGGAAGACTACTCCTGGTTCTTACAAAACGGAATAGCGAAGGGACTAATGGACTTGGAGCAGAGCTTCGGGCGCAGGGTGAAGGAGAACATGACAATCCTCTGCGGGTACAATGTTTCGAAGCTAGCCGATACCAAGCCTTTGGAGACATTGATCGGTTTCCATGGCTATGCGATTCTAGACCAGCCATTCAGAGCATACCGAAGAGAGGCGGCCCGATGAAAATTGTCTAGACGAGATCGGAAGGAAGCTCTCGGGGCAGATTCGAGTTGGTGTATAAATTGTTATATACCTAACGGGCAATCATAGAGACAGGGGCAATAGCCATCGCCAAATTTATGCTATCGATTCGAGAGGAGGCGTTCCAAGTAATATCTGAGGAAGCGAGGGAGAGAGGCGTATCAGTGCAAGAATTGCTGAGAGCTGTGGTCTTGCCAGAATGGGTTAAAGACAACATCGGACCGTCCACCTTACAACAGCCCTTGAGAGAAGCTGCACCACAGACGGCTAGGTACTCGATATCTTCGAAACAACCAGACCCCTTCATCAGAGTCCCATCGGCCCGGTCAAAGATCTAGGCTGCAGAGCTCAAGACTCGAGTTCCTAACTAGGCCTTTCTGGAAAGGGAACTGAGGGGGGAGTCTCGGGATTTCGAACTAGGTGTATAAAATGTTATATACCAATTGACCCCCTATGGAATATTCTTGGAATCGCAAGCCATACCCGATTTTGGGAGGTGAACAGATGGAGAAACTCAAACCCGGAGACAGAGTGTGGGTCAAGAACCCGCGCTTGGTGGCAGAACGCAAGATTGGCACGATAGTGTCGACGAAGAAAACAGGGAACGGTCTACGGTACATTGTAGAATGGGACGTTGACCTGGAAGAAACCCCGAACCACCACCCTGGATACCTTGAAAAGGAAATAGCTCACATGAGCCGCCGAGACAGCGGCCAATAGAAGAGAAGACTGAATCGTTCGTACTTCAGGATGGGCCTCAGAGACTTCGCAGAGATTCGAGAAACAGTTCGACGGCATCCTACGGGGGATACAGTAAGTGCGAGAATATCGCCTGAGGAATTCCAGAAGGCCTATGCACAGAATAAGGATAGCAACAAGACCGTTATCCGATTCAAGGACAGCCTTTCACGGCACAACTGAGTCACTACCCTTCAGGCCACCGAAGCTCTTCTGGGCATGATACCAACAGAGAACAGCTGCAAGAACCCACAAAGCTGAACCTGGAATAAGAAGCGTCCAACCCCAATTCCAATATTGACCCAGACTGCTGCTAGGAAAGGTAAGCTTGAAGCCTACGATACTGTCATGAAAATCTTTGACAGGCACATACGGAACTTAGGCAAAACTCGTCGTGTGCTTCAAGAGATCCTGAAGAGCGGCAATGAGACCGGACTATGGTCCCGGTATGATAGGGCGATCAAGGCGCTGGACATTAATATCTTGGGAGACCTCCGGCATGAGGAGCTCGCCGCACATCCCTTCCCAATAACGCTCGAGTCCCTCAAGTTCAACTGGAACTACATGAAGAACATGGCGTAAAGGCGTTCTACGAAATGACCGATGAATATGTATCAAAATTGCTCGAGCGCGGCATAAGAGCCAAGCACATTGCAGAGACAGAGAAGAGAACCGGCAAACCGGCTTATTGGGAACTCTTCAAAACCGACCTAGAGCCGATGGAAGCTCCAATGCACTGCTGTGTCTGCTTCGACACCATTGCAAATGTTCACTACGCAGCTGACATCTTAGGCCTATAGCACAAGCCCCATACCTGTCGACCCAAGCTTCCCTTCTTTTTCTTTCTTATTCTGATCGCCACTAGGCCGACCGAACTGCAAGCTTCGGGAACTCTTCAATGCAGTTTAGACTAACGGCCGATGAATTACTAGGATCGTTTTTTCCCTCTCCGCGCCCTTGGGCGCCAGGAAATCCCTTAGAGGTGAAATCGCCTATTATCAGCCCTGATCTCCAATCTGGGAAGGTTTCCCAGGGTTCACCTGCGACGCTGATGCTTACAGACGCGTGTATGATTAGGGAAGGTTCCAAGGTCCGGCTACAGGGAACCCTGCCCAGCGACTATCAACTGGAGCCGCCTGTCAGGCTGGCCGCCCCCGGGCCGGGGGTTCGGTTACGCCATTCCCTTTACGAGGCAAGCCACAATTTACTATCCTGAATTGTGTCAGCAATGGCCAACCCCATCAGATCCTTTGAGAAGAAGAAAAAACGAAACCATGACATAGCCTACCTCACCGTACTACTAGCCCTATCCCTCGGAATCTTCCTCTTCGTAACATTCTATGTCAACTCCCTCCTCCGGACCCTCCCAATCACTCCGTGAGCATTCAGGCTCGGGCAAGTCTCACCCTGAAGCCCTCACCGGCCTCGAACTTTTGTATCAAACAACCAGATTAGTCATCTTTCGCAATCTCCGGGAGGCTTCCTCTGGTTTCTGTGAAGGTTTTGTCTGTCCTTGCGCGATAACATTGAGCAGGATTTGGAGATCGCTTGGCCTACAACGAGAATTGTTAGGCGCGGGAGGAGATCTGGCCGAGTTTTGTTCTGCAGTTCTTGCAGAATAGCGCGTCGGCAGAGTTAGCTGTCTTGCAGTTGTCGCACACCTTTGGGCCTAGCATCAGGAAGGCCGCGAGCGTGCTAGATGCTCATGGTTTGAGATTGACAAGCTTCCGCGCGCGTCCGAGTTTGCGCATGATGGATGGAGACATTCAACACTTCTCAGGCATGCAAAAGCTCAGTTCTAGCTAGGTTTTGTGTTAGACAGAGTTGTCACATTAAGCGGCCCTCTAACGTCACCAGCCCAGCACTCAAAAGCGAAGAGTTGTTGCCGATGGAAGATTCCTGAAAAAAATGGGGGCGAGTTCTAGTGGACTTGGATGTTACCCGCTTGTAGGGTGCCGGCTTTTGAGTAGCCGGTTCCGAGTGTTATGGCGAAGGTGTCTTTTCCAGCGCCTGGTTCTGCTTTGTCTTGGACAGTTATTGTGAAGCTGGTCGCAATGTTGTCGTTGGTTCCTGTTCCTCTGAAGGTGACTGTTTTGCCGTTGAAGGTTGCTGAGGTTATGAGGCCGGTTGTGAAGTCTACGCCTCCAGCAGGGTCCTGGTAGGCTGCTTTTCCGTGTATTCGACCCGTGGTGTCGACTTTCGCTTCTATACTGAAGCTTCCCTTGTCTTGTTGTGCGTCGACGAAGATGTAGCCTCCTCCCGTGACCATGCACGTCTTTCCGAGCGGGCAGTTGCTAGGCAGCGCAGTCTTGCCGAGGACGTAGTCGAAGGCCCGCGTAGCGTCTCCGTCCGTCAAGACGGGACTGGTGTTGGTGACCGCGAAGGTGAGTGCTGTGACGCTGTAAAGAGTGTCGCCCTTAACCGGGCTTCCGAGATCGCTCAGTGGGACGCTTATCGTAATCGTGCCGGTAGACGTGTTAATTGTTCCCGTCTCCGGGAGCTCTGATGGGTATTTGATGACCTTGCAGTTCTGTGGGGTGGTGGTGAGGCAGCCGTTGCCT
>WNEQ01000491.1_pt1 | contig 26940 bp, 23 predicted proteins | sample 5399971 | NCBI WGS metagenome assembly WNEQ01 (sample SAMN13153330, study PRJNA577476) | soil metagenome | isolation source: 20 cm grassland meadow soil 2 days after 1st rain plot 5 | place: USA:California | collected 2015-09-18
CGCCCTGGTAAACGAGTTAGCGGTCCTCCATGAAACCTTGGGCGTTGATTTTGTCGAAGCGATCAACGCAGCAGCCACAAAGCCATTCGGATTCATGCCACACTATCCAGGTCCTGGAGTCGGGGGTCACTGCATTCCGAAGGACCCGTTTTATCTCGTCTACAAAGCAAAACAGGCCGGATTCCCACTACGCCTAGTGTCTGCGTCCAAAGCCGTTAACAAGATGATGCCCGTTCATACAATCGAGCGGCTGGCTTTGGCACTAAAAGCCGTTAAGAAGAGTCTGCCAAACACCACCGTGGTTGTATGGGGTCTAGCCTACAAAGGTGAAGTCAAAGATACTCGAAGAAGCCCGAGTTTAGAGCTTCTCAAGCTCCTCAAACAATCCAGAGCGAAGATACGTGTCTTTGACCCTTACGTCCCACGCGTGACTGTGGGAGGCAAAGAATACGAGTCCAACCGCTCCGAAATAGAATCTGTCCGCGACGCGGACGCATTGATCATAGCAACAGCACACAACGCGTTTCGAAGTTTCGACCTTTCAAAAATAAGAAGCCTCATGCGTAGTAATCCCATCCTATTCGATACAAGAAATCTCCGAACTAGGAGCGAGAGCGAGGAAGTCGGATTCACTTATCTCGCAACAGGACGACCATAGAAATCCTCTTGCCTCAGAAGAAGAAAACCAACTCAACACCTGATTCTGAAGAATTCAATCCACCCTCATAGTTACCCTTATCCCGGAAGGCTTAGACATAGAAGATCCAGAGTAGCGATGAAAAGACGGCTGATGGATATCCTCGCTTGTCCGATCGACAAGCATTACCCGCTGGATCTACATGTGTTCGAAGAGAAGGACGAGATCGTCGAAGGATTACTTGTGTGTTCAGAGTGCGGCCGTTGGTATCCAATCATGGACGAGATACCCCAGCTGCTTCCCGACGATTTGCGGGAGCAGAGAGACGAACTGTCTTGGCTGAACAAGTGGAAAGAGAACGCGCCGCCTCAAGTCTTGAGAGAAGGTAAACCCTTCAACCTTCAATTGTCAGGCTGACGAGACTGACTGCGTTCGTATGGGTACCTCTGGGAGATCATACCAGCGCTTCTTTTCCCCGACCTTGTCACGCAGTTTCCATTTGAACGATTTCGGGACTGTTTCAATCGCGTGGAGGAGCTTGTTGATTCGTGTTTCGAGGATCTCTTTGGCTTCGGGTTCTAGTTCGTATTTCTGAAGAAAGGTCAGGAGCTTCCTTAGTGTTAGAGAGAGGGTCTTGCATAATCCCCAATCGTCTGCACACAAAGACGAGACGTAACCAGCATCAATCCCCTCCCTATCCCCAGAAGCCGCATGATCGACTACATCATGATCCTTTAGAATCGCGATTAGGTCACGAATGTCCTTCTCGTTAATTTCCACAACCTGGAGTTTCGTCAACAACAAGTCGGAGATAGGTATAGTATAGTCATCAAGTGTAAGCCTGTCTCCGAGATGAAGCGTATGGCACATTCTAAAAACATCAAGGAAAATGTCTACGACCCTCTGATTCTTCGCGTCTTCGAAGATCAACCTCGCGGCGCCGTGGAGCGCGTTGAACCGTTGATTGGACTCATACCCCAGATCCAGGAGAAGCTTCCTGATTTCCCGCCCTTGCTTTCCTTTTCCAAAGAAATCCAGGTCAGGATAAGATCTCTGAAGTGACCTGTGCGTTGCACTAGGACAATGATACTTTACTGCAACTCCGCCTAATAGTCTTAGAATTATTCCCCTGTTCCTTGCCTCGTCCAGTATCCGTTTTGCTTCGTCAGATATTGCGGAGAGCATGAGTAGGTAGCTTCTTCCACCCTATGCAAGGGAGACTGGTCTTGTTCCGTACTTAAATTTCGCAGAACCCGGGATAGTACGCTAACAACTACCCTAGACACTTTAAAGGGTTAGAGATCTCCTTTCCTTAAGTTTGCCCAGGACCAGAATAATTTTCTCCTCAGACTTTCACGGAAGTGACGTAGTTTGGAGAAAGTTTCTGAACTCCGCGTCTATGTTCAAGGCGAATGTTCTGTTGATGGGTGGAGACATGACGAGCAAAGTCATGATCCCCATTGTACGTGAGCCTGAAGTTGGTTACACAGCTAACTTCTTGGGCAAACAGATGAAAATTTCGGAGGAGGGTCTTCCCGACCTCAAGAAGCAAATTCGCCAACACTGTTACCTCCCCTATGTTTGTTCAAGTACCGAGGTCGAAAAGCTAAGCCATGATCAAGAGTATGTCGAAAAGGTCTTCGAGGACTTGGAGGTCGAGATGGTAAGAGACTGGCTTGCTCTAATCCCAAAGAAAGCTCCGGATGCAAAGGTCATCATACATCCGGGAAATGACGATAAGTTCGTTCTCGACGATGTTCTAAAGAATTCTGCGAATGTAGTCTTTGCAGAGGAATCGGTTGTCCATTTCGATGATCTCCACGAGGGGGCATGCGTTGGTTGGTCAAATCCAACTCCATGGCACAGCCCACGAGAATGCACTGAAGAACAACTCTTGGAAAAATTGGAGAAAACAGTATCACAACTGAAGTCTGTTGAGACATCGTGCTTCTGCTTTCACGTGCCCCCTTACAATTCCACCATTGACATGGCTCCGAAACTTGACGCCACGCTCCGGCCAGTCTATGAGGGAGGAAGACCCGCATTCATTCCAGTGGGATCCACATCAGTTCGTAAAGTCATCGAAAAGTACCAACCCCTCTTAGGGCTTCACGGCCACATACACGAGAGCCCCGGTCTCGTGAAGATCGGTAGGACCCAATGCATCAATCCCGGAAGCGAGTATTCAGAAGGCATCCTCAAGGCCTACATTATCGAGTTAGAGGGTGGAAAAGCTAAGCGACTTCAGCGGCTTGAAGGCTAGCTCCTCTTGGACTTCGGCCATCCACGAGGGACTGGGCATAGTCTCGAAATCGCTGAGGCTCTGCGTTGGTGCGTGAGATCGGCAGATCCACATGATCGCCTCCTTTCGTCTTGTAGAGTCGAAGGTTTGGCTTCCCAAACTGATCAAGTACGAGGGACACCATTCTATAGTTCCTCCAAAAACCGGTTACAACTTCCTTCGATCCCTTGATCACACGAAAGCTGGAATTGTCGAATTGGATTTCAACATGAGACCGTCGGGTATAGATTAGACGACCAAGTACGAAGCCGATGGGAAACGATCCTGCGAGAAGCACAAGCCTCAGGGTTCCCCCAGAAATGTGGAAGGTGACCAATAGAGCGTTGATCGCGAACGATGAGAGAAGAACCAAGGGCATGCTATACGATGCAAGAATCGAAACTTGGGTCTTGGTTAGTTTTTCCATGTACGGTTTGACCCTATGGTTTTTCTTAGTTTCAATTGTTTTCCTATGCTGCGTCCAACTTGATTATTGCTCAGGACAACCTGACGAGAAGATGTGCTTGCCGCTGCAAGTCCGAGCTCCCTCTTATCATACCTCGAGATGAATGACACAATCGGAGGTGGGAAATCCCTGTCGGAGAAGAAAACCAGCCACGCCCACTTCAGATCCTCATCCTTTATGATCCTCGCTACGGTATCTACGCTTTTCCGGACCTTCTCAGTTGTGAGAAGGGCACTTCCTTCATCTACGCAGAACAGCGAAACAGAATAGTTTGGAAGAACGGTCCAGGCAAGAAATCTAGACAAGAGGAAGCCCTTGTTTCTAGTAGCTCCTTTGGCATAGATGGTGAAAGTCGTGTCGTCAACTCGGTAATCCCTGAAAAACTCTGTTAGGTCAGCTATTAGACGAGTACCGCCTCGAATCAGCCTTGACTCGAATAGATCTACTGCAGATTCGCTCGGAGTTGATGACTTCAAGCTCTAGATTTGGGAACAATCGTTGCACATAAGAAGATCCCCGCTTTCTGCGCCATCAATCACGTGTCGAACTAGGATGGATCATCGCCTCGGGGAAGGCCTTCTCGACGGAGAACCTCCCCCTATTTGCTATTCAGGTGGGATTTGGGCGAAGATCGTCGAGTAGTTGATGCCGCGACGGTTCCTATGAACGAAGAAGACTACTATCCCTAGAACGGCCACAATGATTGTGAAGATCACCGCAAATAGATCATTGAAGAGTGTAGGCGACGACCAGTTTATGGAGCCAAGCCCGAAATCGCCTCCTGGCGCGACGGCGAAGAAGTAGTCCACCACCAGATTGGCGGCAAATCCTCCTATACCGATGAGGACCATTCCCCATTTCCCGCCGGGTTTGTAGGGCGCGGTTTCGAAAATCTGACGTCTGCTCGCCCTCAAGGGTAGGATGACCAACGAGAGGGTAAATAGGGTGAAGAAGAAGGAGTCGTAGAAATCTGTAATCTGGACTCCACCTCCGCTACCAAGAACGTTGCTGATCAGCGTATTTCCGCCCTGGTTTAGAGTATGTCCTACATCCAAGATCCCTGACTCAGAGAAGCATCCAAGGATTGCGATGACGCCTGTTATGATCACAGCGTTAATTGGCGAATGGAACCGGTCGTTGATATTAGAGAGACGTGTTGGGAGGACGCGATCAAAAGACATTGCAAAAAGTATCCTAGATCCTGTTAGAATAAATGGGGGAATGTCGTTAGCGATCCAGAGGACCCCGAAGACAACGAGCAAGAAGTTAGCCCCTCCCAAACCGATTGCATTGCCGGTCAATCCAGCTAATGTTGTCGTCCAGAGAGATACGTTTGGAAGGCCAGGTGATAGGCTTCCTCCTCCATATGATAGGTAGCTCCATGCCGAAAGCAAAGAGTACGTGTTCCCATTGACGGTCGCTGGTGCAATACCCTTGATAGCGTTGGCTGCCACCAAAGAAATGCTCACGTAGAGAGCGATGATGAGAAGCGAAGCCAGAATCAGAGTTCTGGGGAGGGACTTGTTCGCCTCTTTTATCTCGCCAGCAACAAATGTCGACGCGGCATAGCCTATGTAGGCAAAATAGGCACCGATCAGGGCCGTTTGAACTGCTCCGACATACCCTCCTGCACTCATACCCTTGGCATCCAGCCCCTGGTTCAATGCCGCAGTCACATAGTCGCCAGGAGCATGTCCAAGGACATTCGTCATACCGAGCTGAACATTTGCGGTGGTAGCTTGACTGAGAAGGCCAAAAACGTAGAAAGTCAACACTGCAGGAATCCAAAACATCCCCTGTAGAAGCAACCCTGTGAGTTTGATGCCGAACACGCCTATGACGGTGAACACCACGACAAGAACGATGCCGACCAAGAACAGGAAAACATCCTGTGGAATACCACCCGGTGTCGTGAAATTTAGTCCGAATGCTATTGGACCCATGATGAAGTAGAGCCCTTCAAAGACCGCCACCGCAATGATTCCGAAAGACCACGCAATACTAAGAAACTCGAGCCAAGCGCCCAGAAAACCCCACACAGGTCCCAGGACTCGGGATATCACGACATAGCCGCCACCTGAACGGGGCATCGCTGCGGAAAGAACCGAAACCGCCAAGACCGAGAGCAGTATCGCGATGCCGCCGATGATGAAAGCCATCGCCATAGGCGGAATACCTGCAAAGTACATGTTTTCGGGAAGCGGTGCTTTACCCGTATACTGGAAGACCCTCTTTTGCCAACCGAGTCCTATCGTGTTAGCCAGGACAATAATTACAGCGGTTACGGCTCCTATTTCACGGACGAGTCCCGTTGCTTTTCGGACGAATAACTTCTCTTCTGCCAAGGTATCTCGTTAGAAGGGCTAATTTGCGCCTCGTAGTTAATTTAAGACTTTGCAATAGCTTCGAAAATGGCTTCCGGGGAAGAATATGACAATATCATGTATTGATCAGGACAAGCTAACGTGTTGATAGCGACACAGGTTCGGAGGGAGATCCGCGATGCGCGTGCCAATTCAATTCAACGGATCGGAATGGGTTCCATTCGAGAACGGACCGACTCGGATCGAATGCCGAACTAATCAATTTGTAATGCGGTAGATCTCCTCGTAGGACTATCTAGAAAAGCTGGCTATGTTTGAGCGACAAGGTCGACGAGAATGTTCGACGGCGCGAGGTCCGGTACGACAGAGAACGCAGGGTGAGGATAAAGTGGAGTGAGGACACAGAATCGCTCGAAGAGGTCTTTGATCGACGAACAATAATGACGGTTCTCAAGATGCTGAATACTGGTATCTTGAAAGAACTTCATGGTGCTATGAAATCGGGAAAGGAGAGCAAGATCTATCATGGGATCGACACGAAGGACAAGGAAGTAGCTGTGAAGATCTTCCTCACCACATCCAACATATTCCGACACGGCCGATTGAAGTACATCCAGGGAGATCCTCGGTTTAAGGATGTTCCCCATGATACGATATCTCTTGTTGACCAATGGGCGTCGAAAGAGTTCAAGAACCTCGAGCTGGCAGATCAGGCAGGAATATCCGTTCCGAAGCCAATCCATGTGGAGAAGAACGTTCTGATTCTCGGATTTATCGGGAAAGACGGAGTCCCGGCTCCAGTCCTTAGGGAAGTGAGGCTTCAGGCCGCAGCGGATTGGTACAAGAAAATCATCGAGTTAATCAAGCAACTGTACGATAAAGCGAAACTCGTCCACGGCGACCTTAGCGAGTACAATATCATGATACCAGACGGATACCCGGTCCTGATTGACTTCGGGCAAGCAGTGACAACGGAGCACCCTGAGGCTCGAGCATTCCTCGAAAGAGATATCGAGAACATCAATCACTATTTTGCCGGCCTGAACGTCAGAACGCAATCTCCAAAGAGGATCATAGGAGCTCGATAACAATTGGCTGAGACGAGAATGACGGCCATGATTCCGAAGGACAGGGTAGGAGTACTTGTTGGCCTCGGCGGAACCGTGAAGTCAACCATCGAAGAGAGGCTGTTCGTGGATCTCAAAATAGACAGCCCTTCCGGCGCTGTCGAAATTGGAGTGAAGCCGAATGCGCCCGATCCCTCAGGAGCCCTTCAAGCAAAAGACATCGTTCTCGCGATTGGAAGAGGTTTTTCTCCAGAACGAGCCTTCAGACTCTTCAACGAGGACACCGCACTGGACATTATCGATCTTCACGACTTTTTCGGCAAGAATGAAGCAGAGATTCGAAGAGTTGATGGCCGAATCATTGGCAAAGAAGGAAAAACTAGGAGAATTCTCGAAGAACTAACGGGAGCTGCAATCTCCGTCAGCGGACACACAGTATCGATAATCGGTGGCTATGAAGCAGTTTCTATGGCCAAAGATGCGCTAGAAAAACTGATCAAGGGCCGACAACACGGAACAGTATACAAGTTCCTAAGAAGAAGACGACAGGAAATCAAGAAGGAGAAAGCTTTAGGACTGTGGGAAGGCCAAGTGCCCACAGCAAAGAAACCATGATCAAAACGGACCTCGCGGACTGGGCCCTATGACAGTGGCCGAGGTCTTCCAAGAAATAAGCGCCGCCGACTTCTTCTATCGCAACCGAGACATCGCAGGGTTCACAAGCCCGTCGAGATCCATATACTCAACGATTCGTGAGCTCGTGGAGAATTCCCTCGACGCCTGTGAGACAGGTGGAATTCCTCCTGACATCTATGTGCGATTATCCCACGAATCCGGGCCCCTGGATGGGCCAGGAACTTACATTGTGAGGGTCGAAGACAATGGAATAGGAATACCAGCAAACGTCATCCCATCCGCCTTTGGTCAGGTCCTCTACGGTTCGAAGTATAAGCTCCGACAGACAAGAGGCACTTTTGGTCTCGGGGGAAAGATGGCCCTGCTCTATGGGCAGATTACCACACACTCCGAAGCAGCCATAACCTCTAGCACCGGATCAAAATCTCGCATAGCCGAGGTAGTTCTTCGCATAGATATCCAACAGAACAAACCCGTAATTGTCAAGAACAAGACCCGAACCAACAAGCCTCACTGGCAGGGCACAATTATCGAGTTCAAAACAGAAGCCGACTACTCACGGGCGATGCCCAGGATTCTCGAATACTTCAAACAGACAGCCATCATAGTTCCCTACGCCAACATCACATTCGTAGATCCGAGAGGAAGACTCTACAAGTTCCTCCGCGGCACGACAAAGGTACCACCCGCACCTACAGAGACCTCGCCACATCCTCATGGAGTAGATGTTGAAACCGTCCAGAGAATGCTCAAACTAACCAACGCTAAGAGCGTGCAGGAGTTCATGCGAAAGAATTTCCAGAGAATAGGGGAGACGACTGCTCGCAAATTCCTCCAGTTCGCGAGCCTTGGACAAAAGAAGAACCCTAGGAACCTCTCTGGGCAGGACATGGTCAAACTAGTGAACGCAATGAAGAACTACGACGGCTTTCTCTCCCCAGATCCAACATGCCTCTCACCCCTCGGCGAAAACTTGTTGGAGACTGGAATAAAGAAAGAACTGGGGATAACAGATCAGGAAATTGAGACGGGCTCAGCCTTCGTTACCACTCTCCAAAGACGCCCTGCAACCTACGCTGGCTTTCCCTTCATCATAGAGGTCGGGCTGGCAAGCTCCAAGCAAATCGAAATGCAAGGCAAGATTCTACTCTTCAGATTCGCAAACAAGATCCCCCTACTTTTCGACGAGGCGAGCGACGTATCATGGAAGGTCGTCGATACCGAGATTGATTGGCGGAATTACAAAGTGATCCCCGGCGAAACCCCGTTAGCGGTCTTCGTACACGTCTGTAGCACCAAGATTCCCTACAAGACCGTTGGCAAAGAGTTCATAGCCGATAGGCCTGAAGTCGAACACGAGATCCTAAACGCAATTCGAGAAGTTGGTCGAAACCTCAGGCTGTATCTATCAAAGCGCGAACACCTTACCCAAGAGAAGAGACGTCTCGATGTATTCGAGAAGTATCTGCCGAAAGTTGCCCAATTCTCGACAAAGCTCGCCAAAGAGAAGAAGGAGCCAGACATCAAGCCGCTGCTCAAAGGAGTGATCAAGTATGGTGCAGAAGAGGAAGAAGAGCAAGAGTAAAGGCGTAATCAAAGAACGGAAAGAAAAGGTCCTATCAGCGATGCGGGACCTTGGCGGACAAGTCTACACCCAACTCAACAAGAAAGAATTCCCAACCTTCCGCATGCCAAGCCGATCCATCGCCAACATACTCTACGACTCCAAGACAAGACAGTACATCCTGGGAAAGAGAACGGTCAAGAGGAGCGCTCGAAACGTTAGGCACCTTCGGCCCTTCACGCAACTTCTCTGGACGGCCATGTTCGCCGACGAGCTTACAGAGCAAAACAAGACCAGCACGTTGAGAGACGTGTTCTACTCGGCCCAAGCGTACGAGATGGACTTTCAGGACCAACAAGAGAGCGACAACCTCATCACCGACCTGGAGACAGTGACGGGATACTCAAGAGAAGACTTCAACGTGTATCCCGAAGAGAGAAGCGCGATATTCGGAGACCTGACAATCGAGTACACGGTTCCCGGATACGAAGGACGTCGGCTAAACCTAGCTTCTCACCCTGACGGAGTCATGATTGGACCTGCTCTGACAACATCGGAGTTCATCCAGCCTGACAGTAAGAAAGTCGACAAAGTAATTGCGATTGAGAAAGGTGGCTTGTTCACTAGGTTCATAGAAGAACGCGTGCACCAGCGTTTCAAAGCAGTGCTTATCCACACCGCGGGACAAGCGCCGAGAGCAACAAGGTTTCTACTCCGCAGGCTCAACCAGGAGTTAGACATCCCAGTCTACATATTCACGGACGGAGATCCATGGGGAATGCACATTGCCATGGTCATCATTTCTGGATCAGCCAATGCAGCCCATCTTCGCGAGCTGAACACTCCGGACGCAATCTGGGGTGGGGTCTGGGCCACTGATATTGTCGACTACAAACTTCCCAGCGATCCCCTGACGGACCTGGATGTCAAAAGATTGAACGAGCTGGAGAAAGATCCTCGCTATGCCGGTGGACTATGGCAGAGAGAGATTGATACTTTCCGGAAGGTCAAGAAGAAATCGGAACAAGAAGCATTCAGCCGGTATGGGCTCACCTACATCGTTGATGAGTATCTACCTAAGAAGCTGAAGATCAAGTCCAACTAGACAAAGTGTTCAAGTCCCAAAGAGGGAGATTTCTTGATTGGAGCGGGCTTGGTGAGGTCAAGTTTTCCGTAGACCCCGTCGTAACCTGGTTCGACATAGATATCGTCATTGCGCACGCGAAGAATTGCACCAGAGACCTCTGGTCCCACAACTGACTGCAATTGACCCTCTGGCACATCTAGCATGACGGAATATTCTGAGCCGAATTTTCCAACAAGCATCTTGTACTGGTCCCAGACTTTCGTCGATCCGGGATTGACGTCTCCACTCACAAGGGCGATAATCTCAGAGAGGGGGAGCAAATGGCGATACGCTATGGCATTCTTCGGCACATAGTCTTCCGGGCGATCTGCGAGTTCTTCTATTCGTTCTTCGACGCCTCGTGTCATTTTCTTTCCACACCGGGGACACTTATCATTCAGCCGTCGAGCCTCCTTCCCGGACATTGAGACTTTACATTCACGATGGCCAGTCCAGTGATATTTGCCATATGCCGGCGAGGTCTCTATCGTGAACAAGAACCGTTTAGGATCTTTCTCTTTGACCGCGTCAACGAGACTGTGATAGGTGACGTGATCGAAATCGAACACGTTCGCCTCTCTTCCCAACCGCCATGGCCACGCTGAGTGCGCGTCGGAATTGGAAACGAGACAAAGACGGTCGAGTTGAGATAGACGCCAGTTCATCGGGGGATCCGAATTGCCGGACCAGACTGGTACTCCGTTTCTTCTCACATAGACGGTCTTGTTTGGTACGCTTACGCATGAAACGATGCCCTCATAGGACACCCAGTCCTCCGTATGGCCGCGGGCCTTGATCATGGAGGGGATTACAGCGGGCTCATTCTTTCTTATGAAATAGACATTCCATGAATCTTCGCTCTGCCGATAGTGTTTCTCTTGTGAGAGCGAAGACAATAGGGTGTCCTTCTCCCTATGGAGTTTGAAGTATGCCGACATTCCCAGCTTCAGAGCGATTTCTTGTAGATCGTCTCGAAGACGCAAGGAAATTGTAGTTGCAGACAAACCCCTCCCCTTCCTACCATATCTATGACCGTCTCCTTTGATGTACCATTCAAAGAAGATTCTCAGGAGCCTCGCCGAAAGAATCTTGATGTTATCCGGAACGAACTTGTTGCTTGCCCCGGAGAATTGTTGAAGATAGTGAAAGAGTTGAACATCTCGCACTCCAAGTCGGTATCCGTTCCTATCCTTTGCGATAATGGGATTGTATCCAAATGTCTTCAGAATCTGTTTCAACTGGGTAAGAAGCTTCATTTCGCGATTGGAAAGGTAAACCGAATATTCCCCCTTGGATCTAGTAACCCATCCCTCAGCAATCCAAAACCCGAAGAACTTGAGCCAAGGTATCATGGGGACGCTCTTCTCTCGGATAATTCTGCTTCCAGAATAGTGTCGACTGCCATGCTTACTCTCAGTGCTGGGCAAGAGAAAGCTATCGTCTTCCCTTCCCCTCCATATTCCGTCCTTCTTGAAGCGTTTGGACCTGCCAAGCAAAATTCGCGCTTGATCCATCCTAAGGGCCTTTTCAAGTCTGAAGTCACAAGGCCGGTATACCAACTTATGATTCGGTGTCACCAGCAAATCCACTCGTTGAGTCTTCAGTTTGTACATAGCCCCGTTGTAGTCATACACGAATATTCCCTGCGGTTTCTGAAACTCAATTGCTTCGGATTCCGTGTTCAGAGTGCAGACCTCATCATCATATTCTATTTCATGAATTTTCTTCCAGCCACCACTTGTGAGGGCCTCAGTCTGGTAGTCGTAGCAGGACATGCCTGTTTCTAGCGCGAAAATTCTGTCAGATCTCTCCTGATAGCAGTCGACGAGGCTGTCGAAGCCGCTGACAGCGCCGAAGAGGCTGAACCAGGGGGTCCATGCGTGAGCAGGAAAGATTACGCATTGTCCGTCGGCTTCAAGCACCTCATCCACAAGCTCCGGAGCGGTAGCTCGGAGTGTTGGCCTACCATCGCTTGACAGGTTCCCGTAGTTCGCCAGTCGATCGCTTACCGCGTCCGCTGACTCTATCGAGGGAGCAAGCACACAATGGTGTATTCGTCGCGACTTATCGCCGAATGAGAAGGTGGTGTTAACTTCTCCGGTGATCATATACTGGGCTTGGAACGTACCATCTCTGAGCTGGTACAATCCGGAGTCCGTGACATCGTGAAGTTCCCTCCGAACTTCCTTCCTCCAATCAGGGTGAGTGAAATCGCCCGTTCCAACAACGTTCAGTCCTTTCATCGAGGCGAAGCGGGCGACTTCTTTCAGGTTCATGTTCTTGCTTGTGGCCCTGCTGTAAGGACTGTGAATCTGAAGGTCGACAAAAACACGCATCGGGAAAGCCAGCGACTCCCAAGGCTTTCTCCTGTAGCTAAAAGTTGACCTTTCGGCAAAACCGGCTTCTTTATTAGAGGTTCGAAAAGAGCCTGGCCCGAGTCCGGGGGATATCCCTGCCGAACGAAGTCATAGTCATCCTCAACCTGTTCGTCGAGTCTACAGAACTGGAAAAAGTCACCAACAGCCTAGTGAAGCTTACAGACATCACCGATGTCTACGAGGTCACCGGTGAATACGACATTGTCTGCTTGCTGAGAACGGAAAGCATACTCGCCTTCCGCGAAGTTCTCAAGAATAAGATCCTAAGGATACCCGGCGTGAAGAGCACAGTGTCGGCGATAGTTCTTTACACTCACAAACGCGACCGAAAAGCCGTATCGGAATAAGGGTTTGTGGGAGGAACAAATGGAACCCTAGGTTAGGGTTTTGCGTTTCGAATCTGTACACTTTTGGGGCCGTGGAAAAGAAAGACTAAATACCGTCGCAAACATTTCGACCGGTTGCTGCTGAGGGTTCAGAAATGGGCGATTTACTTCCAGAATCACCTATTGCTCCGTAACGGTTCCTGTGTGTATTCTGTCCGGAGATTTTCCCAATGAGCGGTAAAGACCTAGGGATTACTGTAAAGAAAGACCTGGACCTCTCGGAATGGTATACGCAAGTAGTCACTAAGGCACAATTGGCGGACTATTCAAGCGCGAAAGGCTTCATGGTCCTAATGCCCTACGGCTACTCTATCTGGGAAAAAATCAAAGAGGATTTTGACAAGAAAATCAAGGCAATTGGACACAAGAACGCATACTTCCCCCTGCTCATACCCGAACGACTGCTCAAGACGGAAACCGAACATTTTGCAGGTTTCACTCCCGAGGTCTTCTGGGTCACGCACTCTGGAGATTCAGAGCTTGCCGAGAAGCTGGCGGTGAGACCGACCTCCGAGACCATTATCTACGAGTCTTACAGTAAATGGGTGAAGAGCTGGCGAGACCTACCCATCCTCATCAACGTATGGAACTCCGTGGTGAGAGCCGAGATAACGTCCACCCGGCCGTTTCTGCGAACAACCGAATTCCTATGGCAAGAAGGACACACAGTACATGAAACAGAGGAAGAGGCAGAGGAAGAAGTGATAACGATACTAGACATCTACACAAAGCTGGTCGAAGAGGAGTTAGCGATTCCGATTCTTGTCGGCAAAAAGACGGAGAGGGAAAAGTTCAGGGGCGCAGTCTACACGACGACAATGGAGGCAATGATGCCTGACGGCAAGGCCTTACAGATGGGAACTTCACATCACCTAGGCCAGAAATTTTCCATACCCTTCGAGATCAAATACCTTGGAAAGGATGAGAAGGAGCACTACGGCTGGACGACGTCTTGGGGAATATCGTGGCGACTCATCGGAGCCACGATCCTTAGCCATGGCGATGACCGAGGACTAATCCTCCCCCCTAGAATAGCCCCCACGCAGGTCGTAATCATTCCAATCTTCTACAAAGAGACCGGTGAGAAAGATGTTTCCGAAGAAGTAAAACATCTCTCCAACCAGCTCGAACAGAGCGGGATTAGAACTCTCGTCGACGATCGAACCCAGTACACCCCTGGCTGGAAATATCATGAATGGGAAATGAAAGGCGTTCCCCTCCGCGTCGAGATTGGACCCAAAGATGTTCAGGCAAAACAGGTTACTGTCGTCAGGCGCGACACGAGAGAGAAGATCGCGGTCAATCGATTAGAGGCCAAGACTAAGATCAACGCGATTCTCGACGAGATCCAGAACCACCTTTACGAAAGAGCAAAGAATTCTCTTGACGGCCTTACAACGACAGTATCGAATATGCAGTCGTTCAAGAAGGTCCTGGAAGGAAAAGGAGGATTCATCAAAGCGTTTCTCTCCGACGACTCTTGTGAGGAAAAGATCAAAATCGAGACCGGGGCTACGGTGCGAGTGGTGCCTATGAAGACGGCACGTAAGGGCAATTGCGTGTACTGCGGGGCAGACGGTTCGAACGAGGTCTATTTCGCGCGCTCCTACTAGCCCTTGACGAGTCTCGAGTTCTCATAAACCCACGAGGCGCGCCGGAAAAGTTCTCCTCTATCAAACCGGAACTTCGACACCCCAGTGCCTCGTACCGATAGAGAGGCAAAGGCTGCACCAACCGCTGCGGCCCAAAGAGCATCCTCGACAAACATGAAAGTTGCAAGCCAACTACCGGTGAAAATATCTCCTGCCCCAGTCAGATCAACCACCCTGCGCTCCGGAACCGATGGAATACGGAAAGCACCGCCATACTTTTTCACTAGAAGAGAACCTGATCGACCCCGGGTGAGTATTGCGTATTGAGCTCCCTTGCGCAATAGCCTCCTCGCAGTGTCAACAATGGTTGGAGCCGGAGCCATGACGCGAGCTTCCTCCTCTGTCGCCTTCACAAGGTTGCACTTCGACAAGAATGGATTGACATTTTTTCTTACCAGGCGAACAAACCCGTCTGGCCCCACAGTCCGCAAGAGCCCTTGTACGTCCAATGTGAGGAATTCTGAGTGTCTACGAGCGTATGTTAGAGCGTCGAGTCCTAGTTCATTGAATACTGGTCCTAAGTGAATTGCTTGGAGCGATCTGAGGATGCGACCGGGCTTGAGTCTTTGGCCGGGATGAACCACTTCCAACCTACGTGAGTTAGCCCCGTAGGATATTCTGAAACGAGTAGTAAGGCCGTCGAACTTCTTGACGCCGGCAAGATCTATAAGATTGCTACTAATCGAAGAAAGGATGTTCTTCGGATAGTCGCGACCTATGCTCGAGAAAATTGACACTCTTGCACCGAGGTAGGCGGCTGCAAGGGACGAGTACAGCGCGGAGCCTCCTGGTCGGACTAATTGTTCCCCGTTTAGATCTAGCTCGTCGAGTGTAAGGTTGCCGTAGACACCGATCCTCAAGGCTCAGCTCCTTGCAGACCTGAAACTACGGTCTGGGAAGAGATTATGTACTCAAGGTACCCTTTGAAGGGTAGGATTGTTAGATAGTGCCTAAGAAAAGACGCTCTAGGGGACGAAGTAAAGGCGGCAAGGGAAGAAGTGAGCTGGTCCAATGTGCCAACTGCGGAATGCTCACTCCACGAGACAAAGTTAAGCGGGTGACTAGCTGGGTGTCCCTGGTTGAGCCATCGCTGGCAAAGGAACTGAGAGCTCGAGGAGCATATATCGCCCGGCAGAGAGTCTTGAAGAACCTCTGCGTTTCCTGCGCTGTGCATTTCGGAGTCTCCAAAGTCAGGTCTGCAGAAGACAGACGCCTCTAAACTGAGTCTCTCACAGAGATTGAGAGTACGACTCGAGTTCTGTAGAGACGCTCGACCACAGTTACCGTGGACAATAGTGCGACTAGCACAACTCCGAACTCCAACGCCAAAGTATTGAACGCGGCCAAGATTGTTGAAATGAGCAGAATCAAGAGCCTCTCTGGACGCTCAGCCAGTCCAACTCCCTTCAACTTTACACCCTCACCATCGACCCGAGCCCTAACGTAGCTCACCATCAACGACGCGGATAGCGCCCATAGAGACAACCATCCCGGGACCAGATTTCCGATCGCAAGACCCGCGTAGAGTGCTATCTCACCCACGCGATCCAAAACGCTATCCAGTATTCCTCCCATTTTGGAAATCTGATGATACCGTCTAGCCATGGCGCCATCTACCGCGTCGAAGTAGGCGCCAACTAACAGTACCAAGACAGCCCCAGAGACTAACCATACAGAACCAAAGCCTGTTGAGTAAAACAGGGATGCGACCAAGGTCAATAGAAAACCGACTCCCGTAACCGAGTTTGGAGCGAGTCCAACCTTGTTGAACACTCCCGCGGCCCGCTGAAAATGCCCTTCAACAAGGTACTGTATTTTCGAGAGCATATGCCTGGAAAACCCCCTTTGAAACCGGCATTAGAGTATTGTCATTCGCTTCACAAAACCTTCTTTTAGGGTGCACCGATGCGATGACGCAGGTCGCTACGGTTGGGTAAGGTCGCTAAGGGCGTCAAATGCTCTATTGTTGGATGCAAAGAAGACGCAGTACGTTCCATCTCACTGGAGGAGATCTCAAGGGCCGGTTTGAAGGCCTCTGCCTCAGGCCGCGGCTATCTCTGTAAGAACCACTACAAAGAACTCAAGAAGAAACTCAGAAAAGACAAACAGATCGATCAGTGGAGGATGAAACGATGAGACTTCTCCTGATACACGCGGATCGATTCGAATACGAAGCCCGAGAGAAGGCTGTCAGAGAACCCGAGCCTCTAGATGAGTCACACAAGAAGGGAGCCCTTGAAAACGGGCTGGTCGTCTTCTCGACAGTGGAGAAGAATGACGAACAGGATCCCGAACAGATTGCGACTAACGCAGCATCGTCTGTTGAAGAGGTCCTAGGATGGCTGAAAACAAAGAAGGTGATGGTGTACCCGTACGCCCATCTATCTACGAGCTTGGCCTCCCGCGAACCAGCGATATCAATCCTCAAGGCCTTGGAGGAAAAACTTGTGAAGAAGGGCTATGAGGTTACGAGGAGTCCCTTTGGATGGTACAAGAGCTTTACGATAACAGCCAAGGGACACCCTCTCTCCGAATTGTCTAGGACCATAACAGTTGACACGAAGTCACGACAGGCGGCCTCCCCGGTCAAGACGGAATATGTCATCATGGACCAAGAGGGAAAGCTACACTCGCCTGAAGATTTCGAATTCAAGCCGCATGACTCGGAATTCAAGTCTCTAGTCGAGAAAGAAGCCCTCAAGAAGGGACTCACAGGAGGCGAACCACATTTCCTCGACTATGCCCGTCGATTCGGGATTGAATGGGAATCCTTCGCGGACGTTGGCCAGATGAGGTTCGGACCGGAGTCCAACCTTATCATGGACCTCCTCGCGGAGTATGCGGGACAGGTAATCAGACGAATCGGTATTCCGATACTGAATGTGAAGGGGACTAACATGTTCGATGTTGCGGTCAATCCGATAAAAGAACATCTTCAGCTTTTCGGGTCAAGAGCCTATGAGGTAAAGGTGGACGAGAGAACATTCGTTCTCCGATACGCGGCATGCTTTCAGCAATTCTCAATGGTCAAAGACTGGACTCTAAGCTACAAGACGTTGCCTTTTGGAACCTTTGAGGTTGCGGACAGCTACAGGATGGAACAGAGCGGCGAGCTGCTGCTTTCTTTCAGGCTCCGAAAGTTCCTGATGCCGGATCTGCACATCTACCTCAAAAGCGTCGGAGAAGCCATTCGAATCGGAGACAAGATCCACCGAGCCATCTACGAAGAGATCAGGAAGCTGAACAGAGAATACGTATCGCTCTACAACACCACACGATCATTCTTCGAAGCAAACAAAGACTCTTTCCTGGAACTGGTAAAGGTAGAGAAGAAGCCAATACTGCTCAACTTCGTCCCAGAGGGATTGTACTACTGGGTGCTCAACGTGGAGTACAACATCATCGACGACCTGGATAGACCGAGGGAGATTGGAACATTCCAGATAGACATTGGCAACGCGAAACGATTCGGCATATCATACACGGATGAGAAGGGGGAAAAGCAATTCCCGGTCATCATTCACACCGCAGTGATAGGCGGACTGGAAAGATACCTATTCACCCTTCTGGACTCCGCGGTTCGCCTGGAAAGGCAGGGCAAGAAGCCAATGCTCCCCGTCTGGATCTCCCCTGCGCAGGTTCGAATTATCCCAATCGGGAATCACTTTGTGAAACAGGGAATGAAATTGCTCGGTACATTGGAGAAGGCAGGGATCCGAGCTGACCTCGACGATCGAGACGATACCATGCAGAGCAAGGTGCGCGATGCGGAGCTAAGTTGGATTCCATACACGATTATCTACGGGGAAAAAGAGATCAAGACTAGGGAGCTATCGATCAGGTCGAGAGCAGACGCAAGAGAAAGCAAGATCACGCTGGCTACGTTTCTGAAACGACTCAGGGCGGAGGTTGAAGGCTACCCGATAAGGCCCCTCACCTATCCAGCCCTTTTGTCTCAGCGTCCGGGCTACAAGAGAATGTAACCTGAGTGAGCGAGAATAAGCAATTTATATGCAGCCCTTCATAGCCCGTCGCGATAAGTGATAGCCGGACTTGAACAAAGACCAATCATATGGTGGCCTAATATTCGCAGTTTCCGCAATCGTATTCATCGTGTATCTGATCTCGCTGACAGGAGAACCGTGGCGAACATACGCGATCGAAATCCCAGTAGTCCTCGGAGTTCTAGGGATACTGGGAATAACAGGATGGATTGGCTGGACAATGCTCACGACACCACCCCCGGCCCCGTTGGAAGCTGAGCCAAGCACTGCAGGCGCCGGATCCGGGTCGAGCAGCTCTAAGCCAGACGAGAAGCATTAGCTCCCTCTGATCACAGGTTACTCTTTCTCAGCGTTTCTGGTTACAACAGCTGTAATTCTCGCTGCACCGTCAGTCAGCGTACTCTTCGGTGCGACAGATGAGTGAGGTAGCAATAGACAAGGTAGTTACTGAGATCAACGGTTTCCGCCAGAGGCTTGCAATGCTGAAGGAGGAATACACAAGGGCCAACCGGGCTATGGCCGACAAGATGGCTCAGCTAGGCGAGAATCTTACTCGGAGAGTCCGAGATCTCAGGGACCAGGTTACGAACGCTCCCCAGAACCTGCTTGGGCTGGAAAGCCGTTTCATGTCCGGCGACATTCCGGAGCAAGAGTACAAGTCGACGAGAGAGGAGTACCGGAACCAGCTTCAGACCAACCTGCGTAGTATCGACGAGATTCGGAGCCTTCTCATGGTCATGAGCCAGCTTGAGATGCGACCTGGAGCCGCTAGCGGGGCCGGGCAGGGCGGTATGGCTCCTCGTCCTTCGCCGACAGACTAGCTGAGAATCGACTTACTCGCCTCAGTCTCTGCTTGATGACGTGTCAAGCCAAGCCCAGTCTAGTTTTTGCGCGTCGTCAGGACTCGCGTCTCTTGCGTCGCGAGACACACTGTGCAAGACTCCACCCACGAACGGTTTCCTGTCTGGCACTGATTTTGGGCTATAGACAGGTTGGTCAGGGCGCAATTCAGGCTCCGGTGGGGAGACACATCTATGGGTTCTAACAGGTCGTCCTCGAATGAATAGAGGGAAATATAGAAAGCCCTTCCCTTTTCAAGATCAGGGCTGATAATAGGCGATTTCACAATCTTCTTGCTTTCTTAGTCGCCGCCCTCGCACACGAGGACTCTCGAAAAGTTATAGGAATTTCTTTTCAGAATCCTCTTTCTGTCTGGATGGGATTCCGGGCTTGTTTCCTTGAGACGGGTGCGTTATCGGCTTGTCTAGCCTTTTTCGACCCCCGTGGATTCCCCTTGGGATAAGCGTGGATATTGGGGGCGATTACTCTCTCAAACTAGGGGAAAAACTGGCCTTTAAATTGAAGCTTGGGAACTGTTAAAGCCCGAGTGCCAAGCGCCATCAGTCGATCAGATGAATCGAACGTCGCTGTAGGGATCGCTCTCCCGCAATATGGAACAATTGCTTCCCCTAAGACAATCCTGCGCGTCGCGACGGAAGCTGAGAAGATGGGGTTGGCTTCTCTGTGGGTTAGCGACCGCATGCTTCTCCCAACAAAGCCGAAGGAAACGTTTGACGGCGATCCCTGGCCAGAGATTTTCGCGACGGTCTATGATCCAATTGAGACGCTAACGTTCGTCGCGGCGAGGACGAGGAAGGTTAAGCTCGGCACGAGCGTGATGAGCGCTCTCTTCCAGAATCCCGTGACCCTCGCCCGGCGCTTCGCAACACTGGACAGACTGAGCGATGGAAGAGTAATTGCTGGCATCGGCCAAGGCGATTTTAGAGACGAGTTTGAAACCGCAAACATCCCGATAAAAAGGCGTGGAAGAGGATTTGAAGAATTTGCTATAGGGATGCGCGCCGTCTGGGGCCCAGACCCAGTCAGCTTCACTGGAGACTTCTATAATATCCCAGAATCAAGAATCGGACCAAAACCCGTACAGCCTGGCGGCATACCAATGCTAATGGGTGCCTTCGCTCCCGCATCACTCGAGCGCGCGGCAAGAATCGCCGACGGGATCATGCCGGCCGCAGGACGAAACACCACGATCGAGAAGCTGAGTCAGACAATCAACAACTTTTCGCGACATGGTGCGAAGAGTAAGTCGCAAGCCCCGAGCGTTATTGGGAGGTACGCCTCAACAAGCCGCAAAAGACTTGCCGAGACTCAAGGAACTAGGCATAAATCACGTATTCTACGACATGAACCATCCCGCCCAAATTCCAATAGACACTCAACTAGTGCTGCTAAGAAGGCTCGTGCGGCTGATCAACGCCTAGGAATGCGCTACTTAAAACCCGCCAGAAAAGATGCGCAATCGAGTCAGATAGGGCCCTCGATAGTGGACGCATAAGGAAAGAATTCAGTCACACCGCCCAATGACACAATAGAGTAAACGCCCCTGCTGTCTTGTGACATAGAGGCTCTAACGGTGGCATACGATATGGGAAACGATATGAACCCTGTTTCGCCCAGCACATCTAGGCTTAGGCGTGCAGACCGCTCAACGGCGGCCGAAAAGGAAGTTTCTAGCGAGAGGTCTCGTGAAATAGACTAGTACCAATACAGCTACAATAAGCCCGGGCACAGCATAGAATCCATCCCCCTGTTGAGCCCATGTGACGGTTTGGAGAATGCTTGACGCTATTCCAACCAAAGCCAGCATTATGCCGAGGGTCCATGCCCATCGGCGTCCCGAAAGGAAACCGATCCCCGCAGCAAGATATAGAATTGCGAGAACGACTATCATGGCAACGTACATCCTAGGTAAATACTGCGCAAAGCCGACATAACCGAAACCCAGCATAATCCAGAACCCAATCAGCCCCGGGCCATAGTCCCACCTAGAGTGAGAGGGTACAGCTAACACTATTCCTGCGAACATCAGCATGATTCCTGCTAGAAGGGCGAAGCCACCCAGTACTGTTATTACCTCGGGTCCAGGTGGGGTCCGCTTCGCGACCACTGGCTTCGTTAACACCGGGAGGCTCATAGAAGACTTCTGGGGCCTGAAATTTGGGTCTTGCCCAAGTCGATTTTCTCAGGAGAAGAATAGATATTTACGGTTAGTTACCAATAACAGAAAGTAACGGTCTTGTCATGAGTTAGATGTAACATCAGTGGGTGCTATACACGTTTTTTCTGTGGCGCTGCTTGAAAACCGCCACCTGCCCCCTTCCTCGGATAGGTATAATCTGAGAGGTTGCTACCAGGGTGGCTTGCCCGTTGACCCTTGCGTCATGGGCGGTGGGATCTCGTGCCTGACGATTCTTTCTCTCGCTAGATAAAATGCCGTTCCATAAATCGCGGCGGGTATGGCGGCGAGGAAGCCGGTGAAAAGGAATACTCCTGTCCCGAAGTAGAGCGTCCAGAATCCGCCGCTGCCGAACGGAAGGAGAAACAGGTTAACGAGGCCTAGTGCTATCGAAAACGCGTAGGCTGTCCAGAGAAGTGTTCGACCGGGACTTTTTTGGAGGGAGTATGTGACGAGAACTAGGGAGAGTCCGAAGATTGCTCCGCCGATGAGGAAAATGATGCTGAACAGTGTGACGATGGTGGATGAGCTTCCTCCGTTGATAGCTGAGGAGACACCGTAGACAATGGCGTAGAAGAATCCGAATATTGTGACTGTAATCCCGACTATGAAGAATATCAGGGCTAGTGTTGTGTTTCGAACGTGGGCGTCCCCGAAGGGTTCGCGTCCTACGAGAACGAGTATGGCGCCGATGAAGCCTACTATTCCTCCGATGGCGCCTGCAAATGGTATCCACGAGATCAGCGCGCCAATGACGAGTAGGAGCAGGCCAGTTAGGCTGTTGTTTATCTTGTTTGTCCGGGCGACCTCCCAAGCGTTCTGAGGATACTGGTATTGGTAGTATGGCTGGACGGGCTGCATCGCGTACGGATATACTGGTTGTGGCGGAGCCTGTGGTACTGGTGGAGCGGTGGGTACCAGCGCGGTTCCGCAGGTCATGCAGTATCGTGCTTGCGGAGCGTTGCTTGCGCCGCATCGCGGACAGGTGATCGCTGACATTCTAATGGTCACTTTAACGATGCCTCATCTTCACCCTTCGAGAATTAAGCTTGAGCATTTTTTTCGACACGGCTCTTTCCCGCCTCTGCTCTTTGATCAAGCCAGCCGACCCTAAAGTCGCCGAAGAGTGGAAGTGGAGGAAGCCGCAAGATGATTCCCCAGTGGCGCCTCGTTGGATGACCTCTCAGGTCTATTCAGTTCTAGTCTCGAGGGTAGAACGGGGCGTGCCATCGATTTCTACGAAGGAAAGGAGTCGCCCTCATCAGAAGGTGAACGTGGGAAATCAAGGAGATTCAAGAAGGGCAGGCCTCGGGAAAATCGACCACCCCTGGGGGGGTCACTAGAAGAAGAATGCTTAGAAAATAACTAGAGAAAAGGCCAACCCTAGCCACAGCCTAGGGGAAGAAGCGTGCATTTGGAGTTCACGAACGACTCGCCAAATTTACCATATTCTGTTGCTACAGTTAAATAGCATCTCGGTAGAAAGACGTCCGCGGACGTATTTTGAGTTCGTTTGTGGTAGAAGTATACTCTTTTCTGTAGGAATAAGTAAATCAGCTAGCACGTTCGTATCAAGGGTCTCGAAGGGCCATAAACCAAGAAGCCATTCAGTTAGACAGCCATGATGCCGACATTCTAATAACCTTGTTACCTAAAAAAGGTAGCTTCCTCAAAGGCAACAAAAAATGGCAACACGAAAGATCACTTTCACACGCCTTGACCAGGGAAAACCCCTCCTCAACCGCGGAACACTCGACCAGTACCGTTTGGTAGTAGTATGCGTCCGAGGCAACGTTAGCGTCAGGGAAACCATGAGCCTCATCCTGAAAGAAGCAATAGGCCCCGAAGGCTCCTCTCCAACTCTTGTGCTTGGACCAACGGCTCCAGAAGATCTCTCAACTGACTGGACTGGGAAAGTGGGGTGGATCACCTTCGTGGACGGGACCTCGATAGCCCACCCGTCAACAAATGTGGAGATAATCTCCCCGGACAACTTGCTGGAGATCAACTTATTCATCGAAAAAGCAGCTCAGGGAGAAGGATCCCAAATAATTCTGGGCGACTTTCTCGACAACATCATCAAGAGCATCGGCTCACCAGAGAGCTTCTACTCGTTCTTCTGCCAACTCGCCTCCAGGATCCGTCTTAGAAAGAGAACCGCGATTCTGGTCATAAAAGAAGATATTCACGAGAAGCCGATGGTCGAGATGGTCAAACGATTCGCCGACATCGTCTTGGAGTTCCGCGACCAAGACAACGAGGGCGCACTGACGGTCGAGATGAGAACGCTAAATTTTGCAGATAATATCTACACAAGATGGCTGCCCTTCCCACAGGCCCTAAGGCCTCTCTGCACGAATTACACCTAAAACCGGGACACCAACCCCCGATCATACAGGGTTGCCTCCTGAAGATCATCACATACGAGAGAATCTCATCAACCAACACCATGGCAAAGGCCCTCGCCCAAAAAGGGGCTGCTGATTGGACAGTTGTTGTATCTGAGGTTCAGACACAAGGCAGAGGCCGATCAGGACGAAGCTGGAAATCACCTAAAGGCGGCCTTTGGTTTTCGCTAATTATCAGGCCGAAGATACCGACCGATCGGATACCGATTCTCCAGTTCTGGGTCGCCAACGCTCTTCGAACAGGAATTGAAGAGGTATGTGGAGTCCAATCAGAGGTAAAGTGGCCGAACGATCTCGTGGTCAACTGGAAAAAACTCGCCGGCATACTCATCAAGACGAAAATCAGCGGTCCAGAGCTTGTGTACGCAATCGCCGGCATCGGGCTCAACGTGAACCTGACAGCCGAAGAATTGCCCACGGGAGCAACTTCGATTTTCCTGGCCAGAAAAAAACGATTCAGCTTAGAAAAGACGCTTGGCTCGATTCTGACAGCCTTAGAAGGGCAATACAAGACCCTGAGGGACGAAAATGCCGTTGTGGGCAACTGGTGGAAGCACTGTGCTCATCGTATGAAACCGGTGATAATCGAAACCAGCAACAGTAGGGTCCGTGGAAAATCGGTTGGAGTCAACTTCGATGGAAGCATCATCGTCCAGACGGATCAAGGAAGCGTAACAGTTCCTGACGGGACTCTTCGACTGGACACGTGAGCCTGTCTTCCGTCCTTTAATACGGGAGGCCTCTTCAGCGAGTTCCAATCGACCATGACGATGAAGGAACTGTCCAAGGAGCTGAGCAACCTCAGAGAAAAATCTGGGGAAGGTGGTGGCAGGGACAAGATAGAGGATCAGCATTCTAAGGGAAAAATGACTGCCAGGGAGAGAATTGTCGCTCTGGTCGACCCGGGCAGTTTTGTGGAAATGGACAGGTTCGTTGTTCATCAGACCGCTGATTTCGGCATGGCTGAGAAGAAGATTCTTGGCGATGGAGTTGTGACGGGTTATGGCAAGATTGACGGAAGAACGGTCTATCTGTTCTCTCACGACTTCACCGTCTTCGGAGGCTCCCTCGGAGAAATGTTCGCCCGAAAGGTCACGAAGATCATGGATCTAGCTCTAAAGACTGGGGTCCCAATTATCGGGATTAACGATTCAGGCGGGGCCAGAATCCAAGAGGGGGTCGTCAGCCTGGGCGGTTATGCTGAGATATTCTTTCGCAACGTCCTTGCCTCGGGAGTGATCCCGCAGATATCGGCTGTGATGGGTCCGTGCGCGGGAGGCGCGGTGTATTCCCCCGCCATGACGGACTTCACAATAATGGTCGACAAGACGAGCTACATGTTCATAACGGGACCGGACGTCATCAAGGCCGTTCTGAATCAGGACGTTGATTTCGAAGAACTTGGAGGCGCAAGACTCCACAACACCAAGAGCGGAGTCGCGCACTTTTTCGCACAGAACGAGCAGGAAGGGTTGCAGCAAATCCGGAAACTATTGAGCTTCATCCCCTCAAACAACACCGAAGACCCCCCTAGAGCCAAGCCAAAACCACCCGTCGGGGACAAGAGTGAGCTCAACGATTTCCTGCCTGACAACCCGGACAAGGCGTACGACATCCGGGATATCATAACCCGGATTGTCGATGGAAGCGAACTGTTCGAGATACAGCCTCTCTGGGCTCAGAATATCGTCATAGGACTCGCGAGACTTAACGGATACTCGATTGGGATCGTTGCGAACCAGCCCAAGGTTAACGCCGGGACCCTTGACATTGATTCCTCCGTCAAGGCTGCACGCTTCGTCAGGTTCTGTGATGCTTTCAACATCCCGATCCTGACTCTGGTGGATGTTCCTGGGTTCTTGCCGGGGATTGATCAGGAGCACGACGGGATAATTCGGCATGGGTCAAAGCTCCTCTATGCCTACTGCGAAGCCTCTGTTCCCAAGCTTACTGTAATCGTGAGAAAGGCGTACGGGGGCGCCTACGACGTGCTTGGAAGCAAGCATATCAGGGCCGACGTGAACCTTGCTTGGCCATCGGCCGAAATAGCAGTAATGGGTCCCGATGCAGCGATCAACATAATCTTCCGCAACGAAATCGCCAAAGCGAAAGACACTGTGGCAGAGAAGAGGAAACTCGTAAAGGAATATCGCGAAAAATTCAGCAACCCATACATCGCCGCGGGAAGAGGATATGTTGACGATGTTATCGAGCCTTCAGAAACAAGGGAAGTATTGATCAAATATCTTGAGTCTGTGAAGACGAAAAGAGAGGCACGCCCTCCCCGGAAACACGGCAACATTCCACTCTAGACCGGATCACTACCGATGTTCAGAAAGATCCTTATCGCGAACCGTGGAGAAATCGCCGTTAGAATAATACGAACCTGCAGGAAACTCGGAATCAAGACCGTTGCAGTTTACTCAGAGCCTGATCTGGAGTCCCAGCACGTCGTCTATGCTGACGAAGCCTACAACATCGGGCCAGGACAGCCCTCTGAAAGCTACCTCAACATCAAGAAAATAGTTAAGGTTGCGAAGGCTTCCAAAGCGGAAGCAGTGCATCCGGGGTATGGGTTCCTAGCGGAAAATCCCCAGTTTGCCCGAGAGTGTGAAGAAGTAGGACTAGTTTTCATCGGACCAAGAAGCAAGATTCTGGCTTCGGCCGCAAACAAGTTCGGATCAAGAGAAACTGCAGCTCGAGCCGGCGTCCCCACGATTCCCGGTTCGAAACGTCAACTAGAGACCGCGAACGATGCTGAAAACGAGGCCCGTCGTGTGGGCTTTCCGGTATTGATCAAGGCCTCCTTTGGAGGGGGTGGGAGAGGCATGCGTATTGTGAAGACAGCGAGTGAATTGCGAAGGTCCTTCGATCTTGCTACTTCCGAGGCGAAAGGAGCCTTCGGCCGTTCAGAATTGTATCTGGAAAAGCATCTGATCAACCCTCGACATATTGAGGTCCAAATAGTCGCCGG
>WNEQ01000256.1_pt1 | contig 26915 bp, 29 predicted proteins | sample 5399971 | NCBI WGS metagenome assembly WNEQ01 (sample SAMN13153330, study PRJNA577476) | soil metagenome | isolation source: 20 cm grassland meadow soil 2 days after 1st rain plot 5 | place: USA:California | collected 2015-09-18
CGTCGGCGGCCTCGGTGAGCACCGCCTCCACCGTCTCCGCCTTCACGTCCTCGTGGCCGCAGAGCGCGGCGTTGATCACCTGCGGGCTCTCGCTGTACTTCGTCAAGACCTGAAGGCTGAGCTCGGGGTGGCTGCCCTCCTGCTCGTGCGTGAGCGCCTTGCCGATGTCGTGCAGCAGCCCCATGCGCTTGGCCAGCTTGACGTCGGCGCCGATCTCGGCGGCCATCATGCCGGCGAGCCAGGAGACCTCCTTGGAGTGCTGCAGGCAGTTCTGGCCGTACGACGTCCGGAACTTCAGCCGGCCCACCAGCTTCACCAGCTCGGGATGCAGGCCGTGCACGCCCACCTCGAAGCAGGCCTTCTCCCCCTCCTCCTTGAGGTGCACGTCCATCTCCTGCTTGACCTTGTTGACGACCTCCTCGATCCGCGCGGGATGGATGCGCCCGTCGGCGACGAGGCGCTGGAGCGCCAGCCGCGCGATCTCGCGGCGGTACGGATCGTAGGCGGAGATCAGGACGGCCTCGGGCGTGTCGTCCACGATGAGGTCCACACCGGTGTGCTGCTCGAGCGCGCGGATGTTGCGGCCCTCGCGGCCGATGATGCGGCCCTTCATGTCGTCGGAGGGCAGGTCGACCACCGACACCGCGGTCTCCACCGTGTAGTCCGGGGCGAGGCGCTGGATCGTGGTGGCGAGCACCTCGCGCGCCTTGTCGCGCGCGCCCTCGCGGGCCTCTTCCTCCAGGCGCATGCCCAGCAGCGCGGCCTCGCGGCGCGCCTCCTCCTCCATCTGCCCGAGGAGCTGCCGCTTGGCCTCCTCGGCGGTGAGACCGGCGATGGATTCCAGCTTGCGGCGCTGCTCCTCGGCCGCGGCAGCCATACGCTGCTCGCGCTCGCCCAGCGTCCGCTCGCGGCCCACGAGGGCGCGGTCCTTCTCGGCGGACTCCGTCAGCCGGCGATCGAGCTGGTCGAGCTTGCGCGCCAGCTCTTCCTCCTTGGTGACGACGCGCTGCTCGACCTGCTTGAGCTCGCGCTCGCTGCGCCGCGTGTCATCCTCCAGCGCGGCACGCGCCTTGAGCGAGGCCTCCCGCGCCTCCAGCTCGGCGGCCTTGCGGAGGGCGTCGGCCTCGCGCTCGCCGTCCGCGATGATCTTCTTCGCGGCGACGCCGGCGTCGCCGAGCCGGCGGTCGGTGAACCACTTGTGCAGGAGCACGCCGATGAGCAGGGAGAGCAAGCCGACGAGCGAATCGAACCACGCTAGAGAGTCCATCATCCGCCCTCTCGTAAGAGGCCGTTCAGTGTCATCGAAGTACGCGTCAGATTTGATGAGTATAGGTGGGGGGCGCGCGGCGAGTCAAATACCCTGAAACGAAAGTCCCCGCCTCTGCCGTGTGCCGGGGTGTTTCGAACCTGGTATGACCAGGTGGGCGTCTTTGATGGAGAGCTTCAGGCTTCCCCTTCGAAGAGGGGCTTGCACACCACTCTCGGTTCGACACCCGATGTGTAAACGAGGTTGAAACTTCCCTCCGGCATCACCAACAGCGCAGGGACAGGCTAGGTTTACCCGGGGACGGGCCGCAGGTCAAGCCCCTAGGGTCAGGGGCGACGGGGCGGGTCGGGCGCGACGCGGTCGAGCAGCTCGACGAGGGCGCCCAGCCGGGCCTCGACCTCACCCGCATCGCGTGTTTTTTCCTCGCGCGCGCGGTGCAGCTCGTCGGCGATCTCGAGGGCGGCGAGCGTCAGCGCCTTGAGCGGGTCGCGGACGCCGCTGCGCTGCAGCGCGGCCACGCGCTGTTCCACGAACGCGGCCAGCGCCTTCAGATATGCGGGATCGGCCTCGCTGCGCAGGGTCAGCGTCTGGCCGAGCAGGGTCAGCTCGACGCGCGCACGGTTGTCGGTCACGTCTCCGCTCCGAGGTCGAGCTTGGCGATGTCGCGCAGCACGGCGTCGATCTGGCCGAGCACCTGCCGGCGCTCGTCCTCGAGCCGGCGGTTGTCGCGGCGCAGGCGGTCGTTCTCGTCGCGCAGGCGCGCCACGGCCTCGGCGGCGCGACGCACCGCGGCCTCGAGCTCGGTCAGCCGGTCGGCGATGGAGTCGGTCACGGCCCCTTCATAGGCTCGCCTCGAACGGCGGGGCCCCAGCCCCGCGACGTTCTGCGGCTCGCACTACGCCCCCCTCAGCGTGAGCCCGAGCGCGGCGCAGACGCGCTGCGCGACCCGCGCGTGGATCGCGTTCACCTCGTCGTCGGTGAGCGTGCGGTCCTCGGCCTGAAACGTCAGCCGGAAGGCGATGCTGCGCCGGCCGTCGGGCAGCGGGAACACGTCGAAGACGGCGAGCCCGCGCAGCAGCGATCCCGCCTCGCCCCGGATCGCGTCGGCGATCACATCGGCCGTCACCGGCCGCTCGCCCAGCGCGAAGGCCATGTCGCGCTGGACGGCGGGGAACCGCGCCAGTGGCCGGTAGCGGGGCGTGCGGCGCACCGGCGGCACCCCTTCGTCGAGCGTGAGCGCCGCCGCGAATACCGGCACGTCGATGCCGAACGCCTCCCGCGTGGTGGCCGCGACCTCGCCGAACTCGCCCAGGGGCTGGCCGGCGACCAGCAGCGTCGCGTGCGAGTCCGGCTCGAAGCCCGAGAGCTTCCCGCCCGTCCGGGTCTCGGGCGCGAGCCCGAATTCCGCCGCCACCAGCTCGGCGAGGCCCTTGGCGTCGTAGACGTCGGCGGCAGCCGGCGGCGTATGCCATGCGGCCTCCGCGCGCGCGCCGGCGAGCGCCAGCGCGACCCAGCGCGGCTCCGTCGTCTCCGTGTCCCCGCCCAGCGCCCGCTTGTACGTCCGGCAGATCTCGAACACACGTACGCCGGGCTGCTGGCGCCGCAGGTTCGTCGCGATCACGCCCAGGAGGCCTTCGAGCGGGTGGGCGCGCAGCTCGGACGCATCCTGCGACAGCGGGTTGAGCAGCTTCAACGCGCCCGAGGTACCCAGCGCGCCCGCCCGCGCGGGATCGCTGAACGCGTACGTCACGCACTCGGTCAACCCGGCGCCGACGAGCGCCTCGCGCACGATCTGCTCCTGGCGGCCGCTGTCGCTGTCCCGCGCGAGCGCCACCGTCCCGCGCCCGAAGGTGGTCGGGATCCTGTCGTAGCCCCACACCCGGATGACTTCCTCCACGAGGTCGTCCTCGATGGCGAGATCGCGGCGGAAGCTCGGCACCGTGACGTCGAGGTCGGCGCCGCGCGCTCGCACGCCGAGCCCGAGGCCGGCGAGGATCCGCCGCGCCTGCGCGGGCGGCGGGGCGACGCCGAGCACGCGCTTCACACGCGCCATACGCAGGCGCACGCGCACGGGGCGACGCTTGCGAGGATAGACGTCGATCACCCCACGCGCGACGACGCCGCCCGCCAGCTCGGCCATGAGCTGCGCCGTGCGGGCCGAGGCGTCCAGCAGGCCCTCGATGTCGGCCCCGCGCTCGAAGCGATAAGCGGCGTCGGTCTTGAGGTCGAGGGCGCGCGATGTGCGTCGGGTCGTGCCCGGATCGAAGTACGCGCTCTCGAGGAGCACGCGCGTGGTGGCGTCGGTGACCTCGCTGTTCTGGCCCCCCATGACGCCGGCCAGGCCGATCGCGCGCTCCGGGTCGGCGATGACGCACATCGAGGCGTCGAGGGTGCGCGCCTGGCCGTCCAGGGTGATGAAGCGCTCGCCGGGGCGCGCGCGGCGGACGACGATCGTCGCGTCGGCCACGCGCGCGGCGTCGAAGGCGTGCAGCGGATGCCCGAGCTCCCACAGCACGTAGTTCGTCACGTCGACCACGTTGGAGATCGGACGCAACCCGACGGCGCGCAGCCGTGACTGCATCCATGCGGGCGAAGGCGCCACCCGCACGCCGTCGATGATGCGCACGGTATAGCGAGGGCAGAGGTCGGGCGCCTCCACGCGGACGCGCGCGAGGTCGGCGGCGCGCTGCCGGCCCTCGCGCAGCGAGATCGGCGGCGGCCGCAGCGGCGCGCCCGTCAGCGCGGCCAGCTCGCGCGCCACGCCGAGCACCGACAGGCAGTCGGGACGGTTCGGCGTGATCTCGATGTCGAGCACCTGATCGTCGAGGCCGAGCTGTTTCACGACGTCGGCGCCGACGGCGGCGTCGCCGTCGAAGAGCAGCAGGCCCGCCTCGTGCTCCTCGCCGAGACCGAGCTCGCGCTCGGAGCAGAGGATCCCCTGCGATTCGAGGCCGTGCACCTTCTTGGCCGTCACGGCGCCGAGGCCTGGCAGCGTGGCGCCGGGGGGCGCGAAGGCCGCCCGGACCCCGGCGCGCGTGTTGGGCGCGCCGCACACGACGCTGAAGCGCTGCGCGCCGCGGCCGCGCACGCGGCACAGGAACAGCCGGTGGCCGCGGCTCTCGCCGAGCTCCCGCTCGATGGCCTCGACCTCGCCGACGATCACGCCCCGCAGGCCCTCGGGCAGCAGCGGCGTGACGCTCGCCACCTCGACGCCGGCGTTCACGAGACGGTCGGCGGCGTCCTGGGCGGAAAGCTTCACGTCCACGAACTCGCGAACCCAGCCGTACGGGATCTTCACGCGAACTGGCTCAAGAAGCGGAGGTCGTTCTCGAAGAACAGCCGGATGTCGTCGACGCCGTACTTCAGCATCGCGATCCGCTCGACGCCCATGCCGAAGGCCCAGCCGGTGACCTCCTCCGGGTCGTAGCCGACGTTCTTCAGAACTTGGGGATGGACCATGCCGGAGCCCAGGATCTCCAGCCAGCCCGACTGCGTGCACACGCGGCACCCGGCGCCGGCGCAGAGGAAGCACACCACGTCCACCTCGGCCGAGGGCTCGGTGAACGGGAAGAACGAGGGCCGGAAGCGGATCTTGCTGCGCGGGCCGAACATCTCGCGCGCGAACAGGTCGAGCGTGCCCTTGAGATCGGCCATGGTCACGTCACGGTCCACCGCGAGCCCCTCGACCTGGTGGAACATCGGCGAGTGGGTGATGTCGGCGTCGCGACGGTACACCACGCCGGGGCAGATGATCCGCACCGGCGGCTTCTGCAAGCGCATCGCGCGGATCTGCACGGGCGACGTGTGCGTGCGGAGCAAAGTCTCCGGCGACAGGTAGAACGTGTCCTGCATGTCGCGCGCGGGATGGTCGCGCGGGATGTTCAGCGCCTCGAAGTTGTAGGCGTCGGTCTCGATCTCCGGCCCCTCGGCCACCGAGAAGCCGAGGCCGGTGAAGATCGTGACGATCTCGTCGCGCACGCGCGAGAGCGGGTGCACGACGCCGCGCGCCGGGCGGCGGCCGGGCAGGGTGAGATCGGGACGCTCGCGCTCGCGCTGACGCCGGCGCTCGGCCGCGCGCGTCGCCTCGAGGCGGGCGTCCAGCAGCGCCTCCAGCTCGCGCTTGGCCTCGTTGGCGGCGGCGCCCACCTGGGGGCGCTCCTCCGGGGACAGCGCGCCGAGGGACTTGAGGATCTGCGTGAGGTCGCCCGAGCGCCCGAGGTACTTGACCCGGATCCCCTCGAGCTCGGCCGACGAGGCGGCGCGGTCGATGGCAGCGCGCGCCTCGCCCGCCACGGCCTCGACGCGCGGGTGGCTCACGCCGCCCTCAGCGCGCCTGGGCCTTCGCGGTCTCGGTGAGCTTGGCGAACGCGCCGGGATCGCTGACGGCGAGCTCGGCGAGGACCTTGCGGTCCAGCAGCACGCCCGCCTTCTTCAGGGCGGCCATGAAGCGCGAGTAGGACAGCCCGGCCTCGCGGCACGCCGCGTTGATGCGCACGATCCAGAGCGCGCGCGCCGTGCGCTTCTTCTGCTTGCGGTGCCGGTAGGCGAACGCGCCCGCGCGCAGGACCGTCTCGGCCGCCGTGCGGTACAGCTTGCGCCGGCCGCCGACGTAGCCCTTCGCCTGCTTGAGGATCTTCTTGCGCCGCCGGCGCGTCTTCGCTCCACCCTTCGCCCGTGGCATCTGCCCGCTCCTCTTCTTCGTTTACAGGTAAGGAACCAGAACTTTGAGCCGCGCCGCGTCGGCGTGGTCGATCATCTTGGCCTTGCGCAGCCGGCGGCGCCGCTTGGGCGACTTGCCCTCGAGCTTGTGCTGCTTCCAGCCCCCGGCCCGCATCAGCTTGCCCGACGCCGTCCGCTTCAGCCGCTTGCGCGCTCCGCGCTTCGTCTTCATCTTCGGCATGTCGCTCGACTCCTGTTCATTTATAGGCTCGTCTCGGACGGTGGGGCCCCAGCCCCACGACGTCCTGCGACTCGCACTTCAATGCTGAGCCTTGGGGCTCAGCATGATATGCAGCATCCGTCCTTCCATGCGCGGGTTGTTCTCGGTCACCGCGATGTCCTGCACCGCCTCCACCATCTTCTGGAGCATCTTCCAGCCCAGCTCGGTGTGGGCCATCTCGCGGCCCTTGAAGCGGACGGTGACCTTGGCCTTGTGGCCCTCCTCGAGGAACCGCCGCACGTGCTTGAGCTTGAAGTCGAAGTCGTGCCGCTCGGTCTTGGGGCCCATCTTCACTTCCTTCACCTGGATCGTCGTCTGCTTCTTGCGCGCCTCCTTGAGCCGGCGCGCCTGCGTGTACTTGTACTTGCCGAAATCCATGATGCGGCAGACGGGCGGCTGCGCCTCGGGCGCGACCTCGACGAGGTCGAGCTCCTGGGTGCGCGCCGTCTCCAGCGCCTGCTGGGTCGGCATGATCCCGAGCTGCTCGCCCTCCGCGCTCACCACGCGGACTTCGCGGGAGCGGATCCCTTCGTTGATACGGATTTCTTGTGCCTTGCTGATGGACGTCTCCTAGACGTACGCGATGGAGGATGCCGCCCGCGCGCGCGAAGCGCGGGCGACGGGCCGCTCGATCACGAACGGCCCACGGTTAGGCTGGATTCGCGCGCGGCGATCTCGCGCGCGAGGTCGCCGACCACGCGGTCGACGGGCACCGCCCCGAGGTCGTCGCCGCTGCGGTGGCGCAGGCTCACGGTGCCGGCCTCCGCCTCGCGGGCGCCGCACACGAGCATGTAGGGCACCTTGCGCAGCTGCGCCTCGCGGATGCGGTAGCCGAGCTTCTCGTTGCGGTCGTCGAGCTCGCTGCGCACGCGCGCGGCCCGCAGGCGCTCGTGCACGGAGCGCGCGTAGTCGGCGAACTTCTCGCTGATGGGGATCACGCGCGCCTGCACGGGAGCCAGCCACGTCGGGAAGGCGCCGGCGTAGTGCTCGGTCAGGATCCCGACGATGCGCTCGAACGAGCCGAAGATCGCGCGGTGGATCATCACCGGGGGCTTGGGCTGGCCGTCGCTATCGACGTACTCGAGACCGAAGCGCTCCGGCTGCTGGAAGTCGATCTGGATGGTCGCCATCTGCCAGCGTCGCGCCAGCGCGTCCTGGATGTCGACGTCGATCTTGGGCCCGTAGAACGTGCCGTCGCCCGGGTTCAGCTCGAAGGCCAGCCCGTTGGCGCGCAGCGCGTCCTCCAGCCCGCGCTCGGCCACCCGCCACTGCTCGTCGGTCCCCAGCGACTTCGGCGGCCGCGTGGAGAGCTTGAAGAACGGCTCGAGCCCGAACGGCTTGTACCAGTCCCGCACCAGCCCGAGCATGGCCGTGATCTCCGCCTGGATCTGATCGAGCCGGCAGTAGACGTGGGCGTCGTCCTGCGTGAACTGCCGCACGCGGAAGAGGCCGGTCAGCGTGCCCGAGCGCTCGTTGCGGTGCAGCCGTCCCATGTCCGAGAAGCGCAGCGGCAGGTCGCGGTACGAGCGCAGGGCGTGGCGGTAGACGATGGTGGACTCGGGGCAGTTCATCGGCTTCAGGCTGAAGATCTGCTCCTCCGACTCCACCAGGAACATGTTCTCCTGGTAATAGTCCCAGTGGCCCGATTGCTCCCACAGCTTCTTGTTGACCAGGATCGGCGTGGAGATTTCCTGGTACCCGCTCGCGTCCAGCTTCTCGCGGACGAACCGCTCCAGCTCGCGCACGATCGTCCAGCCCCCGGGCAGCCAGATCGGCGCCCCCGGCGAGACCTCGTTGAAGATGTAGAGGTCCAGCTCGCGCCCGAGCTTGCGGTGGTCGCGCTTCTTCGCCTCCTCCAGCCGCCAGAGGTGCCTGTCGAGCTCCTCCTGCGTGAGCCACGCCGTGCCATAGATCCGCTGGAGCATCGGGTTCTTCTCGTCGCCGCGCCAGTACGCTCCCGACGAGGACAGCAGCTTGAAGAAACGGATCTGGCCGGTGGAGCCGACGTGCGGGCCACGGCAGAGGTCGATGAAGTCCCCCTGCGTGTACAGCGACACCGTGGGGGCGTCGAGGCCCTCGAGGATCTCGACCTTGAAGCGCTCGCCGCGCTGCCGGAAGAACGCGATGGCCTCCGCGCGCGGCATCTCCCGGCGCTCGAACCGCAAGTCGGCCTTGGCGATCGAGCGCATCTCGTCCTCGATCCGCGCGAGGTCCTCCGGCGTGAACGGCTCCGCTTTGAAGAAGTCGTAGTAGAAGCCGTCCTCGATGGCGGGGCCGATGGCGACCTTCACCTCGGGAAACAGACGCTTCACCGCCTGGGCCATGACGTGCGAGGTGGAGTGACGGAGGGTCGCGAGCGGCGTCGCGTCGCAGTCGAACTCGCCGGTCAGCCGGAGATGACGATCTTCTTCAGAGACGGTCATACACTCCCGAGAACGAGGTGGATGGTAGGCTCGGGCGGTTTCGAACCGCCGACCTCCTCTGCGTCAGAGAGGCGCTCTCCCACTGAGCTACGAGCCTATCCAGAGTACGGCCCATGCTACGCACGACGGCGAGGAGTGTCAAGCAAGCGCTTACTATTGCAAGCCATTTCCGCGACAACTCAACGGAGAAGTAGGTTGGTCAGCGACGAATCGACCAAGACGTAGCTGAAGTGCACGCGGATGGCGAGCCCCGTGCTATTCGGCTTCATACCACCCATCATGACTGGCGGCACCGGCGGGAATGGCGAGGCAAGCTTGATGGCGTTCACCGCCCAGTCGTCGTAGATCTCATACTGCGCCCGCTGCACGATCTCCACGAACTGAAGGCGTCCGTCTTTGAGGATGCCGAAATCCACGTCGAGCGAGGTTGTATGCCCCTCGCAGACGTGTGTGGCCGGATTCTTCACGCACGGATAGCCCCAGTGGGCCTTGATGCGCTGACGTATTTGATCGAGATAGTCGCTGTACTCGGCCTTCGTCGAGTCGAGAGGGATCGGCTCGCCCTCGATACCGCCGCGGCCTTGGCCCGAGCCTCCTGCCCCGCCCTGGCCGCGGCGCAGCGCGGTCAGGATGTTCGGCGCGCCCGGCGCTGCGGGTGCCGACGGCTGGGGCAGTGACGCGACCTGGCGTTCCGCCGGCGGCCGCGGCACCGGCTCGGCGGGCGCGCGCTCGGCGGGCTGCGCGACGTCGGGCTTGGGCGGCGCCGGCGCGGGCGCCGCGCCGTCGGGCGCCTGCGGCAGCGGCGTGCTCGCGAGGCGACGCTCTGGCTCGGCCCGCGGCGTGGGCTCCGGCCGGCGCGCGAGCTCGGGCTGGGGCGCGGGTTTCGCCACGGCCCTGGGCGCGGGCGCGGCGGTGGATGGCGCCGCCGGCGACGACGGCGCGGCTGGCCGAGCCACGGGCACGCCGCCGAGCCCTGGAGGCGGCGAATCCTCCGCCCTGGGCAGCTCCACGATCAGGGGCTCGCCGCGCCTGACGTCGTACCGCGACACCGGCAGACCACCCCACAGGAGCAGCGCCACCAGGGCCAGGTGGATCGCCACCGACGCCGCGACACCCGCAGCGAGGCGGCCCGGCTGCCACTGCCGCAGGAACTCCATCAGGCCCATGCCGCGTCGATTATAGCGAAGACGGCCGCTTACACGTCGCGATCCACGGCGCGCGCCACCCGGGCGATACGCGCCATGACCGCCGCGAAGCGGTCCGGCTTGAGCGACTGCGGCCCGTCCGACAGCGCCTCCTCGGGCCGCGGATGGACCTCGATGAGGAGCCCGTCGGCGCCGGCGGCGACGGCGGCCATGGCCATCGACTCCACGTACTCCCAGTGGCCGGTGCCGTGGCTCGGGTCCACGACCACCGGCAGGTGCGTGAGCTTCTTGAGCACCGGCACCGCGTTGAGGTCGAGCGTGAAGCGCGTGGTCGTCTCGAACGTGCGGATGCCGCGCTCGCACAGGATGACGTTCGGGTTGCCGCCGCTCAACACGTACTCCGCCGACAGCAGCCACTCCTGGATCGAGGTCGACATCCCGCGCTTGAGGAGCACGGGCTTGCCGGCCGCGCCGACCTTGCGCAGGAGCGAGAAGTTCTGCACGTTGCGCGCGCCGATCTGGAGGATGTCGGCGTGCTCGGCCACGACGTCGATCTTGTCGGGCTCCATGACCTCCGTGATGATCGGCAGCCCCGTCTCCCGCCGGGCCTCCGCGAGGAGCTTGAGGCCTTCTTCCTCCAGACCCTGGAACGCGTACGGCGAGGTGCGCGGCTTGAAGGCTCCGCCGCGCAGCACGGTCGCGCCCGCCGCCTTCACGCGCGCCGCGACCTCCAGCACCTGCTCGCGCGACTCCACCGAGCACGGCCCGGCCATGACCACCACCTTGCTGCCACCGATAACGACGCCGCCGACGCGCACGATGCTGTTGGCGCTGCGCACCTCGCGGCTCGCGAGCTTGAAGGGCTGCAGGATCGGCGTGACCGACTCCACGGTCTCCAGCGACTCCAGCGAGCGCAGGCGCTCCTTGCCGCGGTCGTCGCCGATGGCGCCGATCACGGTGCGCAGCTGGCCGCGGATCGTGTGCGGCCGGTAGCCCATGGCCGTGATGCGGCGCTCGACGTCGGCGATCTCGCCGTCCGACGCCCCTGATTTCAAGACGATGATCATGACCGTGCTCTCCTCCACTCCGATGGCTGGACAAAAAACGGCCGCGGGCTCGTCGCCCGCGGCCTCGGAGTGGTCATCGCCGCGGGCGTTCGGTCCGCCCGCGGCTCCCTGATGGTTAGATCAGCGCCGGTGGGCGGACCTCCGGAAAATAGAAGGGGGCGAAGTAAACGAGCCCGAAGCCGAACCACCGGATCGCGGTGCTCATGAGCGTTTCCGCATGCTACGGAGCGGGCGGCATCCCTGTCAAGCGCTTTTCCTGCCGCGGAAGCGGGCCAGGATCCGGTCGCGGTGGTAGTAGAGCGGCAGGCACAGGGCGGCGATGACGGCGATGAAGGCGATCGCGTAGAGGTATTGCTTCTCGCCGACGTGGGCGCCGAAGTAGGAGGAAATCCAGGTGCCCGGGAGCCGCCCGACCGTCGAGACCAGCGCGAACACCCAGAAAGGCATCGGGCTCATGCCGAAGAGGTACGAGATGATGTCCTTCGGGAAGCCGGGGATCAGGTAGAGGATGAAGCAGATGATGGCGCCCTCGGCCTCGATGATGAAGTTCATCTTCTCCCAGTGGTGCTCGGAGAGCCACGGCCGGATCAGCGGCTCGCCCCAGAGCCGGCCGAGCGCGAAGCAGATCAGCGTGCCCGCGGTGAGGCCGATCGTGGAGTAGACCACGCCCAAGAACGTCCCGAAGAGCATGCCGCCCACCGGGCCCGTGATCTCGCCGGGAATGGGCGAGATGATGACCTGCAGCGCCTGGATCGCGATGAAGACCAGCGGCGCCCACACGCCCCACGAGCGGACCGTCTCCTTGAGGAAGTGCTTGTCCTGGTAGAGCCGCACGAGGTATCGCACGAGGGGAGCGTCTGACACCACGAGCCACACGACGACGACGAGGCATATCGCGAGCGTGATCGACGCGACCGCCCACCGTTTCGTGTCGCTCCAGGTGGCGGGGCCGCGCTTGGCGTTCGGCTCCGTCACAGAGCCGGCCTCCGCGCGCTCCACGGCCGGGCCGCCTCGTACGCCGCGGCGGCGGCGAGCACCGCGCGGTCGGCGTGGCGGCGGCCGACGATCTGCAGCCCCACCGGCAGGCCGTCGGCCGTGAGGCCGGCGGGAACCGAGGCGGCCGGCTGGCCCGTGAGGTTGAACGGGTACGTGAACGGCATCCAGCCCAGCACGGAGACGGACTCGCCGTCGATCTCGCGGGGCGGCCGGCCGTCGGCGGGGAACGGGGCCACCGCCGTCGTCGGCGTCAGGAGGAAATCGAAGCGTTCGGAGAACGCGCGCACCTCCTCCCAGTACTCCGCCACGCGGGCGCGCGCGCGGAGGTAGTCTCGGGCGGTGATGCTGCCGCCGCGGCGGATGAACTTCACGAGGGTCGGGTCCAGGCGCTCCTCGGCCGCCGGCAGCTCGTCCGACCACGCGGCGTAGAACTGCGCCGCGATCAGCGTGCTGAACGCCTCCTCGAGGTTCTCCCAGCCGGGGTTGACGACTTCCACGTGGCAGCCGAGCGACTCGAACTCGGCGGCGGCATCGCCGGTGAGCTCGAGCACCTCGGGATCGACGCGCGCGAAGCCGAGGTCCGGCGTCCACGCGACGTTGAGGCCCTTGATGCTGCCCGCGCATGCCTCGACGTAGGAGCCCGGCTCGCGCGGCAGCGACTCGCGGTCGCGGTCGTCGCCGCCCGCGATCACGTCGAGCACGGCCGCCGCGTCGCGCACGGTGCGCGCGAGCGGCCCGACGTGCGAGACGTGGTCCCAGCCCGGGAAGCCGGTGCCGAGCGGCACGCGGCCGTACGAGGGCTTCACGCCGACGAGCCCGCAGAACGCGGCCGGGATGCGCACGGAGCCGCCGCCGTCGCTGCCGAGCGCGATCGGGCCGCAGCCGCTCGCGACGGCCGCCGCCGCGCCGCCGCTGCTGCCGCCGGGCGTGCGCTCGAGGTTCCACGGATTGCGCGTCACGCCGAAGAGCGGGCTCTCGGTCACCGCCTTGTGGCCGAACTCGGACGTCGTCGTCTTGCCGAGGAGCACCGCGCCCGCCGCCTTCAGCCGGCCCACGGACACCGCGTCGTGCTCGGGGATGAGGTCGGCGTAGAGCCTCGAGCCCCCGGTCGTGCGCATGCCGCGCGTGAAGAGCACGTCCTTCACCGACACCGGCACGCCGTGCAGCAGGCCGAGCGGCTCGCCCTTCATCACGGCGATCTCCGCCTCGCGCGCGAGGCGGCGCGCGACGTCGTGCGCGACGAGAGCGAAGGCGTTGAGGCGGGGATTGACGGCGTCGATGCGCGCGAGAACCGCTTCGGTGAGCTCGACCGGCGACAGCTCCTTGCGCCGGATCAAGGCCGCGCACTCGACGGCCGAGCGCCAGACCACGTCGTCCGCGGCCATCGTCACGTCATCACCACCGCGGCATTGTATCATCCGCCCCGTGGCCGCCGACGCGACGCGGATGCGCCGCGACGCCGCCGGGCGCCCGGCCGGCGAGCAGGACCGCCACGGCTCCGCCCTGAGCGCGCTCGAGTGGTCGCCGGACGGGCGCCTGAGCCGCGCCTCCGTGCGGCTGCCCGACGGCGGCTGGGTCTCGATCGAGCCCGGCGCCGGCGCGGCGGGGCCGTGGGGCGCCTCCGATCTCGTGACGCGCGACGGCCGGCCCCTCACCCGCCTGGCCGCGCTCGACTGGGCGCGCGTGGATCGCATCCCTCCGCTTGCCGAGCCCGCGCGGCTGCCCGCCGGCGCGGGGACGGCGATCTTCAATCTGCTCGCGCGCCTCGCCGCCGAGCAGGGCGTGGCCGTGCTCCGCTACGACGCGCCCTACCCGACGGAGGCGCTCTTCCTGGCGCTCCTCGAATCGTTCCGCTACGTCCCCGAGGAGGCGCCGAATCCGATGGACGCGTTCGCGCGCGGCGAGCTCGGATGGGCGCCGGCGCCGCACGACGTCGCGATCGAGGCGGGTGGCGTCTGGGTTCAGCGGCGGGAGCGCGTCGAAAAGGTCGTCGGCGCGGGCCGCGTGTACTACCGGCCGGACTGGCAGGGCGTGCGACGTGTGGCGCCGCGCGCCGTCCGCGACGCCGGCGACACCGTGCGCGCCTCGCTGGTGGCGCTCGGCCGCGTGCTCGAGGACCATGTCGTCCTGAGAACCGACGGCGGCCTCCTCGAGGTCCGGACGCCGCCGTCGGATCCGCCGCAGATCGCGCCGCTGGCGCCCGAGGTCGTCGCCGGGCTCGTCGCGACGGTCGTGGCCACCAGCGCGCCCGCGCTGGCGCCGTGGATCGCGGGCGCGGCGCGCGACGTCGAGTTCCAGTGGGGGCCGGTGCACGCCGATCTCGTGGAGGTGCGCGACGCGCGCGTCAGGCTGTCTCACCGGCTGCGACGCGCGCTGGGAGACGCCGTGCGCGGCCGGTCGCGCGCCGACGCGCTCGCCACGGGCCTCGCCGCGCTTCGCGAGGCGGCCGACCTCGTCGCCGACGGCCTGCGCGCGCGCGCTCAGGGGGCGCTCGCCGCCGAGCCCGCGGACGTGCAAGTCGCCGCGCTGGAGCGCGCCGGGCCGCCGGCGGCCGACGCGCGCGCCATCGCCGCCGCCGCCGAGGCCCTGGCGCGAGAAGCCGCGAGAGGATGACCGAGGCGCGCCCCGATTCATTCGGGGCGCGACGAGCATTGGGGGGGTCGAGGCGCGCCACGATTCATTCGGGGCGCGACGAGCGTTGGGGGGTCGAGGCGCGCCACGATTCATTCGGGGCGCGACGAGCGTTGGGGGGTTTGGGGGGCCATTTCGGGGCCCCCCAATATCAGGACGCGTGTACGACGAGCCAGACGTTGAAGGTGATGAAGGCGAGCACGGAGACGGTCGAGACCAGGACGTAACCGGCGAACAGCGCCTCCTGCCGCGTGAAGCGGAGCGACGCGCGGCCGCGCAGCAGCGAGCCGGCGTAGGCGATGGCGTCGTGCTTGAGCGTCGGGAGGCCGAGCACGTCCACCAGCACGTGGTAGCCGTCCATCTCGATGAAGCAGAACGGGTAGAGCGCGACCACGAACGCCTGCCACTGGATGATCCCCGAGGCGGCGGCGAACGCTTGCAGGAACGACCCCATCGGCGCGCGGAGCGCGATGAGGAGCCACGCCGAGCCGAAGACCAGGTGCACGAGCGCGCCCGACACCGCCGTCACCACGCGCGCCCGGCGGCTGCCCATGAAGATGTCGGTGACGTCCACGTAGAAGGTCGGCACGAAGCCGTGCAGGAACGTGAAGCCGAACTCGCGCACGCGCCGGCCGTAGTGGATGAGCGCGAGCCCGTGCACGAGCTGGTGGGCGCCGACCGTGAGCAGGAACAGCAGCTTGACGGAGATCACCGCCATCAGCGGGCTCTTGCCGAAGCCCGAGACGACCCGCTCGGCGTCCGGCCAGAGCCGCACGCCGGCCGCGACGCCGACGATGGCGAGCAGCACGCACGCCAGCGCCGCCCCGCGCGTGAAGATGAGGAACCCGCCCCAGCGGTAGATGCCGCGGAAGACCGGCTGCACGTTGCGGCTCGAGATGTTGATGCGCTCGAGCGCGAACAGCGCGGACTCCGCCATCTTGGCGACGGGCTGGCGGCGGTTGCGGGCGAGCGCCTGCCGCAGGCGCGACGTCGGCGTCATGGTCAGCAGCTGCGCGCGTTGCAGCTTGCGGATCAGGTTCGGGATGATCTCGAAGTCGAACTCGCCGTAGCGCAGCACGTACGCCGTCGCGATGTCTTGCAGCGACGTCCGGCCGTTCATCTGCTCCCACAGGAACTTCTCGTGCTCGGACAGGAGCAGGAAGCGGTCGGTCGCCGTGTTCTTGAGGATGAAGGAGCGCTGGCCGTCCACCTTCGAGGCGACCTCGGCCAGCTCGAACGAGCCCGCGGACACGCGCGCGGGCCGCGACTGGATGAAGGCAACGCCGCTGCCGATCTGGCGGACTTCGAACCCGTCGCCCTCCTCGGGTCGGACGAGCAGCTCCAGGCGCGCGCGTCGCGGCGGCGCGGTGGAGCCCTCGCTCATCGCGACTCGACGTCCAGCCCGGTCGCCTCCAGACCCCAGCGAGTGACTTCGGCCACGAGGTCGCCGGAGGCGCGCAGACGCTCGATGAAGATGAGGACGAGCGACTCGAAGAAGGCAGCGGCCGCGCGCGGGCTCACCTCGGTCAGCTTGGCGAGCGCGGCGCGGTCGAGCACGAGGAGCACGGCGTCATTGTCCGCCGAGATGGTGGCGGAGCGCGGCGAGCGGTCGAAGAGCGCCATCTCGCCGAAGAAATCGCCGGGCCCGACGCGCGCCAGCACCTGCTCGACGCGGCCGGTCACGGCCTTGGAGATGACGAGCGAGCCCGAGCGCACGAGGAACATCTCGTCGCCGGTGTCACCCTCGCGCAGCAGGACCTGGCCGCGCTTGAGCGCACGCTCGCGCAGGCTGTCGGCGAGGATCCCGAGCTCGGGCCCTTCGACGTTGCGGAACAGACGCACGCTCCTCAGGAAGACCTGCGTGTCGGCCGAGCTGCCCACCGCGCGGGGATCCCGCGTCGCCTAGGTGGCCACGCGTCGGATCAGGGCGCTGCGCAGCGCCGTGGCGCGCTGACCTGCCGAGGTCTGGCCCAGGCGGGCGAGCGCGGCGAGCACGGTCGCGCGCTCGTCGTCGGTCAGGTCGTACTCGGCGAGGATCGAGTCGGGCGCGCGCTGGAGATCGGCGAGGAACTCGGGATCGATCATCACGCGGCCGACCAACTCGGGGAGTCGCTGAGCCATGGCGCCCGGATCATATCAGAGTGGCCGGGGCCGAGGAAGGTCCCGTCCCCACGCCAGCGCCGTCGCGGCGACGGCGGCCAGGAGCAGCCCCGTCAGCGTCGTCCACGGGCGCGGCGGACGCGCGCCCGGCGGCGCGGTCACGCGGACGGTCGCCAGCGCCGGGTGGTGGGTCCACTCGGCGCGGTCGAGCGGATCGGCGCCCGGACGCACGACCACGAGCGCGAGCGTCACGTCCGCCGGCGGCCCCGCGCGGCTCCAGGCGCCGCGCACGCGCTCCCCCGCCGCCAGCCGCGCGCGGAACGGGACGGGCTGCTGCGCCCACGCGCCATCGGGACCGAGGAACGCCGCGCGCTCGGAGAAGAGCCACACGACGTACACGTCCCACGGCCCGCCCGTCGCCGCGCGCGGCCTGAGGCCGATCTCGACCGTGTCGCCCGCGCTCACCGAGGAGGGCGTCGCCGTCAGCACGAACGGCGGCGCGGGCAGCGCCGCCTCCGCCCGCGTCGACGCGAGCAGCAGCACGGCCGTGGTGATCGCGGCGGCGGCGCGGCGACGCGGCAGAAGGAGGACGCCGACGATCGCGAGCGCCGCGAGCGAGATCGCCACGCCCGGCCGCAGACCGCGCGGCGTGAACGCGAACTCGACCTCGTGACGCCCCGGCGGCAGCGCGACGGCGCGGAAGGCGTGGTCGGCGCGCTGGACGGCGACGTCGGCGCCGTCGAGCCGCGCGCGCCAGCCTGGGAACCACGTGTCGGTGAGCACGAGCCACGCCGGCGCGCCGGTGGACGCGGAGACGACGACGCGCGCGGGCTCGTCGACCATGATGCGCGCCTCCGGCGCAGCCATTGCAGTCCGCGCCTCCGGCGCAGTCGGACGCGGCGGCGAGGCGCAGTCGGCCAGCAGCACCTCCGCCGCGGGCGCGAGAGAGCGCGCGCGCAGCAGCGCCAGCGCGCCGCGATCGTCGACGCAACGGGCGCGCGGGACGACGAACGCGCGCGGCAGCGCCGCCGGGTCCTCGACCACGCGCGCGTCGGCGCCGTCGTAGACCGGCCGCAGCCGCGGCTCCGCCGCCGTCATCCCGGGCGGCAACACGAGGAAGCGCACGCCCAGCAGCTCGCGCGTCGGCGCCAGGAGCACGGCGATCGGCGGCAGCGGCTCGCTGCCGTGCAGCGCGATCGTGTTCTCGCGATAGCCGGCGGCGAGCGCGCGGCCGGTGCCGATGGGCCCGGCCAGCTCGGCGATGCGCCGCGGCGAGAGCCCGTCGTAGCCGTGCGCCTGGCGCAGGCCGTAGAGAAGGCCGACCTGATCGGCGATGAGAACACGCGCGGAGCCGGCGTGATCGCGGAGCCACGCGATCGCCGGCGGCGTCGGATAGAGCCAGCGCGCGTCGCGGACCGGCAGGTAGGTCGCCAGCGGCGCCAGCGTCGCCACCTGCACGGCGGCGAGCGCCACGCCCCAGCGCGCGCGGCCGTCGGCGAGCCAGCGCCGCAGGAGCCACGCGGCGGCGGTGAGCCCGACGAGCATGCCGACGTACTGCGCGGCGAGCGACGGCCGCACGGCGAGCGCGGCGGGCTCGACCGAGGCGAGCGTCACCGCCACCAGTCCCGCCCCCGCGAGCGCCACGAACCCGCCACGCAGCCACGCGAGCGCGCGCGGGCCCGCGTCGCCGCGCGCCACGGAGTCGACGCCGAGGGCGCCGAGCGTGGCCAGCGCGAAGACGAGGATCGGCATCAGGCGCAGGTTGCTCCCGAACGCGATCACCGGCGCCGGCGCCACCGCGGCGAGCGCGCCGTAGTGGATGAGGCCGGCGATCACGGCGAGGCCGGCGAAGAAGCGCGTCGGCGGCCGGCGCCACGCCAGCGCCGCCAGCGGCAGCGCGGCGAGTGGAACCAGCCCCACGTAGGTGGACGTGATGTTGAACTGCCACGTGGACCACGTGCCCTCGGCGGTGCCGAAGAAGTACGGCATGAGCACGGTCACGAGCGCGCGCGGCGGCACCGAGAGCGGCGGGGTCCACGTGCTGCGAAAGGCGTAGACGGCGCTCTCGCGCGCGTAGTCGAGCGCGGGCAGCGCCTGCACCGCCGTCAGCGCGCCCCCGAGGGTCACGCCGGCGGCGACGCGCGCCAGGAACGGCCCCGCGCCCGCGCGCCAGGGCGCGCGCGCGAGCGCCCAAGCCGCGACGGCCGCGAGCGCCTGGAGCGCCGCCTGCGGGTAGCCGGCCACGAGGTCCAGCGCGACCGCGAGCGCCAGCAGCGCGACGAGGCGGCGGTCCCCGCGCGCGCGCAGGCGGTCGACGAGACCTGCGAGCAGCGGCAGGAACGGCATCGTGCTGGCGAGCGTCCACGGCAGCCAGGCGATCAGCGTCGTCGACAGCATGAAGCCCGCGGCGCCCACGAACGCGGCGAGCGGCAGCAGCGCCAGCCCGCGCAGGAACCAGTACGTCGCCAGCCCCGCGGCGATCAGCTTGAGCAGCGCGGGCACGGTGAGCGCCCACGTCGGCGGCAGCGCCCACGCCAGCCACGTGAGCGGGAACACGCAGGCGGTCTGCGGATTCGAGAAGAACGGCGCGCCGGCGTACGCGTACGGGTTCCAGAGCGGCACGCGCCCCGCGCGGACCTCGTGGGCGGCCCACAGCGTCCACGGATGAAAGACCGACGTGACGTCGCCGAGCGCCTGGTTGGGCCGCACGGGGCCCGGCGCGATCGCGCGCCACGGCGCGCTCGTGAAGAGGTTGTCGAGCGGCGAGAGCGTGTGACCCGGACGCAGCGCCGGGGCCCAGAGCACGAGCGGCAGCACGACGAGAACGGCCACGGCCGCGCGGTCGGGGTGCCGCCGGAGGAGGGCCCCGAGCGCGGTCATGCGGACATGGTACGCTGGGCCCTCGGAGGAGGTGCCACGTTGCGTATGCGTTCGGTGCTGAGCGTCCTCGTCCTGATCCTCGCGTCCACGTCACTCGCGGCCGCGGCGCCACCGCCGCCGCTCGTCGAGTATTCGAAGCCCGCGTTCGCGGCCGCCCAGGCCGAGAACCGGCCGATCGTGGTCTTCGTCCACGCCTCGTGGTGCGTCACCTGCCGGAAGCAGCAGCCGATCGTGCAGGAGCTGGCATCGGACGGCGCGTTCAAGGGCCAGAAGCTCGTCGTGTTCGTCGTGGACTACGCGGACAAGGCGACGCTCAAGGAGCTGAACGTGACGGAGCGCAGCACGCTCGTCGCCTTCCACGGCAAGACCGAGCGCCGCCGCTCGTCGTTCAGCACCGATCCCGGCGAGATCCGCGCGCTCTTTTCGAGCGCGCTCTAGCCGCGCCGGCGCCGCCGCGTGGGCGCCTGCCTCCTCGGCTTCGCCGCCGGCGCGCTCTCGGCGCTGTCGCCCTGCGTGCTGCCGCTGCTGCCGGTCGCCCTCGCCGGCGCCGTAGAGCGCCATCGGCTCGGGCCCCTCGTCCTCGCGGCCGGACTCGCCGTCTCTGCCACCGTCGTCGGCTTCGCCGTCGCACTGCTCGGATTCACGCTGGATCGCGACCTCGTTCGCGTGGTGGCCGGCGCGCTCCTCGTGGTGTTCGGCGTAATCCTATTGACCGCGCGGCTCGACGTCGCCGTGGCGCGCGCGACGGCGCCGATCGCGGCCGGCGCGGCTGCGCTGCTGGCGCGGCTGGGTCCGCGGGGGCTCGCGGGACAGTTCGTGGTGGGGGCGCTGCTCGGCGCGCTGTGGACGCCGTGCGGGGGGCCGACGCTGGGCGCCGCGATCGGTCTGGCCGCCCAGCGGCGCTCGCTCGGCGCGGCGGCGGCGGTGATGGCGGCCTACAGTCTGGGGGCGATGGTGCCGGTGCTGCTGCTCGCCTACGGCTCGCGTCGGCTCGTGGCGCGCCCCGATCGCCTGGCGCTCGTCACGCGTGTCGGCAAGCCCGCGGTCGGCCTGGCGCTCGTGGTGCTCGGCCTGCTGAGCGTCACCGGCAGCGACAAAGCCCTCGAAACGCGCCTGCTCGACGCGATGCCCGCGTGGCTCGTCGACCTCACCACGCGGTTCTGACGCCGGCTAGCCTCGCACCTCGCGCGAGGTGATCTGGTACTTGAAGCTCGTCGGCTCGAGGCTGTCCTTGCGCCCCTCCGCCGTCTCCGCCTGCGGGTACATCAGGAACGGCACCGGCCCCGCGGCAGAGTTCGGCAGCCGCACGTCGTGGCCGTAGTTGTACGCGAGCCAGTTCATCTCCCAGGCGCCGAACAGCTTGGCGCGCGCGCGCTGCGCCTTGGGATCCGCCAGCCCGGCCGGCAGCCCGCCGCCTTCTTCCAGGATGACCTTGCGCACGTCGGCGGGGTCCACCGGCACCCAGCCGTAGCCGTTGAGGTAGAACTCGGCGCGGCAGTGCTGGGCCTTGGAGATGTCCCCGCCCTTGCCGAGGCTCTTGAACTCCGCGGAGTCCGCGCAGCGCGCGCCGTACACGTCGCGCGCCGGGATCTTCACGGCACGCGCGAGGCCGACGAAGAGCGCGTTGAGGTCGGCGCACTTGCCGCCGAAGTAGCGCGTCTCGAGCATCGTCTTGATGTCGCCGAGCCCGCAGCCGCGCGTCTTGGGGTCGCGGAACGTGTTCTCCACGATCCACTCGTAGAGCGCGCGCGCCTTGTCGGCGTCGGAGGCGATGCCCTGCGTGATGCCCTGCGCCGTCTCCAGCACGATGCCGTCGGTGGGGATCAGCAGCGTGGGCTCGAGGTAGCGCGCGAGCACCGCGCGGTCCTCGCGGACCGGCTTCGCGGGCGGCTTGTCGAGATCGACGGCGCGGTCGCGCGTGGCGAAGCGACTGGTGATCTCGATCACCGGCGCCTTCTCACTCGCCGGCCACTCGGCATACACGAGGCCGACGTCGTACCTGGCGTCCTTCACCGAGCGCGTCACGGCCGCGTTGCCCGTCCACGTGTCGCCGCCGCGCTTGAAGTAATCGGTGTCGGTCAGCAGAGGCACCGGTGCCCACACACGCGTGACGCCGCTCGGGTTGGTCACCTCGATCCTCGTCACGGCCTCGAACTTCCGCCACGGGTTCGCCTCGGTCGGCGACTCGGCGGCTCGAACCAAACGCGGAGCGAGCCCCAGCGCGACGACGGCCGACGCCCCGAGACCGGTCTTGATGAAGGTGCGGCGCTCCATGGCAGTCCCCCTCGGAGACATAGATGCGGATCGCATGGTAAAGGTGCGGGCCGAGAGGTCAAATCGAACGTTCCTATACGAGGCCCCCGAGAAGCGGGCGGACGGCGATAGAAGGAGGGCGAGGCCTCAGGCCTCGGGAGCGCTCTCCAGCGGCGGGAGTCCCATCAACTCACGGCTTCTGCGGATCAGCTCCCTCGATCGGCGGCTGAGGATCTTGGAGTCGCGGATCGTGCCGTCGGTCGTCAGCCGCCGCCAGCACCGGCCATGGAACCGGTCGGTGTCGACGACCTCGACCGCCTCCCCCGGGTCGATCGGCTGGCTGCAGTGGGTGCACTTGTCGACCACGACACCGCCCGTTCCGCACGTGAGCGTGGTGGTCTGGCGCCGGCAGCTCGCGCAGGTCGCGGTGCCACGACTGAACGACGCGGTCGTGGCGACCGCGGCCGAGACGGCGTGCATTTCCGTGAGGCTCACCGAACAGGCAAAGGCCAGGCAGGCGTCGCACAAGGGTTCCCCGGGACACTGCTCGAGCAATCTGCGCACGATGCCCGCGAGTTGCGTGGCAAGACTCTAGAACCGTCGGCGGACGGGGTCAAGTTGGTACAACTACGGAGGCTACCGAAGCAGGTGCGGCAGGCGCTCGCTCATCTCCGCCAGCGCCGCCAGCGCCAGCGTCCCCGCCGCGGCCACGAGCCCGCGGACGACGGTGCGCCGCGACGGCGCGCCGAGGGACGCCATCGCCGACCACACGGCCGCGAACGTCGTGAGCGTGACCCGCGGCCACGCGGGCACGCGCGCGCAGTAGTCGATGTACGCGCGCCCGAACCGCTCGGCGAGCCACGCGTCGTCCAGCGGCACGGTGATGCGGTACATCGCCATCAGCGCCGCGGGCAGGACGATCAAGGCTGGCCCGTTCTCCGCGATCAGAGCGACGCCGACGCCCGTCAGCAGATTGGCGAGCGGTACCGGATGGCGCATGAGCGCGTACGGGCCGGTGGTCACCAGCCGCGTGGGCGGGCGCGCCGGGAACACGCGCGGCTCGTCTCGATGGCCGGCCGCCCAGAGGCGAAGCCCGAGCCCCGTCAGCATGCAGACAGCGCCCGCGACGTCGAGCACGCCGTCGAACGGGGTCCCGGCCACGGCCAGCGGCGGGGTGACGAACAGGACGGCGAGCAGGGCGAACGGGAGGACGTTCTGCCAGCGATAGATCCAGCGACGCCAGGTCGGTGGCACGGCCGACGGGACGATGTCCTCCAGCGGATAGCGCTCGTGCCACCACGCGGCGGCCGCGATGACGGCGACGCCGATCGCGGCACCGCCCACCACGTCGAGCGGCCAGTGCACGCGCAGGATCATTCGCGAGAATCCGACCAGCAGGATGAGGAACACCGCGAGACCGTAGAGGGCGTGCTTCACCCACCGCCGGACGACGCCCTCGAAGAAATAGCACGCCATCAGATAGAACGCGGCGGCCGCCGCTGTGTGGCCGCTCGGAAACCCGAGTCGCATGCCGCCCGGTCGGGGCCGCCCGATGCCGATCTTGCCGAGGCCTTCGAGCATGGTGACGGCGAGCATCACGACGACCCAGACCCACCAGCGACGCAGGAACTGTCGCGGCAGCAGCACGACGAGGAAGACCGCGAGGGGCAGCAGCACGCTCACGCTGCCGAGCCGCGTGATTCGACGAAACACCAGCGCGTTCGGCACCGCCGTCGTCAGCGCCTCGTAGAACCCACGCTCGAACGTGGGCACGCCGGCGAGCGACACGGTGGCCGCGGAGGCGATGAAGACCGCCGCCGCGGCGAGAAAGATCCAGGCCCAGCGTCGTCCGGCGTCGGGCACGCGCGATGGTAGCACGAGAGCTTCAGGGTACCGCGCGGCGGGGAGAGAGGAGTGGTGACCCCGGCGTGATCGCGGCGACTCTTACCACTCATGCGAACGTCACGGAGCAGGAGCCGAGGCCAACGACTGGCCTGTCGTTACCTCTGCACCCGCCACTTCGACGTCGCGATGAAGCGGAGACTTTCGGCGGTTATCGGGGCGGCCATGCTGTTGTAGAAGAGCGAGATGACGCTCCGGGCTGCGTCGACGTTGACGCCAGCCGCATGCAGGACCCGGTTCGCTTCAGAGCCTTCGCAGGCCAGCAGACCGAGCAAAAGGTTCTCGGTGCCGATCACATGGTTCGGTTGCAGGCGCGCTTCGAGGGCTGCCTGGAGGACGGCCTTCAGTTCGGGAGAGAAGCCGGGCTCCGAGGGCGTGGACGAGCCTGGCGCTTCGCTCAGGAGGCGTTCGACCTCAGCACGCAGCGTCTCGGGCACCTGGAGCCGCTCAAGCACCTTGACGGCCATGCCCTCGCCGTCGCGCAGGATGCCCATGAGCAGATGTTCGGGCTCGATGCTCTCGTGCCCACGGCTGCGCGCCTCCTCGGTCGCCAGGACGACTGCCCGTCGCGCACGGGGAGTGAATCGCTCCAGCATGCGTCGGGCCCGGGCAGTGAATCCCTCCACCATAGCGACCTCCCGAGGTCCAGCCATCACTCGCTGGCTCGCTCGACCCGGATTCTACAGCCCGGCGCACTTAACCGCCAGACTGCGCGTGTCGGTCCAGAAGCCGCCCATCGCCGCGCTCGGCCGACTTCGCAAATCGTCGCTGCGCTGAGGAACGGGAACTCACGCGGCGCCAGCAGCAGCAACTCGATCGCGCACTCAAGCAGGCGCGGGCTGACGAGGGCGAATGGCGTGAGTGTCTGAGAAAGCACGGCCGCTGAGTCACATCCGTATTACAAGGGCCGCCGCGACGGCGCTCTAACCTCCGAGTTCGCGAAGCCTGAGTAAACCTCTCGGCCTATGTGCGTATGATGCGCACGCCCCGCGTGGTCAGCCACTCACGCACACGTGCCCATGACGTGGGATCGTCTCTGTTCCAGCGCGTGATCGCTTTCGCCGAGACCGCCACGACGCTGCGGCGTCGTTGGTGGACTCGCGTCACCAGTTTCGCCAAGTCTGTCGGACTTTGGTGGAGTTCTCGTAACAGTTCGTCGGTCGCCTCGCGCAGCGTCGATTGGGCGAAGGCGATGGTGATGGCAACCTCAACCGCCGGCTGCGGTTGCACGTCGCCGAGCGGATTCATGACTTCAGGCGGCTGCCTTCTTGCACCCTGTGACGGCCACGGCCGTTGGGCGTCGTGACGCTGGAGAGCAGAGGAGCGAGGCTTGCGGTGCTCGGTGCCGACGCCGATGCCGACGATGTGCCGACGACGTCGCTGAATTGCAGGTAAGTCGCGATCGAGGCGACAACGACGCGGGCCTCGATCGTGACCAGGTCGATGCCGACGAGCGAGACGCGGACCCAGGCATCGATGACGATGCCCTTGTCGAGCACCCGATCGAGAACCTCGATGAGGCTATTGCTACCAGCGGCGCGCTCAACCGCCATTCGCAAAAACTCCCCCGGTGGCCCGGTCGTGCAGCCAGAGAAACGCAGAACTGCTACAAGGTGCGCGCCAATTCAGTATTGATGGCTACTTGCGCGCTTGGGGTAGGCGAAACTGGGCTCCGCGTGGGAAAAACCTTCCCCATCTTTGACGGCAATACATACAAGGTGGCGGTAGGGTGATCAGTGTCGATGGGAGTCGCGGGCGAGCCGCACGACGGCACACAGACAGCCGCCCGCCATGATGAGCGCGCCGAGGAGGCGGATGCTATGGTGACCCGATCGGTCGCCCGAGATGAGGACCAACGCGCCGATCACGATCCCTGCGACGGCACCGATGCTCCAGTACCGTCGCTCCGTCGGCGACATCAACCGCTGTCTCCCGGCCGGAATATCGTCACCACGATCTCGCGGCACTTCCACGCTGAGGTCATTGCCACTAGTCACGACCGCCCTCGCCGGAGGTCCTCCTCGTAGCACTGACGGTGCATCCTCAGGCCGCGTTGACGATATTGCGATCGCGCACGCACACGATCCTTTACTTTATCTCACGGCACGCAATGGGGCTCGCCGGGGCGCCTGTTTGGGCGACTCAGCGAGGGCGTCCGAGTGCGCGAAATATGTCGCGATCGAGGCGACGACGACGCGGGCATCGACCGTCACGAGTTCTATTCCGACCAGTGACATGCGGACCCACGCGTCGATCACGATGCCTTTGTCGAGAACTCGGTCAAGTACATCTACGAGGCTTGGACCCGCTCGAACTACTTCAGGGGGCATGGTCGGCCCTCGTCGGTGTGAGGCTTGTCGCGTAACTAAAGGTCCGCGTCACTCATGGTAAGCCCCGCCCCAGTCGCCAGCAAGACCGGAAAAAACTTTCCTGAAACCGGCAACCTTTGCAGGGGACGGGGCATCTTCCTCAGGCGTCGCCGCGGGGAGCGAGCCGCCCGATCAGCCGCGCGTACTCGACGCCTCCGTCTCGGTGATGCGCTTCACGGGGCGGTGCTGATCGAGCGGCCAGATCAGCCACTCGTCGCGGTGAGCGACGTGCTCCAACGCCACCTCTAGCGACTTGACCCCTGCGCGCGTGCGCGGCTGGTGCACGACCCGCCAGGCTGAACCGGCGAGTTCGACCACGTCACCCGCGCGGAGTTCGTGCGGCAAGACCATCTCGCTCATCCTGCCGGCGGGACCCCCTGCGGTGGCGCGCCGCGCAGTATACACGAGCCGCCGCAAGGCGTCTACATTCCTGCTATCGGTATGGAGCGGCTGACGCTGCTCGCGTCATCCTGTGGTCGATCGCGCTCGTGTCCTTCGCCAAAACTCTGTCCGGCGCCAAGTGATTGATCCTGGCGGGCCTGATCCAGAGAAAATTTCGGCTCGATGGTCACAGGTGCGCAGGAGCGACCGACTCTTCTGGGTCGTGCTGTCTCCTACTATCACCGGGCTCGCACGCATCTCGCGCTCGACAAGGATGCGCCGGACGTCAGGCCCGTCGAGACCATGCCGACTCCGGTGTGACCGTGCAAGCCCGACGGTCTAATGATGCCGGTCGCCCTACCTCCAACCAGGCTGGGGGTCTTGGGCCTGTGGGAACGGATTGACGGATCTCGGTGCTCCTGAGCGCGTGAAGAACCTGGCTCGCGTCGGCGCGACGTCATCGTTGAGACACGCTGGCCGCCGCGCAGGCAACGATGATCGGCCACTATGGGCAATTGTTCGTGAGCTGGCACCGTCGGCCGACCATATCGATCACGTGCTC
>WNEQ01000261.1_pt1 | contig 26852 bp, 27 predicted proteins | sample 5399971 | NCBI WGS metagenome assembly WNEQ01 (sample SAMN13153330, study PRJNA577476) | soil metagenome | isolation source: 20 cm grassland meadow soil 2 days after 1st rain plot 5 | place: USA:California | collected 2015-09-18
AGTCTCTCTAAATCTCTCTAGCAACATGGCTTTCCAGGGCGGAACCGTCGTGCTGTCGGTGCAGGCCGCGAATCTCGGAACGACCACTGAGACCTTCGACCTGACGCTGATCCGTAGATTGGCAAGTGGGCTGCAAAATGTCACCTTCGTCAGGCTGACAGCACAGACAGTGTCGTCCGGAAGTTTTGTCGCTTACACGTTCTTCCTGAACACAACCAGCCTTGCCCCGGACACCTACAACATCGTCGCAACGGTCTCGGATGCTCTCGACACTAATCCCTTGAACAATGTCGCGGTCGCCCAGCTCCAGGTTCTAGCCCCAGACGAGCTTCCCACTGCTAGTTTCACCTTTACCCCGCAAACCCCGGTCATAGGGCAGGACGTAATCTTCAACGGAACACGCAGCCTAGACCCCGACGGAGCAATAGTATCCTGGACTTGGATCTTTGGCGACGGATACTCCTTACTCAACTTGCGTTCGCCCTTGGCAGACCACATCTACAATTCTCCCGGAAACTACACGGTAACCCTGACGGTCACAGATATCTCAGGGCTCATGGGAAGCGAGACTCTGATCGTTCGAGTCCTTCCGCGGCCGCAACATGATGTGGCCCTCAATTTTGTTCACCCCTACCCCTCCGTCGCGGTCTCTGGACAGAAGATTTCTTTGGAGGCGGACATTGTAAACACTGGATCCAATTCGTCAACGGTGGATCTCACATTCTACTATGGCGGCAAGGTCGCCGTCACCCAAAGAGGATTGCTCGTATCTCTCTCACCCTACATCTTCTACGTATACGTTCAATGGGACACGACAGGTATCCCCGCAGGCAACTACACGCTATCGGCAACCGTTTTCCTCTCAGGCGACCCGACACCCGCTGACAACTCACTAACCGACGGCCAGTTGATCATATTACCTCCTCCAATTCTCACCCTGATTCCCAATGCCGGACCAGTAGGAACACTCGTCGTGGCTCATGGCTCGGGCTTCCCCATCCCATCCGGACAATTGTATCCCGTCGAACTAGAGATGACCTTCGACGACCAGCTTGTTGGCTTCTTCTTCATCCAAAGTAGCTCTTTCAACTTCAGCTTCGACGTTCCTGACGCCCAAGTTGGTGTTCATCAGGTTCACGCCCTTCAGCTGTTTCCCTCCAATCTGGATGTTCAGGCCGTCTTCACCGTCACTCCCACGCCAGCCCCTATCAGCGTAAGCGTCACCGTCGGAACCATCTACTTCCCCGGAGACACAGCAACAATCTTTGTCATGACCAGTCTCAATGGACAGGCAAGCTCAGTCGGAAGCCTACAAGTCATTCTAATCAGACCGAACGGGACCAGCCTCACACTAACCGCCCTCCCCACCGCCGCCGGTCTCTACAAAGCGTCCTACACCATACCCCCCACAGGCTCCATCGGAACCTACGCGGTTACAGCCCGAGCACACCTGACAGGATCAGGAGACGGGTCAGCCCTTGCCAGCTTCGAAGTCAAACCATCATGGCTATCATCCAACAGCAAGAACATTGCAACAGGCATCGCGATAACCGGCCTGGTAGGTGTCGCAGCTCTCGCCTGGCGAAGAGGCTACCTCAAAAAGAACGACGGCGAGGAATAACTCTCCTAACACTACAAAGCGCGACGCGGGCGCTAGGCCGCAAGCTCCAAGAAGAATCGCCCACTATCTGTCCTGATTCGCGATCTGAACAGGCGCATCTAGAACATGGGATGATCCACGCTGGAAACGCGGATAATTCCAGACCGATACAAGCCCAGACCGAGCTCTGAACAACAAGACTCGCCCATTATCAGTGCCACACGGCGGGCGTTTTAGAAAATAGGAGGTCTTAGCGACCCGACCTTGTGTCGCATGAGTGGTTCCTCGCGGAACTCAAGAGCCCTTTCAAAACCGGCCGACCCTCTTTTTTTGAACAACCTCCTTTTATTCGGATACTCTTTCGGATAACCAGCTCCGTCCAAAGACAGGCTAGATCAGTATCTTTCTTTTTTTGGCAACTTCTCTTCTTCTCTAAATACTTCATGACCTGCATGTCCCCTCAGGGCATCGCGCGCCCCACCCTTCGCGAAAAAACGCGCAATCCATCTCGGTTCTAGTAACTCATATAACATGTCCAGGCCGCGCCCTTCGACAGCGTGCCCCGGTGGCTCAGCCTGGTAGACAATCCAAACCCGGCCAAGAGCGTTGCCTTGGTAGACTCCTCAAAAAGGCAAAGGTCACGAGTTCAAATCTCGTCCGGGGCTCCACAATTTCTCGCCAGAATCTCTGATGATCCACAATCTCCCACGCTTCTTGAAAATCCGTCGCCACTCAGCCCCAGCCTTTGAGGGACCGAACCTGCGTAAGAGTTCTAGCGCAATCAACATTTTCCGCTGTTTCCTGCGAATCGCGAAGCCAATACGGTCAGCAAATAATTCCTGGTCACTACGCCGCCCGATCTTCAGATAATAGCAGGGGACTTTACTCCACATGCTTCGATGCTTCTTTCCTTCCAGCAACCGCGAATCGATCCCGAACCTTGACTTCATCAGGCGACTGATCCATTTCAGCAATCGAACATCTGTGTTTACTATGACAATGTAGAAACCGAATGATGAATTCCTAGAACACCCCGCGGAAATTGCCGGAGAACCCTCAGCATCAGCAAACCCCTGGACAAATTCGGATGGAAACCGATCCACCGTTTTCCGAATGGCAGCGGTATATGACAGGTATTCATACAGAATGCGACTCCAAACTCTAACTAGATAGAACCCATGAGAATCCTTCCTAACTATCTTCGGCTTCCCCAAGACAGAGCCAAAGCAGGAACAGACTTTTTCCGCAAAATCCAGGTCCTTGACTCTCAACCTAAGAAGATAGTGATACGAGGTTGTCCGTATCAGATCCCCATCGCCAAGCATAGCGCCCGCAAGATAGCTTAGCGACGGCGAAGGAGTGAGGGTCGGGATGACAAAACTCCCTAATGGCGAATTCTTACCTGTGATCCAATTGTAAACTGTCGAACTAGGGAGGTCTAGCAGCTTGGCAATCGTCTCGCAAGAAACCCGGCGATCGTGTCTCAGCCGGAGGACCCTGGCATACACCCTAACGCGAGCGTCGAGGAAGAGATCCTGCAATCTTCTTGGCATCGCTTACCGGTCGACCAGTCCTCCGTCGACCATGAAACGGCATAATACCCCCAGAGCAAAACGAAACTACCCGGTCAAAGATAGGCGTTGTTTTGTGCTGACTTGCTCGGAAGTGCTACAAACGTTGGAGTTCAATCCGAACTAGAGGCCGAAGAAACGCTGTCCGGGGGGCCCCACCGATAAAGCGGCTAGGCGGCGCTAGCGCCCTGCTTCATCTGGGCGACACGGTCCCGCCATGCAGGCAGCTCAGCCATCTGCTTTAGAGCGTTCTTCTCAGCTTGCTCACGATTCATCCACCGCGTATCCATCGCCGTCTTCACCAGATCCTCGAACTTCTTCTCAAACGGCAAAAGCTTCCCGTTCATATCAGTGCAATGGATACAGTAAGGATTATTCGGGTTCTGAGCGCCGTGCTGCTCGTTCGTCTCCATGGGCATTCCGCAACTTTCACAGCGCGAAGCGAGAGACATGGATCCAACACGAACGAGAGACGGAACAAGAACTAATAACCTAACTGGACATTACGCGAGAAGGCGCGAGTAACAAATAATCCCGCACTTCTAAACCTATAATAGTCTATAACCCAGCCCATCGAAGAATATCGCTAGAGGAATGCTTCTATTGCGGGGAAAGGGCTCCGGAGCCCCGTTCCGACTTCTCACACAACTAATCCTATTCGGAAGAAAGAAACCCACAGAAGAACCAGCACCGGGCCCTCCAACAAACATGACGAAACTAGAACCCTTTCCGATTCCTGACACCATACGGAAAACAGTAACCGAATCGGATATCGCGAAAGCGCGAGACAAACTCCGAGTCGCCAACCTCGAGAGAGACATCATAGGCGACGCCCTCACCAAGATCTACGAGGCAGAAGCAAAAGGCACCATCAACGAGCCTGAAAAAAACAAGATGATACAACCCTACAAGAACGACCTCAAACGAGTAGACTCCGAGATAGACACTTACAAGAAGACAGTTGACCTCTACGAGCTAGAAGCAGCTAAAGAGGACCTGTTCAAGAGATTCCAGGAGACATTCCTCGACATACAAGCCCGGATAGAAAAGATACGACCATCCCTCAACCTAACAGGCTCAATCGAGACCAAACCCGCCGAGCCGAAACCAGCCGCGCCAGCTAAGACCGAACCAACGGAACCCGCAGAGGAAGACGCTCCTCCGAAAGAAAAACCTCCAAGAGAAAAGGCGAGAAACAAGGCTGAAGAAAAGATCGAGACCATCAGAGAAGAAGTCCTCAAAGCCATGGAACGATTGGAGCAGATAGAGACGGAAGGGTAAGCGGGCAAGAATGAGCTGGGTAGAAAAGGCGAGGCTCAGCGCAGCAGCGCAGGCCATACGCGAACTGAGAGACCGCACCACCGTCGGCCTCGGCAGCGGAACCACCGTCCTCAAAGCCCTCGACCTAGCCGCTGAGAGAATCAAGAAAGAACATCTCAACATCCACTGGGTCCCGACAAGCTACCAGATGGAGATCGCAGCAAGAAGACTCGGCCTGAAAACAACCACGCTATCCGAGAACACCGAACTCGACCTAGCCATAGACGGCGCCGACCAAGTCCAGTGGAGATCACTCGACCTCGTCAAGGGCGGCGGCGCAGCTCTCCTTAGAGAGAAGATAGTAGACTCGACAACCAAGAAGCTCATCATCATTATCGACGAAAGGAAACTTGCCAAGACACTCGGCGGAGAACAACCAATCCCTGTAGAGATTACACCGTTCGCCTACCACGCCACCCTAGCAAAGATCAGCAAAATATCCGAGAAAGCCACGTTGCGCGAAGCACCAAGCGGCAAGGTAGGACCGGTAATAACTGACAATGGCAACCTGATCATAGACGCATATTACCGGAACCTCCGACGGCCTGATATCATCAATGAAAAACTGAGGAAGATCCCTGGAGTAGTGGAAACTGGGCTCTTCCTAGAGATGTGCGATGTCGCGTATGTTGGCCGGAAGGATGGTAAAGTGGATATTCTAAGACGAAGCTAGAAAGCTCCCGATCCAGATCCGCATTCAAGTTTGCGAATCCCATCATTCCTCCCGAGCGTACTGCTCCTCTCTCGCGTCTTCTTCCTCCTTCCCTGCGTCATAGTCAATCTTCTCCTCCTCATCCTCCGCGTACTCCCGGGGACCCCCAGTCTCCCGAATCCTGAACTTGTTCCACTCCTTTCCGCAGTCCCCGCACTTGTACGCAAATCTATAGGTAACAAACGCCTCCGGATTGTCGGCGACCCTTTCTCCGGTTTCGATGCTAATTCCCATCTTGAAAAAAGCGTCCTTCTCCTTAAGCGCCTCCGTCGTGTCAATCTCTTCCTTCGACAACAGCTCGCCTGCAAGGAACTTGTGGCAGAAGGGGCACTCTTCCAAAGCCAACGATGATCCAGAACCCGTTCACGACTCAGACAAATTAGTCTTCCCCCAGGGAGACAAGTGATACAACGCCCTATTGTTTGGAACCAAGAAGAAACCGGCAGGTGAGAACTCACGGCTGTTAGTGAAGAAAAAACACGTTTTTTTGGTGTTCGGCGCTGCCGAATGGTCGGAAGTGCCGGGGGCGGGAGTCTCGGACATCGCTGTTTTCGAACCCGCGACTTCCGGATCTCTCACGTTGAAGATATGAGTCCGGCGCTGTGGTTCCCCTTTCGGGGTCTGACCAGGCTGAGCCACCCCGGCAAAATAGCCGCCGAACTTCCGCGGCTAAAAGCATTCCTGACAAATCATTAAACAAGACCCCAAAACCGGCCTTGACGTCGGCAAGAGGATCCTCACCTGAAAAAATACGATTTCCTAACCCTCGACGATATAGAAACGAGAGATAAGAGGGTCTTTCTCAGAGTCGACATCAACGTCCCATTAGATCCTTCGACACACCAGATACTCGATGACACCCGCATCAAAGCCATCTCCAAGACCCTCTCCGAACTAGACGAGGCACGGGTCACTCTTGGCTCCCACCAAAGCCGACCCGGAAAAGACGACTTCACCTCGCTCGAACCTCATGCAAACCTCCTCGCTCAATACTGCTCCCAACAAATCAAGTTCGTGGAAGATGTCATAGGCCCCCATGCGATACAGAAAATCACCAAGGTCCAGCCGGGCGAGATTCTAGTTCTCGACAATCTGAGATTCTGCGCAGAAGAAAATATCGATGACAAACGCGAAAAACTCGTCAAGACGCACTTCGTCCGACGGCTCGCACCTCTCTTCGACTTTTACATCGACGATGCCTTTGCAACGGCCCACCGGTCACAACCCTCCATTGCAGGCCTACCAGAATTGTTGCCGAGTGCAGCGGGCCGTCTGATGGAGAAGGAGCTAGACGCGGTTTCAACTCTACTCGAAGAGCCAAAGAGACCATGCATCTACTCTCTCGGCGGATCAAAGGTCGAAGACAAGATCCCAGTCATCGAAAACATATTCTCGCGGGGGAAAGCAGACAAGGTCATCCTCGGGGGAGTGCCGGCGAAACTGTTCCTTCAAGCCCGAGAAATGAAGACAAAGATCAATGAAGAAGAAATACGCGACTTCAAGCAATACCTAGACCGGGCAAGGAATCTGACGCGGGAGTACGGAGATCATATAGAAGTCCCTTTGGACTTAGCGTACGAGGACGAGCAGGGTAGGAGAGTCGACCAGCCCGTCAGCTCACCCGATATTGAAGAAGAGGCTCTTGACATCGGCGCTAAGACACTGGAGAAATATTCCAAGATCGTAAGAGGAGCAGCCACAGTAGTTGCTAACGGTCCTCTAGGAGTTTTTGAGAGAAACGGGTTCGATAAGGGAACAAAGGAACTACTCGTGTCAATGGCCGAGAGCAACGGCTACACGGTCATAGGAGGAGGACACCTTGTTGGCCTAGCGTCAATCCAAGGCATAGAAGAAAGGTTCAGCCACGTCAGCACAGCAGGTGGAGCAATGCTCTCACTCTTGTCCGGTCAGAGCCTTCCTGGAGTGGACGCCCTTGTCCGAGCAGCAACGAGAATGCGAATTGCGAATCCGATATCCTAGACTGTGAGTATGCCGAGAGATTTTATCTTAGACGGGTCTTCGAGACAATCCATGCTCGCCCCGGTAGCTCAGTGGTAGAGCGACGGCTTTGTAAAAGCCAAAAAAGCCGTAGGTCATGGGTTCAACCCCCATCCGGGGCTCCACTATGCCTTACGAGGAAGAGATTCTTCTGGTTCTGTTCGTGGTCCGCGGAGAAACGAGAATATTGCCGATCCGAGGATTAGAACCGATAGGACGATTAGAGAGTGCTGGAGTCCGTTGAGGAAGCTTCCCAGATCACTGCTGGCTAGCTGAGTGATTCCTCCCAGATTCACATTTCCCAAGCTCACCAGTTTGCCATAAGGGACGTCCGCGGTCATCAAGGCGAGGACAAGTGGAATACTGGCGACGATGCTCGTGTTGATTATCGTGGCTCGGACGCCTGACGAGATTCCTCTCTTTGCACTTGGAACCGACCCCATCACCGAGCTCGCGTTAGGGCTACGAAATAATCCAATACCAAAACCCACAACAGCTAGCCACAGCGCAATTACAGGATAGGGCGTATTTAGATCGAGTCCGGAGAGGAAGAAGAATCCCGCAGAAGCGATGAGCAAGCCCATAGTGCTCAGTCCTCTAGCACCCCACTTGTCGGACAGCCACCCGCTAACAGGACCAACGAGAATCAGAGTTACGTCCAGAGGGATGAGAAATATTCCTGCGTGGAGAGGGTCGTACCCTCTTACTAATTGGAAGTAGAGCGTCATGACAAACGCCAAGGCTGCAAAGGCTAGTCCGCTCAGGAGGTTCGCTATGTTGCCCGCCGTGAACAACCGAATCTTGAACAGGGATAGGTCCAACGCTGGATACCGGGACTTTCGCTCTATCACGATGAAAATCGCAAAGCAAAAGATGCTCGCAACGACCACGGCTTGGTTCGTGAAATCTGTTAGGCTGCCGAGTGTTAGTCCCAGGAGTAAAAGCGTGATGGCGAAGGAGAACGTGATGGCTCCGGGGGCATCGAACTTCTCTCCCATTGCCGGGTGAGAGATCTCTTTCAGCCGCTTACGCGACCAATAAGTTCCAAAGATGCCCACGGGAACGTTCACCAGAAAGATCGAGCGCCAGGTAAAGAGCTGGATGAGGACACCGCTGAGTGTGTATCCTGTTATCGTCCCGGCGTTAATCGCGACCTGGTTCATCCCGATCCCCTTGCCAAGATCCTTGCCCGAAAAAGCATCCGTGACGATAGCAACACTGTTGACGAACAATAGAGCGGCTCCAATACCCTGAACCAATCTGAAAGCTAGAAGCGCCTCAGCCGTAGGGGAAAGACCGGAGAGAAGTGAGCCTATTGTGAAGACTGCGAACCCCATGTTGTAGAGCCGGACTCGCCCATGCATGTCAGCCCAGCGTCCAATCCCAACAAGCAGCACCGTGATCATGAGACGGTATATCGTGATAATCCAGACTCCAACGACAAGGTTGGTCTTCAGATCGGACACGACCTGTGGAAGCCCAACTACAACAATGCTGGAGTCAAGGGTCGCCATGAAAATCCCGACGGTGGTGACCGTCAGGACAACCCACTTGTACTCCAAGAGAAACCGACACACGACACGCAGTATTTTTCTGGAAGACTGGAAAAACCATGATATAAACTCCGGCCGACTGATCCTGAAGACAGGGTGCCTCTCTAGCCAGAGATAGGGATAGGTTTCTCACAGGCAAGATTTGCGCGTCCCCTTGGACAAATCAAAGGACGAGACAGTCAAGAATGCTGATAGCCATCTGAAACGTGGTCAGGATTCGCCCATTATCAGCCCTGATCTTGAAAATGGGAGGGGGGCTCCCTACACTTCCCTAGAATCGTTCGGGGACACGCCGACAACACCCCTAAACTTGCCCTGCCCATCCACGCCGGAATCATGCCCAGAATAGCCTGTTTCGCCCACAATCACAACCAGACACCGAATCATTCCTAGGGGGAGGGGGGTATTGCACAGAGCATCTCACGACGCAAGAGCCTCCTCTCCGGAGCCTGCCAGGCACAATGTTTCCATCTTTGTAAGAAGAACCACGTCAAGAAAAACAAACCAACAAGAACTCGCCGGCATCTTTGTTCAACGAAACAGAGTGAACACGCTAGGAGCCTGGCACGATACCATTTCCAATCCTCCGGTCTTGGACAAGGCGAAAGCATTTCTTTAACATGCAAGCGTGGAAGCGAATGATTCCCGCTTGAGTAGGCCCCAAACCCGGCTCGTAGACGAGCTGTTCGCCCTAGACTCCCGAATACGCTACGTTGCCCTCCTAGATAGAAACAGCAAACTCCTCGAGTCCAGGATGCGGTCAAACGTGATGAGCCTGACCCCTGAAACCTACGACCGGAAGTTCATGGCTAGCGTTCCCCCAATGATCCTTGACACGCTGTCCCAGCTCGAAAACCAATGCGGACCACTCACACACATCTCAATACAATACCAGAAAGTCGACCTAGTCATCTTCCCACACAACAACCAGATCGTCGCCATCAGCCTCGAACCAGGCCCTCTCGAACCAATTCTACGAAAGCTCAGAGACAGCCTCAACATACACATACACCTCTAACTGACCTGAAACCAGCCAGTTGTCCAAAACCCAACCTCCCAGAACCATGCCGCCGACTCGTGCTGGAAAAAGCCAGCTCGCAAAACTAGCCCGAGCACACAAACCCAGCGCCAGAGGCCAGACACCCCGAAACGAAGACTACGTAGAAATCATCTACGAACTCATAAGAGAGAAAGGATACGCGAAACCGGTCGACATAGCCAGCCATCTGCACGTTCGGCCTCCCACGGTCACGGGAATGCTTGACAGGCTCCACTCGGAACAGCTCATCCTCCACGAAAAATACGGCGGCATCACGCTCACCGAGAAAGGAAAAAGCATGGCTCGCTCACTCGGACAGCGTCACGCTCTACTCGTCGCCTTTCTCAAACTCTTCGGTGTCGAAGAGACAACAGCACAGAAAGACACGGAGGGTCTAGAGCACTACATTGACTCACGGACCCTAGACCTCCTCGCCAGGTTCGTCAAGTACGTCGACCAGAACCCCCAATGGTGGAGCCAGTTCAGAAAACAAGCAAAAACCTGATCAGTAGTGAAACCCACATTTTCCTAATCATCCAAGGGATCAAGGAAAGCGCTTCTCACAGAAAAGGTCGAGAAACAACCATCCGAAATCAACAATTGAAACCATATTTTGAGATCAAACTCTCAGAACGTTTTGAACTTCGGTTTCGAAACCGGATCTTGAAACCACTATTGGAAACGCGTTTTTTGAAATCGAAAAGGGAATTTTCCAGCCCCCGGGGGCCTACTCAAGTCTCGCGACGCTCCGCGAGAACAATCCACCAAACAAACTCGATACCTACCCTGAAGAAAAGGCCAACTAACTCGGCCATACACAAGTCGAACCGAATACCCTTGTGAAACGTTAAACAAGAACACCAGACCAACCTCCGCCATGGCATCGCAACCGAGAGAATCCTACCAGCGAGTATTCCAGCTCCTACAAGCCCACCACGAATGGTTCTCAGGGGCCCTTCCCCTAATTGCCAGCGAGAACATCCCAAGCCCCGCCGTCAAAGAAGCAATCCTTTCTGATTTCGGCAACCGTTATGCAGAAGGCTGGACAGGCGAACGAGTCTACGCAGGCTGCAGATATATCGACCAAGTAGAACAAATCTGCATAGACCTAGCCAAGGAACTATTCCGCGTCGACTTCGCAGACGTGCGACCGATCTCCGGCGTATGCGCAAACCTGGTCGCCTATACGACATTCACGAATCCAAGCGACACAATGATGGCGCTTGCAATCCCGGCCGGCGGCCACATTAGCATGGGCAAGAAAGAGTTCGGAGGAACCGCTGGCTCCGTCAGAGGACTGAACGTGGAGTATTTTCCCTTCGACACCGAAGAGATGAATATCGATATTGACGCCACCGAGAAAAAGATCAGGAAACTAGCCGCGGAAGGAAAGAAACCATCACTAGCCATGTTCGGCGGCTCCGTTCTTCCATTCCCTCATCCCGTCAAGGAACTTGCTCCCATTCTTCAAGAACACGGAACTAAAAGCTGCTTTGATGCAGCACACGTTGCCGGCCTAGTTGCCGGAGGCCAATTCCAGGACCCAATGCACGAAGGCGTGGACGCCATGACCTGCAGCACCCACAAGACACTGCCCGGACCCCAAGGAGGACTCATATTGTCCCACCCGGAAAACGCCGAGAAGATCAAGAGAGCAACCTTTCCGGGCAACGTTAGCAACCATCATCTTCACCATCTCGCCGGAAAAGCGATAATGTTCGCCGAGATGCTCACGTACGGAAAAGAATACGCTGCTCAAATCGTCAAGAATAGCAGAGCACTCGCTCAATCTCTCCACGAACTCGGATTCAAGGTCCTCGGCGAGAAGAAAGGCTTCACGAAATCCCACCTCCTAGTCGCCGACATAACAAAGTACGGCGACGGAAAGACAATCGAGAAAAAACTCGAAGACGCCAACATCATCCTCAACCGCAACCTCCTACCCTACGATATCAAAGAAGGAAGACACTTCGAAGCCCCCGGAGGAATCAGAGCCGGCGTCTCAGAAGTCACGAGACTCGGGATGAAAGAATCCGAGATGAAAGAAATAGCACAAATGATGCACCGCATCGTAGTCAAGAACGACGACCCGAAAAGAGTCGCCGAAGACGTCAACGAATTCCGGAAAGAATTCACAAGAGTACACTATGCTTTCGAGTCCACGAGAGACGCGTACGAGTACATCCAGTTACGATAGCCACGCGAGCCTTATTACAGGCGGTTAACCCGAGCACTCGAAGAAGGAAACAGATCCATGAGTAAGCGCGAGAAGAGACGCAGAGACGAGGCACCTATGCCAGCAGCAAGTGCTGGACTACTGCGCTTCTTCGAAGAAGACACCCCAGGCATAAAACTGAGCCCCCAACTAGTCGTCATATCCGGTGTAGGTCTAGTCGCCCTCGCCCTCATAGCATACTTCCTGCTACCCGTCACTTGAACAAGACAGGAACTCCCAACCAGCGGGCTAGTAATCATCTGACAAAGTTCGCTGGTTAATCGAAGGCACAGCCTTCGCCTCCAATCCCAGCTCGGTCCTGATCAGCCGTCTCAGTCCCTCAGCAGATCCGGTAAAAATGTAAACCTTCCGTGGGCTACACGCTTTGATAAACGAGACTAGCTGCTCAAAGTCCGCATGACTACTTAGCGGAAACGCGGCGTTACGCCCTCTCATAGAGAGAGCCCACCCTGTCGCAAATGCACGCGCAGTCTTCCTGCCAATACTTCTCCGGTCGTTTGGTGTGGTAACATAGACACATGGGTTGTTCTCAAGAACTTCCCCGCCCTCAACAGAGGCCGCGGACATCCAATCCAACGCATGCCCAGCCTTCTGGTAGGCCATGTTCACCCCGTCCAAGAGAGGATTAACGATCACAGGCAGGTGAGTGTAGACGTTAAAGAGACGAACTATTTCCTGGGCTTTACCCGCCGCATAAACGTGCAAGCATGGAATGTATCCCTGCTTGATCATGTCAACTGCCCATTCAACCACGTTGGCGTAGATCGTCTCCCGCGACGGAAAATGGTAGAAGGGCGAGCCGTACGTTGCTTCAATCACTAGAACATCGCATCGGTGAGGCTGAGCAGCCTTTGTCGTTAGCGTGTCCACGCAGTTGATGTCGCCCGTGTACAAAATCGATGATTCAGGAGTGCGCACTAGAAACTGGGCCGACCCTAGCATATGCCCAGCGTTTAGTGCCTTTACTTCTACATCGTCTATCGAGACCTTACGGTTTAGGTCGATGGCTTGGAAATTGGAGACACGGTGAGAATTCAGGACGCTGTGAATCTCCCTTGTCTCAGTAGTTGACTGTTTCATTCCCTTATGCCTGAATCCGCGGGTGTGGTCGCTGTGAGCGTGCGAGACGAGAACCCTCGACGTCGAGGAGATTGTGCGGAGCTTGACGGGGTCGATGACGATTGTAACGCTTGAGGTAGCGACCACCAGACCGTCAAGCCAGGCGATCTTATCGCCGCGCGCTCGCTTTTCCCTCCGAAGATGTCTCAAGCCTCTGAATCGCGTCTAGGTGCAAGAAAGTCTCACCCTTCGGTTCTCTATTCACAATCTGGGGAATCGGACTGACAACAGTTGAACGCAAGATAACCGCCTCGGACTCAGTCAGCCAGATTCCTGGCGGCTCATGTGAGACAACCGCGACTCGTCCTTCGTAGCCAAAATCGCGGTTAATCACTGCCAACACCCTTTTCCCAACTAGTCTTTCCAGCATGTGGAAAACTGTCGGGTTGGCAGAGTCCATGGCGCAAGACCACATCCAAAGAGAAGAGGGACTCACTCCGGCCAGTCATTTAAAAGCAGGACCCGGAAGTATCAGCTCGAACGTAATCGCTCCGTTAAGGATCAGTCCTTACATCAATCGCCATCGGTTTGGCAAGGTTAATCTTAGAGGAACGGCTACAAGACCACTATCTTCGCAGGCGGCACCATGTCAAACACCTTGCCCGAGACAGATATTGACGATGGATTCGAAGACGAGGAGCCAGCTCCAAACATCGTTAGGATCGGCAAGAAGCCAACAATGAACTACGTTGTAGCCTGTGTGACCTTGTTCAACACCGGCGTTCCTGAGGTCATGGTTAGGGCTCGCGGTCAATCCATCAACAAAGCAGTCGAGACCGTTGAGATGCTAAGGAAAGCCTTCTTCAAAAACGTCCAGATCCACTCTATTGATATCGGCACTGAACAGGTACAGCGGGATGACGGTTCAATGGCAAGTCTCTCCACAATAGAGATCACTCTGGGCAACTAACCGTTCTTGCAGAACGGATGTTCTGCGCAATCTTATTATCGGAATAGCAATCGAGACGCCGGCCATAACCATGCCGGCCACAAAATATCCAAAGATCATTGTTACCCCTCCTGGTCCCAAGGCGAGGGCTTTGCTCAAAGAGGATGAGTCTTTAATCTCGCCATCAATCGTCAGATTCTATCCTCTGGCAGCGGACTCGGGCCAGGGCTGCATAGTAAGGGATGTGGATGGAAACGAATTTATCGACTTCAACTCCGGTCTAGTCTGTCTTGCCGTCGGACATTCACACCCAAAGGTCGTCGGTGCGATCAAGGCTCAAGCCGAGAAACTGATTCATTATTCCTGGACCGATTTCTATTACGAAAAGGTCGTTCAGCTATCGAAAGAACTGGTCAAGATAACTCCCGGGAATTTTCAGAAGAAAGTGTTTCTCAGCAATAGCGGGACAGAAGCGATCGAAGCAGCAATGAAACTGGCCAAGTGGCACTCCCGCAAACACGGCTTCATCAGCTTCATCGGAGCCTTCCACGGAAGAACACTGGGATCATTGAGCCTCACCGCAAGCAAGCCTGTCCAACGTCGACACTTCCTCCCGATGGTTCCAGGCGACACCCACGTTCCGTTCGCCTACTGCTACAGATGCCCTTTCAAGATGACTTACCCGGAATGCGATATGTACTGTGTTGATTTCATCCAAGAACAAGTCCTTGACAAATACCTCCCGCCAGAAGATGTTGCAGCGTTCTTCATCGAACCGATTCAGGGAGAAGGAGGATACGTGGTTCCTCCGCCCGAATATTTCAAGAGACTCAGAAAACTCTTGGACAAGAATGGAATTCTCATGGTTGACGATGAGGTCCAGTCGGGGATGGGAAGGACTGGACGCTGGTTCGGAATCGAGCATTGGGGCGTGGAACCCGATATCCTCTGTACGTCCAAGGCGCTGGCGTCGGGTATGCCGATAGGCGCGACGGTTGCCAACACGGATGTCATGGATTGGGATGGAGGGTCGCACGCAAACACTTTCGGCGGGAATCCGGTGTCGTGTGCTGCTGCGCTCGAGGTCATCAATGCGATCAGAGATGAACACCTGATGGAAAACGCCACAAAACAAGGCGACTATATGATCAAACGGTTAAAGGAGATGCAGGAGAAATACGATATCATCGGTGATGTGAGGGGAAAAGGCTTGATGATCGGGGCAGAGATCGTGAAAGACCCCAAGACGAAAGAGTCCGGCGACAACGAGGCACACGAGATCATTATGAAATCGTTCCGCCGAGGCCTCGCGCTGATCACAGCGGGCCACTCGACTCTCCGCATTGCACCTCCGCTGATAATTTCGCGGGATCTCGTTGACTCTGGGCTGGAAATTCTAGAGGGTGCAGTAAAGGAAGTCGCGAAATCTAGCAAGTAGAGGTTTTTTCTTCCCGGTTTGAAGGAAACGATTGGCCGAGCCACCGGATTTTACTCTCGCACGGGTCCGCGGAGACCACTCATGCCACCCAAAACCACCAAAGAATACCCCACTTTTTTGATCGGATGATTCGCTGTCCGGTGCTGATTCTGGGCGAGTCTCACGATTCAGGGTGCAATCCAGGCTTGAACGCCAAGGCGAAACTTGCCATCATTTCAGCCATCCCACACGATTCACGGCGAACGACCAGACGGCATCCCAGAATCGCAATCAGGGCTGACAACGGGGGGATTTGGGGAACGGGAATGTTCCCTCAACCTCTCTCGCGTCGCGAGATGCTCTGTGCTATACCCCCCCTTTTTTCTAGAGAAGATTTCCTGCCTGGCACTGATACGTCCCTATCGTCATGTTCTAGCTTAACGAGATAAGACGTTCTCCGTTTAGAGCGGGCGAACGAGACATACATTACTGGAACGATAACCCCCTAAATATGTCGCGAGAAAGAGCTTGGACTATGACCGAACCGGTTCTTCCCCTTGTGGAACCTGATCTTGTCGGAGTTTGGAGGAAGAATGTGTGGTGGTTCGGTCTCCGCTGGCCATTCAGCACGGTCCTCTTCTCCTGGGTTACGGTCGCGTCGACGCTGGCTCCAGAGTTTCACCTTGACCGTTATCTATTGACGATGCTGGCAGGATTCTTCGGCCTCGTCATCGGAGCACACTACATCGACATAACCGCCAGCAAAGACAAGTACCTTCCCTACTTCCCAAACATGAACCGGAGAGCGATCAGAACAGTCGGCGTTCTCGCGGTCCTAGTCGGTATGGCCGTGGGAATCTACATGTCACTCCTCTACTCCCTATGGTTCCTGGTGTTTGTGATCCTAGGAGGATTCTTCGCGCTCCTCTATCCCATCGAGAAGCCGAAATGGCTCCACACATATCCCGGTTTTGGTCTAGCCTGGGGCTTCATACCCGTCTTGGCCAGCTACTACATTCAAGCAACGAGAATAGACCTCCTAGGCCTAGGCTTGGCAGTTTTCCTAGGAATAACAGTGGTCGAAATGCACCACATGGCCGTGCTGACAAACGAGAAAGAGTACAGCACCGACTTAACGAAGAATTCCCGGCTACTGTTGAAAATTCATAGGACAGCCGCCTACTCGATCGGACTGATCCTACTAATGTCGCGACTCATAGGATGAAGTCCCGGAACTACGATCGCGCCGGAAGAGAACTAAAAGAAAACCATCTAGTTGCTTTGAATTGACCAGACATGATAGATGGCGTTCCCATGGCTGTCAGTGTCACATACCCAAGGCCCAACGAAAGTGATATGCTGCCCGACAGCCGGGACCGGAACCCTAGCTTGATTCTCGGCAATCAGTTCGACGATAAGCAAGGTGTTCTGGTAGTTCGAGTTACCCACCGCGATCAACTTTGCATAATAGGGATCAAGACGCACATAGATCCGCTGATCACCACTCTCCTGGAGAGTAAGGGACTCTACGATCCCGCTCGCCACCTCGCACTTTGACAGGACCCGGAACCGAAGAGGATTGTAGACTCCCTCCAATGGATCACCGCTCCGGCAGTATGGTGAAGGAGGCGGTGTATCGCGGGCCACATGTTGTGAAGGGGTCTGAGTCAGAGTACTGTACCGAACAACCACTACCGTGGCAAGCACCATCCAGATAATGGGAACCACGAGATAGCGCCCGCCGAAACGGCACTTTAGACCGGTGAAGACGCATCTGGAAAAGTCAGATTGCGGAAACATAACATTACCTTTCGAGGGCCACTCTAAAGTCAAGATGTCGCACAGCCCCGTGACAAGACTAGATCTTCGCTGTGCTCTTCGATCCTATGATTGCGCAGAGCTCTTCTTCGACAGTGCCGAATTTTTTCGGGGTCTCAACGAATCTTCCAATTTCCTTCCAGTTCTTGTCGTAAACGATTATTGTAGGGATCGCTCGGATATTGAATTCTTCAGCCATGTCTCGGTAGGCGTCATAATCTACTACGCGGGCCTGGAGCATGTTGTTCTTTGCCATTATCAACGACTTTGCGAGGCCTGGGATGTACGCGATACAGTCTGAGCACCAATCTGCTGAGAAAACTATCAAGTGATATTTCTCGTCAACTCTTTCAAGAGTATCAATCGAGCTAGCTTTGGGATGGTACTCTTGAAGTCGGCGTTTCATAGACTGGCGGGATTTCTCGACTTTGATCTCGTTGATGTAGTCGAAAGGGTCCTTTCCTACTCTTAGCGCCATCATGGGCTTTCAGCAGAATCTCTATGATTTCTCGATCTGGGTTAGAAATACAGTCGACGCTTCCAGCTCTCCATTAGATGACTCTCGCGCCTTGATCCCTGTCAACCTTATCGCGTCTCCCATTCTTAGACTTTCAGCAAATTGGGCATGATTATCCCAGAGGGCGATCCTGATCTTACCAGTACCATCTTCCACCCTAATATTTGAAACCCTTGTTCTGCGACCTTCCTTAGTTTCGATTTCCCGGGGATCTGTTCGCTCAACCACTACTCCTCGCGTGGTGTAGAGTTTGGGGCCGGGTTTGATTGATGCGATCGTCACGGGAGGAGGAGATTCGATATTGACAAGCGTCTCTTTTGTTATGGAGGATCTTGATCCTGCGTTCAGGTAGACCATCCCGTTCCTCTCCGTGATCCAAGGATTCTTTATTGTGATTACACTTCCTTCTCCCATGGAAAGAACTGTCTCCATATTATCATCCCAGAACTTCGCCATCGTGAGCCCATCTTCGTTCTCGCACAAGGCCCACGCAGGCCCGTTCTCACCCCGGCTCTTCTGCAGTTTCCTGATACGGACCCGCACGGTTTCGGCAGAGATAGTTGCTGGCGGGCTCTCTTGGGACAACAGGGAGCTAATTGCAGGTCCGTTGGGAGAGGTCTTGCTCAAGACTTCAAGGTGGCTACGAGATCCAAGATGAAACTCGACTTCCCCTGCGAGTCCCAACCTAGTGTAGCCGTGCGAAAGGCGCAGCTTGCACCCGGTTGCGAGCTGTTGCTTCTCAACGATTTCCGCCGTCGAATCCCACAGGACACAAGTGATCTGTCCAGAACCATCTTTCAGTTTGATTCTTACTAGTTTGCCAACCGACCCATCGGACCGCTGAAACTCGCGCAACTGGCTTATCAAAAGAATTTCTCCGGAGATGGTCGCGTCCGACAGTCCAGTTTGGACACTTGAAATCCGAAGGTCAGACATATTGACCGATTGTCCCGATAGACCTGCAAGTTGTTGGGCGAGGAGTCGTACCGCCCCTTCGTCGGATAATAGACCATGCGATTCCTGTTTCTTCCGCTCGATAAGCGAAAGCAATTCTTCCCTTGGCATACCCGGGTTTTTTTCTAGAATATGATCGAGCAGATTATCAGAAGACTCTGTCATTCAGTTCTAGTCCCAGAACATTCGGGTACGCTCGAAGTCTCGCTCCGCCCTTAGAACGCTCAGGTATAAGTCATCTTCTCTCGCCAAACGGTTTCTAAGAATTCGAGTGGCTGTAGTGGGTCCGACTCCTCTAGCTGCCAGAACTATGCCGGCTCTCTTTCCATAATTCTGAATCAGACCTGCTGACCGCCACGCTGTCATCCACTCCTTCTCTTCTTCCGGACTCAGCTTGCTTCCTCTCTTTTTCTTGTTGATTATTGGGCCCAACGCATCGTTGCTTCGGTATGTCGCGGCGATCAAAGACGATCGACACTTTGGACAACGCACGACTTCTCTGAGAGTGTCGACTCCTCTGATGCTGTCCCATTCCCCGCAGTTCATGCAGAGAAGTCGGAGATTGGTGGAGAGCAATCTGCTCTTCACTACCTCGATGATGGATGCTTCTTCGACTGCGGGTCTGAGTAGACCGTGTGGGACGATCCTGTCAAGAATGGGAAGAGCAAACGGAGTGCATTGACCCACGTCCTGGACAGTTTCGATCGTGATCTCTCCTGATCCAACCCTTTCAAGAACTCTTCTGGCGCCTTTGAGATCCAGTTTCTCCGTGAAGAGTTCTCTTCGGGTTTCATCATTAGCTATGGAGGTCTTGAAAATGTCGATCAGGAGCCTTGCTTGGCGAGCTTTGTACTCTGCCTCTCTGCTCACTGCGCCGAGCCGGCGGAGGACGTGCCAGTGCCTCCAAGCGAAGAGGTCCGAGGCGTCGATCGTGTCCCCGACAATCTTCTCCATGTCGTCAGCCGAGAGCTTTCTGAACTCCTCTGCAACCAGCAACGCGCTAACTGGACGCGGGAAGATTAGGGCGAATCGATACTGATCGACCTGTGTGCCGATATTCGATCCCAAGCGGGACCCGAAGAGAGCGGCCATGGCAGTGGCGAGAGTCTCGTTGACCAGGTTTCCGAAGCAGGAATGGATTACCACACTGTTCTCGAAGGTCTCCACCAGGACGAGTTGGTCGGAAGGAATCGCAGCCTGACGCCTTTGAGCGGAGAGAGTGGACTCTACCCGGTCGACTTCGCCTCTCTCCAGAAACCCTTCCGGAACTATTCCGTCAGAGAGGAGCCGTCTTGAGCGACCCACCTCCTCTGCAACATCGATCTGGACAGGAATCATGTCTCCCTCCCAGCCAGGAATGGCGGTCAGGCTTGGAGGGGCAACTTCCACCTCAACGTGATATTGCTCTTCGTCAACCGAGAGCACTCGCCAAGTTTGACCGTGCAAAATGAACTCTGTTCCGCTTGCACATCTGCGGGCGACGAAGTCTTGGTCCAGGCTTCCAATACGCCTCTTTCGAAAGAAGTCGAACACAGTATACTTCTGAACATCAGGAATGACAGAGAGGTTCGTGAAATAGTACTGAATCGCTTTAGGGTTACGCGCGGTAAGAAACTGGTCGAACTTCCTCAACAACCTCAGCTCATCGAGCTGCGCGATGACACGGCCGAGCTCTACCGGATCGATTTCGCGAAACGGGTAAGATCGATGAACGATCTCGCCGATCTCCTCAACCGTCATCCGACCCTTCTGAAGTAATAGACCAATTATCTGATGTGCGAGGACATCATAGGCTTTCTCATGGATGATGGGCCGCTCCAGCCTACCTTCTCGGGCCCGCTGGATCAGAACAGCAGATTCTAGTACATCGTCTGTGTTGGTTGTCAGAATGACTCCGCGAGAAGTTCCTCCTAAGGTATGTCCGCTACGACCGACTCGCTGGACCAGCCGTGTCGTCTCTCGTGGAGACGTGTATTGGATGATGAAGTCAACGCTACCGATGTCGATTCCAAGCTCAAGAGAGCTTGTGCAGATGAGGGCTTTCAGTTTGCCCTCTTGGAATTCCTTCTCAGCTTCTTCCCGCAGCTCTCTTGACAAAGATCCGTGATGAACCCGGACGGGGATGCCACCTCCAAGTGCTTGAATCTGAGCGGCTAGAGCTTCAGCATGCTCGCGCGTGTTGGTGAATACCAGGGTTGATTTGTGGGATTGAATGATACCGAGTATCATTCGCGCCCGAGAAACGGTTGAAGCAGGGAGGCCCAGGTTGACGGATTCTTTCTGGTCTCCCGAGCTGGGATGAACGGACCGGACGCTTATCTGAAGTCCCCTAGTCTCGTCAGAACGTAGCACTGTAACCCTTCGCCCAGAGCCGACTAGGAACTGGCCTATGCGCTCGGGCTCGCCGATGGTGGCGGAGAGGCCGATTCGCTGAAACTCAACACCTGTTAGTTCTGTGAGTCGTTCCAACGCGAAAGACAGCTGGACGCCTCTTTCGTCTGTTGCTAGTTCATGGACTTCGTCTACGACGACCCATCGGACGGCTCGGAGATGTTCTTTCATCCTCTTCCCGATCAGAATGGCTTGGAGGGTCTCGGGGGTTGTGATCATGACGTCGGGGGGGCTTTTCGCCTGGCGAGTTCTCGCACTGATGGGAGTGTCTCCGTGTCGGACCTGGATCTTGATGTCGAGATCTCTTCCCATCTCCTCAAGTCGGCGGAGAAGGTCTCTGTTGAGAGCCCGGAGTGGAGTTACGTAGAGGACTGAGATTCCGCGAGGTTTTCCTTCTGCTCTGACTTCGATGAGCTTGTCGAGTACGGGGAGGATGGCGGCCAGGGTCTTGCCGGTCCCGGTTGGAGCGATCAATAGGACGTTTTCGCCGCTAAGAATTGCGGGAATCGCGAGTTCTTGTATCGGGCTGGCTTCGAGGAATCCTTCTTTCTCCAGCCTCTGTAGAACTGGAGGTTTGAGGGTTGAGAATGCCGAGTTCCGCATCTACTCTACTAATCGTCGATGGGACGATTTATTCTTCTTCCTCTGCAGTCTTCTTCTTTGCCTCTCCTGGACGTTCGGCTGCGATGTACAAGAAGATCAGGATGAGTGAGACGAAGCTGAAAATGTAGAGTAGGAGCTGGAGGAGCGCGAACCCCTGGTCCGGTGGAAGACTGTAGGACAAATCGGCTTACCCCAGTTCGTTCTCGACAACCCTCGGAAACGGCTACTAAAACCTTGAGATTACTCACGTGCTGCAATGGTGGTAAGTTTGGAAGTAACCTCCTGGTAGCGCGAGTCACTCATCTCCGTAATATTCTGTTTGCCCATTGCTTCGGAGAGCTGTTGAGCTATGATATGATAGCAGAGTTGTTTTTTGTGCTCCATCACCCGAAAATAGTAATCGTCACAAGTACAGAACAGGCTATCTGGGAGTACTTGATAATCCCGGCCGCGACCGGTTACCACCCAGACGGTTCGGCCACTCGGCGAGAACTGATACTTCCGAACTTTTCCCGCCTCAACAAGGCCGAGGGCTTGTTGGAATCTCTTCTGGAAAACGGTCGTTAGAGTCTGCTTCTGGTCCTCGGAGAAGATCCTCGTCCTACCTATCTCTTGACAGGCGCCTTTGAGGATCCTGTTCTCGTTCACGATAGGTGGCGAATCAGTTCACACTACTGCAGTCGGATTCGCCAAGAGGCACTGTAAAGTCTTCGGTTGGTTGCCGTTCACTTGCATCTGACTCTCGAGATGAAATACTTGAAGCTTTATCACGATAATAGTTTGCTCGCCATCAAGTCAGGGAGACAGAGCTACTACCCCAGTCAAAGGGTGAAGGAGTTGCTCGAAATCTTCCGTTGCATGGTCAATGACTGCATGAAAACTGGGCTAGAGACAGACACTTCATCGCTGAAAAGACTTTCAACGTTATCCTACCGACAACTCAAGGGGTACAAGTGCCCATCAGCATACCGTCTCGCTGCCATATCTAGGGCTGCAGGTATCCTCGCCTCGAGAAAAAAATCGCTCAGACGAGGCTACCCAACAAAAACGCCGTACATGTCCAAACTTGTTCTCATTTCGTGCTACGGATTCAAGATAGAAGTTGGAAATCTCAGAATTCCTCTCGGCGAGAGGAAGTTCGAATTTATCCTGCTAACTCCTCACCTCGTCCGGATCCTCTCCGATCCACTGTTGAATGTTCGATCCTTCACACTGAACGAAACTATTGTCTCCCTCTGCTTCTCGAAAGAAGTAGTGCAAGTCAAGTGCTCAGGAACGGTAGGCGTGGATAGGAACCTGCGTAATCTGACCATGGGCAATCAAAACCAAGTGACAAAATTTGACCTTTCAGACGCAGTGAGAATCGCCGATACGACTAGAAGGATCATAAGTTCGTTCAAGCGTGACGATGATAGAATCAGAGAAGAGCTTAGTTCAAAATATGGCCGGCGAAGACACAATCGCATCCAGCACACCCTCCACAACACAACAAAAGCTATCGTGGCCGACGCCCTCAAGCACAAGGAGGCTATTGTCCTTGAGAACATCGAGGGCATCCGACGTCTCTACCGCAGAGGCAACGGGCAGGGTCCAAAACGGAGGCACCGGATGAACAGCTGGAGCTACGGTGAGGCTCAACGCCAGCTAGTATACAAGGCCCAATGGGTGGGATTGCCGATTATTCGTCTGAGCAGAAGCGAGACTAGGGGTACGAGTATCATCTGTCCTCGATGCGGGGAGAGACTCCAAGAGGATAGACGACTAAGGCGAAAATTGTGGTGTCAGAGCTGTAGATGTATAATGGACCGGGACGCGGTTGCAGCGATCAACCTGTCTCGGCGCGGACGGTTGAGGTTCGACCGTTCACGGGCCCCCGTTGGGCTGCAAGGCGGAGCAGTTGAAGCTGTGAAGGGGAATCCGATTACTACGGTAATCCCCGGAGTCGATGCCCCGAAGCCAAGTCTAGACTCGACCAACCCCAGACTTGACAGAACCAGAATACCTTTTCATTAGGGATGGATGGACGACTTTGACGTAGTAGGCATACTTAGTGGCTGATGATGTTACTGTGAAACCGGTGGCCGATCAACCGGCCCTTCTCTTAGAGCGCAAGGGAGAGCGGGTTCTCGTCATCGCCGACCTTCATCTCGGCTGGGAAGTGACCTTGGCGCACCAGGGAATACATGTGCCCTCCCAGGTTCCACGACTGCTGGAAAAACTTCGAAAGATTCTGGCGGAGACCAATCCGAAGCTCCTGGTTCTATTAGGGGATGTGAAACATGCTGTTTCGAAGGTTGAGCTTGAAGAGTGGAAGTATGTCCCGGAGTTTTTCGACAGTCTCGTCGAGATCATACCGGATGTTGAAGTGGTTCCGGGAAACCATGATGGCAACCTTGAGCCGCTGACGCCGCCCTCTGTCAAGATCAACAAGTCCAATGGGATGGTTCTTTGGGATTCTGTGGGGTTGTTTCACGGCCACGCCTGGCCTGCGCCACCTCTGCTCGGCTGCAAGTTCCTAATCATGGGTCATCTGCACCCTGTAGTAGTGTTCAAGGACCCGTTAGGCTTCCGGATTACAAGACAAGCTTGGGTTAGAGCAAAAAGTGACGGGAACAAGCTCGCAGAAGGAGTCCTGAGACGTGAAGATGCCAAATTCGAGGGAAACGCCACTGAAGAGGTGAAGAAAAAATTCGGGGTTTCGGTCGCCGACGCCGACGTCATCATAATGCCATCATTCAACGATTATCTGGGAGGACAGCCTATCAACAAGAACTACCAGGAAGGTTGGACGGAACTCTTCAAAGAATACATGGGACCCGTGTTGCGTTCTGGCGCGGTCGATTTCGAAAACGGGGAAGCCTATCTCTTTGATGGAACGTTTCTCGGCAAGGTTCAGGACCTTCGACGTCTCGCGCAATGAACAATATGAGCAGCTAGTTTTGTTCGCGAGGCGCGAGTCTAGCGAGAATCTTACTCGTGTCGCCACCATTCAGTTTGGCGATCTCTCTCAGAAGGTCGTAGTAGGATCTGACGTGCCGCTTGCCATCGCGGCCATGATAGAGGCTTACATTGGCGTACATTGTAGTCACTAGTTCGTGGTTGTACATAGGATACTGAGTATCGCCAAGGCCCAGTTCGCTCAGTTGTTGGCTGATAGCTCCTTCGCGGAGATCAAGAACCTTCCTCCCCTTCCGCTGGCGGTTTCTGTTCTTTAACCGTGTTCCTTCAATGCGGCAGTCGTCGCTGCAGTATTTCTCGGAAAACCAGCCTAGGAATTTCTTCTTGCAGACGACGCACGTCTTTAGGACTTTTTTGTCGACGGCCATGTTTCGTAACCGTGTGTCTATGTTTGTACCGAATCCCTTCGCTTGTGGGATATATGGTAGAGAGGTCCCAGTATAAAACTAACATGCCTCTAACGAGCCCGAACCTACAGGGAAGATTGATTGACCATGCTTTGTACTACGCAAAAATCATCCCCGGACAGACGCGCCAGTTTCACCTTTCTTGTCAGAAACAAAAGAGTCGCCCCGGAGGATTTTGAAAGGTAAGAGCTAAAGCAACATCGCACTTTGGAGGCAAACGAGGGGCTGTCGGATAGCCAGGTCTAGAGGACCAGGATATCCTCGATGCGTCCGGACAATCCGCGTGGCTTGGGAGCGATCTGTCGCGCCAGGAACCCACGAAATCGCAGGTTCAAATCCTGCCAGCCCCACCACCACTTCAATTTCTCTGATGTGTACCCAGCGTGAAGCTGCCAACAAAAGCCTAGATCCTCCTTGCTCTTCCTCAATCGATTCAAGAAGCGCTTATGACTTGTCCAACGGATTTCATGTTCTATGCCGAGTAAAGTGGTAGCTGACAAGATCAAGAATCGTGCGGTGCCAGCCTTGGCTGTCCATGATGCGGAGCGTGCACTTGCTTTCTATGCAAAAGCGTTTGGTGCAAAGGAGGTTTCCGAGCGAATACCGTGGGAGGGAAAGATCGGCCACGTGGAGATTGAGATCGAAGGTGCACATGTAATGCTTGCCGACGAGTTCCCGATTTACAAGAAGAGTCCAAGGACTCTCGGCGGTACCCCCGTCATAATCCACGTCGACGTGAAGGATGTTGATTCATTCTTTGAAAGGGCGCTTGCAGCCGGGGCGACAGTGCTTGAACCCGTCAAAGATGAGCCGTATGGGAGAATCTGCAAGCTACAAGACCCATTCGGGCATGAGTGGTTCTTCAACACCGCGCCCAATCAACGTCACTGAGCTCTCGCGACAAGGCCTCGCGAGATTCTCAACCGTTAATTCCTCGAAGTCGATGGTGGCGGAGAGACCGTTGTACGCCGCCCAGGCCGAGTCAGATAACGAAAAGATGAAAATTGTTCTCCCTGTTGGGAAGAGCAGAGCATGGAGACTCCTCACTACTCGTCGGGGGAATTTGCTCATGGTATGCGGTCAGTTGCAACGGGAAGATAAGTCCAGGAGAACAATTAGAGCTTAGCTGGACTGACGAAAGATCAGTGAAACATAGAGTTCTGAGCATGGGCCAAAAGCATTCCTCGTTCCTATTGGAACGAACAGACGGAACAAGATTTTGTTTCTATCTTCATGGCAGACTTACAACATTGATATTGGAAATAGCGCACCCCTCTACTATCCGTAGACGAGATCGAATCGCAGATGTTCGCCTCTGGGCCTTCTTTCTAGCCAATTTGAAATCTGTGGCGCTTGGAGGACCAGACCTAAGAAACACTCTTCGCGGCCGTTCATGGAAACGAGGCTTCATCGACTAGAGGGGGAAGTAAAATTGCGCATGTGCTCCACCTTAGAAACAAAGGAATGTTTTTTTGGGTCTCTTAGCTACTCGCGAACACCGACCTCATTGGTTTTTAGCTTTGCTAGCTTGGCCACTGGTATCATTTCTTGAACAATGGCAAACATGAAGTGGAGCAAGCGAGTCTCCTATCCTTTTGTCAATGCGGCCTATCAGACTGTCAGGTTGACTTGCTCAGAACCGGCGTGCAGAAAATAACACAAATGTAGTCGACGGGCTACGTCGGAGGAATATGTCAACTGATTCACCAGTGGAAGTTGACGGCGAGCATCGCACTTTTCAAGGATAAAT
>WNEQ01000288.1_pt1 | contig 25723 bp, 20 predicted proteins | sample 5399971 | NCBI WGS metagenome assembly WNEQ01 (sample SAMN13153330, study PRJNA577476) | soil metagenome | isolation source: 20 cm grassland meadow soil 2 days after 1st rain plot 5 | place: USA:California | collected 2015-09-18
CCGCCTGCAGGTAGAGGGCGATCAGGCGGCCGCGCGCCTGCAGCGATGCGAGCGCCTCATCCGACGGCCTGTCGTCCTGGGCGGCGACGGGAATGATCATCCCCAGAAGGCAGGTCGCCGCGAGTCCGGCCGCGCGAAGCGACAGCGCCATTTCTCCTCCTCAGTGAAGACGTCCAGTCTACACCAGCCCATCCGCCTCGAAACGAAAGGCCGGCGCGCGCTTGAAGGACCCGTTTCGATCCCGTATCATGGCCGGTCCCGAACGATTTTCAAGGGAAACGGGTGATGGCGACGAACCTTGCGGTCGATCTCAGGGCGCTCATCGCGGGGCAGGTGCTGGACGACCCTGCCGCACGCGCCGACAGGAGCAGCGACTTCGGCAGGATGATCCACCGCCTCCCGGGTGTGGTCGTCCGGCCGGCGTCGACGCAGGACGTGGCGGCGGTCATCGGGTACGCCCGCAAGAACGCCGTGGCGGTCGCCCTACGCGGCGAGGCGCACACCCAGAGTGGCCAGGCGACCGTCGCCGACGGCATCCTCATCGACCTGACCTCCCTCGATCGCATCCTCGAGATCGACCCGTCCGGCCTCTCCGCCGATTGCCAGGCCGGCGTGAAGTGGGAGACCCTCGTCCGGCAAAGTATTCAGCAGGCGGTCGTGCCGCCGGTCCTCACCAACAACCTGGGGGTCACGATCGGCGGGACGCTGTCGGTCGCCGGGCTCGGCGTGGCGTCCTTCCGGTACGGCGCCCAGGGAGACAACGTCACCGAGCTCGAGGTCGTGACGGGCACAGGGGACGTCGTCGTCTGCTCCGAGGTGAAGGCCAGGGAGGTGTTCGACGCCGTGCGCTCGACGCTCGGCCAGTTCGGCGTGATCACCCGCGCCCGGCTGAAGCTTCGCCGCTGCAAGCCGCAGACGCGCACTTACTTCCTGCTCTACGACGACCTGGGCGCCGTCATGCGCGACGCGCAGGCGGTCATCGAGAGGGACCGCGTGGATTACCTCGAGTCGACCTGCGTCCCGTGCCCGCAGGGGTTCCGGAGCGCGGGGGCGATCAAGGAGGCGTTCGCCGCCTGGTTCTTCCCTCTACAGCTCACCGTCGAGTTCGACCCTCAGTCGCCGCCCGACGACGCCCAGGTGCTGCAGGGCCTCGCTCCCTATCGCAGGACGCATGTCGAGGACCAGGAGACCTTCGGCTTCGCGGCCCGCCTGGAGCCGCTGTTCGCCCTCTGGAAGCGGATCGGGAACTGGGCGATGCCGCATCCCTGGACCGAGACCATCATTCCCTGGGGGGCGGCCCATCCGTTCATCTCGCAAGTCCTGGCCAGCCTTCCGCCGACCGCGCTGGGCGGCGGACACGTCCTTCTCTGGCCGTGCCGTGGCACGGTGTCGCGCATTCCGTACTTCATGTACCCCCCGACTCCCCTGGTCATGGGATTCGGCATCTTGCCCGGAGTGCCGCCGGATGTCCTGCCGCAGGCGCGCCAGCGACTCAACATGGTCTCGGACATGAGCATGGCGGTCGGCGCGAAGCGCTACCTCTCCGGCTTCATCGAGTTCGACCGCCCGCGCTGGAAACAGCACTTCGGGCCGCGCTGGGACGAGATCCGCCGCCTGAAGAAGACGTACGACCCGGACGGAATCCTGAACCCGGGATTCATCGACTACGGTCCCTAGCTGATGCCGCCCGGGCAGAGGATCTGAGAACCATGGACGCTACGCCGGGCGCGCGCCCGTATCAGCAGACCCCCCGGACGGTTTCCTGGCGCCGCGCCGCCGGCCACCTGGGGCGCGTCGCGCTGGGTATCGTCTTTCTGGCGGCCGGCTTTCTGAAGGGGCTCGACCCCGCCGAGTTCGTCCACCAGGTCGCCGCCTACGGCCTGATCGGAATGCGACTGTCGGGCGTGGCGGCGCCGGCCCTCATCGTGCTCGAGATCGTCCTCGGTGTGACGCTCGTCGCCGGTGTGCGACCCCTCTTGACCGGCCTGGCGTCCATTCTCCTGCTCCTGATGTTTATCGGCATCGAGGCTTACGGCATCGCCGCCGGACGGACGGAGGCCTGCGGCTGCTTCGGCGCCTACGTGCAGAGGACTCCCGCCCAGGTGATCGGTGAGGACCTCCTGTTCGTGGGGCTGGCGATCCTGGCGATCGCAGGGCTGCGGGGTTGGGCCGGCACGAGGCCCGGCCGGGCGGCGGCCGTCCTGGTCGCGGCCATCGTCCTGTCCGGCGCTTTCGTGGTCGCTTCCCCCTCTCTGCCGATCGACGATTACGTCACGCGCCTGCGCGCGGGCCGGACCCTGGCCGACCTGGATCTCGCGGCGCGCCTGCCGGAGCTCCTGCGCGGGCGTCACCTCATCGCCCTGATCGACGTCACCGACCCGCGCGCCGCCGAGATCGCCTCCGCGCTGGACGCTCTGGCCTCCCGGCCCGGGGCGCCGGTCGTGGTCGGCCTGACCCCCGCAACCGAGCAGGAGATCGACGCGTTCCGCTGGACCGTGGTTCCGGCGTTCGAGGTCAAAAGCGTCGACCGGGTCGTGATCAAGAGGCTGTACCGGAGGCTTCCCCGTTTCTTCGTGCTCGATTCCGGCCGGGTGATGGCCGTCTACGACGGCGCTCCTCCCGAAGCCGGAGACCTGCTATCATCGGAGGCATCATGACAGTCAAGCGTACGGCTCATCGGATGCTCGGTGTTCTGCCCGTGGTCGCGGTCGCGCTCCTTCTGCCGTGTTCCGCGCGGGCACAGGCCATGGTCTGCAAACCGAATTACGACTATAGCGTCGAGGTCGACGGTTCGTTCCCGAAGAACGCCACGCTCTATCAGTCCACAACACCCGGCATGTATTTCATCGATGTCCCGACATGCAAGACCGGTCTCCTCATGGATATGAAGGCGCGGAAGGTCGTCGCCGTGCCCCGCGACCTCGTCAAAACGGTGGACGGCGGTCTTCAGCTGAGCGACACGGTTCCTCCGGCCGCCGCCGCGTACGCCCTGGCGGTCGATGGGCCCATGGTCCAGTTTCAGGCCGAGGACAAGAAGGTGCGCATCCTCCGGTGCCTGGACCGTCCGCCCATTGTCGGGGCCGTCGACCTGGACGCGCTCGTCACCGATCGGCCGGAGTACCGGGAGGGGATGAAGGCCTACTCCCCCGACCCGGCGTCGATTGCGACCATGGGCAAGTACGCCAAGAGAGTGCAGATCGACGCCTTTTTCGCCACCTGGTGCCCGCACTGCAAGGAATACATGCCGAAGTTCCTGCGGGTCATGTCGGAAGCGAAGAACCCCAACATCAAGCTCAATCTCTACGGTGTGCCGAAGGGGTTCACCCAGGCGCCGGGGCCATGGCAGGGCCGGAACATCAACTCCATCCCCACGATTATCGTGAAGGTCGACGGCCGGGAGATCACGCGCATGGCGTCCCAGCCGGGGGCGGAGCCCGAAAAGGAGTTGGCCGGAATTTTCGACGCGGTCAAGTAGGCAGGTCGGGCGGCGCGAAGCGTGGTGAAGTCGTGCAAGAGCGCCGTGCGCGCCGCCGTCACGGCCCGTACCGTCCGGTGCGGAATCGGCCTCGCGGTCTCCTGCGCCGCCGCTTTGCCCACCGCCGGAGCGGCCAGGTGGTGACCCGAGGCCAGGAACCCCAGCCCCAGCGCCGCGACCAGCATTTTGGCTTTCGGGCCGGCCCTCTTCTTGCGAGGAATTCGCGGGCCGGCGGCCCTCGCCGCCTGGATCGCCCGCTCCCGCTGCGCCTCGATGCGCTGCCTGTCCTTGACGTACTCCTCCTCGAGCTTCTCCAGCTTCTCCTCCCCTTCGGGCTGTGACAGGAGCCCGGCCCGCTCCGACCGGTACAGGATCTCGCGCTCGGCGAGCCGGGCCTCGAACACCTTTCGGATGTCGGCGATCACCTTCTTCTGCTCGTCCGTCAGGGCCGTCGGGGCGGTCTCGCCGCGCTCGCGATCGCGCCGTTTCAGCTTCTCCAGGGCGATTTCGTAGGCGCTCTTCGGTGCGTCGTCGCTCATGAGGCTCCCTTCACGCTATAATGGCGCCATCCTGCGGATGCGGTCGCGCCGATGCCCGAGAATCTGAAAATCGTCTGCCCCTGTTGCGACACTCTTCTGACCGTCGATCCCGAGACCGGGGCGATCCTGCTGGAGGAGCGCCGCAAGCACCGCGAGCACGCGTCGCTCGACGAAGCGCTGGGGCAGGTCAAGGCCCAGCGCAAGGAAGCGGAAGGGAAGCTCGCCCGGGCGATGGACGAGGCGCGCCACCGCGAAGAGATCCTGGAGAAGAAGTTCCAGGAGGCACGCAAGAAGGCCGCCGAGTCGGACGAGCCGCCGCCGCGTCCCTTCGACGCCGACTGAGAATCGCCCTGTCGCGGGCCACCCGGCCTCCCTCAGGCGCTCGCGGGGGCCGGCGCCTTTCGAAATCGCTTCATGATCAGCCTCCCGAAAAGGGCGACCGCCCCGAGGACCACCATCCCCAGGATGCCCAGGACCCAGGAGCGGGAGAGCGCGTCCGCCATCGTCTCCTTGATCTTCAGCCAGCGCCCCAGCCCGAACGCCGGGTCGGACGGCTTCGGGTTCGCCGTGGCCTTGACCCGCGCCAGGCCGTAGAGCTCCGCGCTCCGCTTCGGCGAGCGGAAGAGCATCAGGTCGGCCGTCTTCTCCAGGGCGGCCGCGGCCACAGGCGACGAGGGGTTCATCGAGACGTACTTGGTGAAGTAGTCGGCCGCCTCGGCATCCCGCCCGAGCTCCATGAGGACCAGCCCCAGCTCAAAATGGGCCTCGATCGCCGCCGGCCTCCCCGGGAACTTTTCGATCAATCTCTTGTAGATCGCCGCCGACTCCTCGAACTTCGCGCGCTCGCGGCTCGAGGTGGCGACGTCGTGCTCGGCGATGGCCATGGTGTAGAGCACGTTCGGAAGCAGCCGGTGTTCCGGATGGTCTTTCTCGAAATCTTTCAGAAGATCGATGACCTCTCCCGGCCTGCCGAGCAGGCGCAGGGCCTGGGCGATCTGGAACTTGAGCGCCGGCACGATGTCCTGAGTCGGGTTCCGGTCGAGGGCGCGGCGGTACAGCTGGATCGCCTTGTCGGCTTCGCCGGCCCGCTGCGCGGCGAGGCCGGCCTGGTACAGAAGGTTCGAGGCGCGCGGGTCGTCCGGGAAGCGCGTCGCCGCCTCGTCGAGGAGGCCAACCGCCGGCAACGCCTCATCCTGCATCAGCCGCCCCTGCGCCTCGCCCTGCAACGCCGCGACGATCTCCGCCGGCGTCGGACAGAGCGTGCGCGCCTCCTGGAACTGCACGATCGCCTCCGCCGTCTTGCCCTGCGCCAGGAGGCTGTCGCCGCGCACCAGGTGGTCCGCCACGGTCCCGCCGAATCCCTGCGCGTACGCCACCGTGGCAGGGCAGAGGAGCAACGGCAGGACCGCCAGAGAGCGGGCGCGGTGCACGAGGCGGCGAATCATCGCCGGGTATTGTAGGGCATTTTCAATCTGGACGAGAATGAACGGCGCGTCGTGGAGGCACGGTCATCGTCAGCGTTGATGACGGCCCCGGCGGGAGTCCCGGCCGGGCGCAGAGCCTGTCGATTCAGATCGCCCACCTGGCACTTGGGCGGCTGAGCCGCGCGCGCCGGGCCCTGGGCGGGCTGAGGCGCGCGGCGGCGCCGGAGACGGAGGCGGTCTTCGACGCCCTGGCGGAGACGCTGCGCGCCCTTCCCGCGCCGATGCGCGTACGGATCCTGACCGGGCCGGACGTTCGCGGCTTTCTCGCGGAAGCGGAGATCTGGATCGAGGTCCGGCGTCTGGCCCTGTCTCTTCTCAAGTCGCGCGGGCGAGACGGTCGTCTGGCCGGCGGACCCCCCGGGCGCGCCCGTCTCCAGGCACGTCTGTTCGATCTCCTCAGCCGGACGCAGCACCTCACCACACTGGTCCCCCGGGGCCGCATCGACGCCGCCCTCCCGGCGCGCTGTCTCCGCTTCGCTCGCCTTCGCCTCGACGACGCGACCTTTGACCTCGCGGCGCTCGTCCTCGGCCTCGGGCTCCTCCAGCCCCGGCCCGCCTCCCTCGCGCTCGTGCTGCAGTTCCGCGAGGACGCCGAGCAGGGTCGACCCCGCGACCGGATCGACCTCGGAACCATCGCGGGACCGGCGGGGCCGCTGGCCATCGCGTTCACGGGGACGACACGGGCCGTGAGCACCATTCGTCCACCGACACGCGTGCGCGCGGAGCTGCGGGGGGCGACCCTGAGCCTGAAGGCCCGCGGCGCGCCAGTCGTGGTCATCCCGGCAGCCGGGACGCGCCTGATCGCTCCGGACCTGGAGCGAGGACGGCAGGCGCGCGGCGGCCCGACGCGTCGCGCTGGGCTCCGGCTCGTTCGCCGGGACATGATCCCCGGCACATCGATCATTCTCGCCCCGGTCGTCGAGTCGCGCCCGCGGTGCCTGCGCGTGACGCGCGAAGCCAGGGGGCTGACACGTCTCCTGGCGCGCGCGCTTCGAATCGTCCTGGTCGCGTGGCCGGAGGCGCACCGCGAGATCGAGCGGCGCACGTTCATGGTCGTGCCGATCCGCGAGCCCGGCACGGTCAGCTACTCGATGGCCGCGCGTCCGGGGATTTCGTTTATCAACGTGTTCGGCAAGTCGCGCCTCGACCTGGCCGATGACCTCCTGCACGAGACCGCCCACCACCGACTGCACGACCTCCAGGAGACGGCCGATCTCCTGAGGCCCGGCCCGGAGACGCTCGAGGTGCAGGCGTTCGACTCGCCCTGGCGCGGCGCGCGCCGCCCTCTTCACGGCCTTCTGCACGGAGCCTACACGTTCCTGTACCGCGCCGAGCTGTTCCGCCGCGTGCTGCGCGTCGCCCGCGAGCACCCCCGTACGCTCGCGTCGGAGCTCGGCTCCGCAAGCCGCGCCTTCGTCCGCAAGGAGCTGCGCCGCGAGAAGCGGATGATTGCCTCCGCGCTGCGCGATCTGCAGGCCGCGGCCCGCTCCGGTCTCCTCGCGCCCGCCGGCCGGCAACTCCTGAAGACGATGCGCGCCTGGTTTGCGCGTCTCGACCGGGCCTGACGACTTCCGCTCACCGCCCTTCAACGCGCCGCGGCCGATGGCTCCTCGATGACGTGAAGGCGGCCGGCCTCGACACCGGTGATCGTCTGGGTCGCGCCGTCGGGCCAGGTGATGCGGAGGTCGGAGAGTGGAGCGCGGCCGTCGCTCGCGGGGCCGAGGCCGAAGGTGAGAATGGTCTCGCTCTGCGAGGCGTACGAGGCGGCGGATCGGACCGTGCGCGTGGCGGCCACGTCGCCCGCCTTCAGGCGGACGACGGCGCCGATCGCGTCGCGGTTCGACGTCCGTCCGACGAGACGGAGCCGGACCCAGCCTGAGGCGCTGCCGCCGTCGTTGCGCAGCAGCACGGCGGGGCCGTTGTTGGTGGTCACGGCCACGTCGAGATCGCCGTCGCCGTCGAAGTCGGCATACGCGGCGCCGCGCGCCACGAGGGGTCGCTGGAGGTCCGGACCCGACCGCCCTTCCACCTGCTCGAAGCGTCCGCCGCCGAGACCGCGGAAGAGGTGCGGCGGCTGCGCGTAGGTGACCGACGGCTGCACCCGATTGATGTCGTTCTCGACGTGGCCGTTGGCCACGAAGATGTCCAGCCGGCCGTCCAGGTCGAAGTCGAAGAAGAAGCAGCCGAAGGCGAGGGTCAAGAGGCTCGGCTGTCCGATGCCGGCCATCGCCGCGTCGTCGATGAACAGGCCGCGTCCCTCGTTGTGGTACAGGGCGAGCATCTCGTTGGAGAAGTTGCCGATCACCAGGCTGTCGCGCCCGCTGCCGTCATAGTCGGCGGCGTCGATGCCCATGGCGCCCCGCGCCTTCCCCTCCTCGCTGAAGGCGATGCCGGCCGTCTTGCCGACCTCCTCGAACGTACCGTCGTGCCTGTTGTGGTAAAGGAAATTCGGCTGCGTGTCGTTGGCGATCGCCAGGTCGGGCCAGCCGTCTCCGTCGTAGTCGAGAGCGACGACGCCCAGCGACTTGCCGGTCGGGTCGAAGACGCCCGCCCGGCGCGTCACGTCTTCGAAGGTGCCGTCACCCCTGTTGCGGAACAGCCGATCGGTGGCGCCGCGGTACGACTCGGGGGTGCAATACGACTTGCTGACACCGTCGAGAGTGCAGAAGATGTCGTCCTTCGGGGACCACTGCACGTAGTTGCAGGAGAAAAGATCCAGCCGGCCGTCCCTGTCGTAATCGATCCAGGTGGCGCTGGTCCCGAAGCCGGGGTCGGAGACCCCCGCCTTCTGCGTCACGTCCTCGAACGTCCCGTCCCCTTTGTTGCGGAAGAGGCGGTCGGGACCCAGGGCGTTGATGAACAGGTCGACGTGGCCGTCGTTGTCGTAGTCGGCGGCCGCGACTCCTATGCCGTACATCTCCACCGCCAGCCCGGCCTTCCGGGTGGTGTCCTCGAATGTCCCGTCGCCCCGGTTGCGGTAGAGCGTTTGCGTCGTTTTCCGCCGGCGCTTCTCCGGCCAGTCGGCGCTCTGGACGAAGAAAAGGTCCTGGTGGCCGTCGCCGTCGTAATCCAGAAACGCCACGCCCGAGCCCATCGTTTCCGGCAGGTATTTCCTTCCGAAGGCGCCGCTGTTGTGGCGGAACGCAACACCGGCCGCGCGGGTCACGTCGGTGAAGAGCACAGGGTTTGCGGGAGGCGGCTGGGAGGGGGACGCGGCCGCCGGCGCGTCGCTCCTGCGGCCGCAACCCAGGAGCGCGAGCGCGGCGAACGCCAGGGTGGCCTCGATGTTCCTCATCGGCCGGCCGGCCTGCCGCTCTTGGCGACCGCTCCGGGCCCGGCCGGACGGAGGGAGGCGTCCCTGGCGTCCGGCACGAAGCGGTTCGGGTGCTCGTGGATGGGCTGGCGCTCCAGGTTCATCTCGGCGTTCAGGCGGCGGTACGGTCCGGTGATCGACTGCGCCGCCTCGTCCGCCTTGAAGCGGGTGTAGAGCACCTCCTCGCGCTTCTCGTCCTTCTCCCGGCCGAGGGCGCGGTAGCAGAGCATCAGATTGTAATGCGCCGTGAGGTCTTCCGGGTCGACGCGCAGCGTGTTCTCGAACTCGGCGATGGCCGCCCGATGCTGGCGCTTCAAGAAGAGGATGCGGCCGATCTGGTTGCGCACGACGCGGTCGCGTGGAAAGCCCTCCGCGGCGGAGCGCAGGTGCCGGAGCGCCTCGTCATAGCGCCCGCGCGCTTTCAGCGCCAGCGCCATGAAGTAGTGCCCGCTCGCGAGGTCGGGCCTCAGGGCCAGCGCCCGCTCCAGCACCGGCTTCGCCGCCTCGTGGCTCCCCTCCTGGATGAGGACGCGGGCGATGTTGACGTAACCGTCGGCGTACTTCGGATCGAGCGCCACCACGGCCCCGAACGCCTGTCTCGCCGCCACGAGGTCCCCTTGCAGGAGCATGCCGATGCCGTAGTCGTTGAAACGCTCGCGGTCCAGGGTCTGGGGCCGTGGCGCACGCGGGCCGGGGCTCCGGTCGCCGGGCGGGAGCACCGGCAGTGTCACCCGGTCCTCGGCCACGACCACGACCGGAAGGTCCGGCACCTCCCTGATCTGACCCGAGACGCGCGACGTGTCGCCGGTGAACAGGAACGTCCGGTCGTCGAAGTCGAGTGACACGGCCCCGGGGTCCGCGGCCGGGTCAGCCACGCCGGCGTACGAGAAGTGCGTGTTGTACCAGTGGAACTTGCGGTAGTTCATCCGTGCCGTGAAGCTGATGGGACCCTTCACGTTCCTCGGGATCGACACGCGGAACCGGCCGACGTCGGCCGCCCCCGGCGGGATGAGACGCGCGTAGACCAGCGCCCGCGCCGCCCAGGCGTTCCGCTTGTTGATTTCGTTGCCGTGGGCGTCGATCAGGAGCGACCGGTACCGGTGCGCGCCGGCCTCGACCGGCCCTTTGCCCCCGTCCTCGATGAATCCGCTCCAATAGATGATCCTTCCACGGGCGTCCTCCGCCTTCAGCTCCAGCCAGACGTCGAAGGCGTCGACCGTACCGCCCGGGAAGAAATGCCCGACGCCGCGCGTGCGCGCCACCACGTCGATGCGGTAGGTCTTCCCGGGCCGCAGGAACGGATCGGCGCGATCGAGCGGCGCTATCAGGACCGGCCGTTTCGCGGCCGGGACCCGCGCGGGGGAGACCGGCGATGCGCCGACCTCGGGTAGATCGGGGAAGAAGGTCGCCACCTGCGGCTCCGCCGTCTCCTGGGCGCCCTTCCCGGGTCTGTCGCGGCCCGCCGCGCCCGCGGCCGTCCGTGTGTCCGGTGCCATGGCCTCGCTGGCCGCGAAGATGTCGAGCGTCAGGATACCGGCCCGCAGGAAGTCGGTCGTCGTCTGAAGCTGCACCTCGTCGTGATTGACGAACGGCACGGCCGTGTTCGCCCCGGGGAAGCGGTGCGAGTGGACGAAGCCGTCCTGATTCCCCTGGTCGTCCGAGCGCACGAGCGGCATGTGGCAGTCGGCGCAGTCCTTCGCCTTGTCGGGGTAGTAGAAGGCGCGCGCCCCCTGGCGCGACACGCCGCTTCCCTGCCAGGCGTCGTACTCGTTGAAGCCGCGGAACCAGCGATAGTGGTTCACCGGCACGTCGAGGTGCACCTTGTGGCAGGCGGAACAGAACTCAGCGCGGCTCGATCGGTGGAACGGCTTCAGCATCGTCGCTTTGTGCGGCCCCGGGTCCAACCGCGTCATGGTGTCGTGCAGAACGTGCAGCAGCCGGTTTCCGCTCGCGACCAGCCGGTGCATCTGGGGGTACTCCAGCACGTAGCCGCCCTGTCCCATCGTGTCCTTCACCGCCACGATCGAGTGGCACACCAGGCAGCCGATGCCTGCCTGGGCCTGCGGGGTGTCGATCTGCCGAACGATGGGGGTGTCCATACGTCCCGTGAGGAGCACGGCCTGGTCGTGGCAGCCGCCGCACCACTTCGACGGCTTCGTGCCGGTCACCTCCTGCATGTACTCGATCGATTTGCGGTACCACTGGTTGTTGAACGACGAGAAGTGGTGCATCGAGGACTCCCACTGCGCGGTGATGTCCGGGTGGCAGCCCTTGTTGCCGCAGGCCCTCGACTCCAGGAAGAAATCATGCGGGATCAGACGGTCCCCGACGGTCGAGACCGATGACGGGAAGAACGGACTCTTCTCTCCGCCGCCCTCCTCGAACGGTGTCGAGGGAGGCGTGATCGGGTTCACGATGGTCGCGGCGGGAGGCGGGAAGAGCCAGCGTCGCGCCCGCACGGAGACGGGCAGGACGAGGACGACGAGCAGCGCGATGGTGAGGCGCCGCGCCCCGGCACGATTCCCGCGCGCCGCCTGCCAGGCGATGCCGGCGGCGAACGCCCCCACGGCGGAGCCGATGTGCGTGTAAAGGAGCGGCCTCCACTTCGTGGCGGTGCCGGTGACCGCGAGCACCAGGCTGGTCGCAACGGCGACGACCGAGGCCACGCCGACGACGACAAGCCACGCCCGGGCCGTGGCGTTGCCGCAGCGGGCCCGGAGCCGCAGCAGGGCCGCAGGGCCGCGCGCGATGAGGACCAGGACGAGCAGGAACCCCGCGAGGACGTGCGCCACCACCTGCACGTGATAAAAGATCGTCGCCGAATCGAAGGCGGCCAGATAGGCGGCGTTCACGAGCTCGAAGATCACCAGGGCGCGCAGGAGGACCGTGCTCCGGCGCGGTGCGTGTCGGCGACGGTCCGTCATCCCGCGTCCCGGGCCAGGGTCCTTCCTCCTGTCCACCTCGCGCAGGTCCGCCATGTCAGCCGGCCGACTCGTCGGGATCGATGTCGTGCTTGCGCAGGTAATAGGCCAGGTTGCGCTGGTCGATTCCCAGGAGCCGCGCCGCCTCCTTGCGCACGCCGTTCGATCGGCGCAGCGCCTCGATCACGACCTCCTTCTCGCGCCGCGCCACAACCGATCGGATATTCAGGTCGTCGCCGTCCGGGACCGCGGCCGAGGGGGATGCGGCCAGGCCGCCGACCGGCGGCAGGTCGAGCGACGCGAGAGCTGTACTGGGGTCGAGGATCAGGGCCCGCTCGATCACGTTGCGCAGCTCCCGCACGTTCCCCGGCCATGAGTAGGCCATGAGGTCGTCCAGCACGTGTTTCGTGATCTCCGGCGCCGGCCGCCCCAGCCGCGCCGCCACCTCGCGTGCGAAGCGCTCGGCGAGGAGCGGGATGTCGCTCCTGCGCTCCCGCAGGGGCGGCAGCTCGATCCGCACCACGTTCAGTCTGTAGAACAGGTCCTGCCGGAAGCGCCGGTCGGCGACGAGAGCGTCGATGTCGCTGTTGGTGGCGGCAATGACCCGCACGTCCACGCGCGTCGGACGCTCGTCTCCGACCCGGTCAAACTCGCCGTCCTGCAGGACGCGCAGGATTTTGGCCTGCGCCTGGAGCGGCATGTCCCCGATCTCATCCATGAACAGCGTCCCCCGGTGGGCCAGGCGGAAGCGTCCCTCGCGGTCGGCCGTAGCACCGGTGAACGATCCCCTGCGATGGCCGAAGAACTCGCTCTCCCACATCTCCAGCGGGATGGCGGCGCAGTTCACCCGCACGTAAGGCCCTTTCGACCGGCGACCCTGGCGGTGGATCAGCCGCGCCACCAACTCCTTGCCGGTGCCCGACTCGCCGAGCAGGAGGACCGTCGAGTCGCTGGGCGCGACCGAACGCACCATCTCCATGACCGCCGTCCAGGAGGGCGAGGCTCCGACCGGCGAGTCGTCGACCACCCCCTCGCCCCCGCGCAGGTAGTCCACCTCGCGCTGCAGCGCCCGCGTGCGGAGCGCCCGCTCGAGCGCCACCTCGAGGGCGTCCGGGTCGGCCGGTTTGAGGATGTAGTCGCTCGCACCCGCCTTGATGCACTCGACCGCCGAGGCGATCGTCCCCTGGCCCGTCAGGATCACGACCGGGAGGTACGGGTAGGCAGCCTGCATCTTCTTGACCAGATCGAGCCCGTCGCTCCCCGGCATCCTGAGGTCGGTGAGCACCACGTCCACGGGCCAGCGGGACAGCGAAGTGAAGGCGTCGGCGACGCTACCCGACAGGTCGACGTCGAAGCCTCGCTGACCCAGGAGCTCACCCAGGGAGGTACGGACGTACGCCTCGTCTTCCACGACCAGGACCCGGCCCCGCGCCGGCTTTTTCTCAGGCATGTCCGTTCCCTTTCCCTTCTCAGGCAACGCGCGCCTCGGCCGCCGGGAAGCGGATCCGGAAGATGGCCCCGCCACCCTCGCGGTCCTGCACGGCGAGCTCGCCGCCATGCTGCGTCACGATCGAGTAGCAGATCGACAGGCCGAGCCCTGTCGATTCCTTGGTGGAGTAGAACGGCTCGAAGATGCGCGCGCTCTCCTCCGCGGGCACCCCGGGACCGCGGTCGGCGAATTCGGCCACCACCCGCTCGCCGTCGCGGCGCGTCGTGACCCGCACCTCGCCCCCCGCCGGCTGCGCCTCGCAGGCGTTGAGGATCAGGTTCAGGAACACCTGGCCCAGAAGCGCCTGGCTCCCCTGCACGCCGAGCGGCGCGGGCGCGAGGTCCTGCTCGAAGCGGATCGAGCGGAATTCCGGGCGTGAGCGAACGAATTCGACCGACTGCCGGAGGACGGCGTTGAGGTCGAGGACGGCGCGGGGGGCCGTCGCAGGGTCGGCATGTTGCAGGACCTGTCGCACGATGTCGGCGGCGCGCCGCAGCCCTTCCTGGGCCATCTCCAGCCGCCGGGCCGCCGAAGGCGCGTCGCCCTTCGCCAGGTCCTCCCGAGCCAGGCCGAGATAGTTCGACATCCCTTCCAGCGGGTTGTTGATCTCGTGCGCCATCCCGGCTGCGAGCCGGCCGACCGTGCTCAGCCGCTCGGTGTGGAACAGCTGGCGCTCGAGATCGCGCACGCGGGTCTCCTCGCGGGCCGCCGCTTCCAGCGCCTGGCGCCGCCGCGCCTCCTTGACCGCGAACATGCCGAGCAGGAGCGCCAGGCTCATGACCGCCACATTCAAGAGGAGCGTCATGCGGTAGCGCGCCGACAGCGGCGCGACCAGCGCTTCCGCGGGTCCGTGGTTTTGCCAGCAGAGAAGGCGCCACGGAGACGGGGCCGACCAGCTCTCGGTGCGGACCGACGCCTCGGTGTACCGGGGCTCTGCGCCCCCGTTCGCCGCGGCGGTCACGGCACCCGCCCCGGCGACCGCGTCCCTGGCGCCACTCTCCGCGGCCAGGAGCGCGCCGTCCCGGTCGAGCAGGGCGCAGGCGCGCGCCGGATTCTCGACCGCATGATTGTGGGCCAGAAGACGCCCCGCGTCGATGGTCGCTTCGAGCGTGACCGCACCGGACACCCGCCTGACCCCCGTGGTGAACTCGAACCGTCCCGTGATGACCCGTTCCGCGACCGGGTCCCCCCCGGGTTCGGGGCCCGCGGCGCTCTCCACCCGGGGGCGTCCCTCCTCTTCGCCCGGCTTCCACAGGACTGGAATGCCGCCGCGCCGGCCGGCCGCCACCAGGATCTTGCCCTCGCCCGTACGCGCTACCAGGTGCGCCGTCTCGGGGTGGCCCCGGAGAAACAGCAGCAGCGCGCCCTCCGCTTCCAGGCGTCGCCAACGGGCCTCGCGCGGGTCGCGCGACACCAGGGCCGACTCCAGCCCGAAAAAGATCGGCGAGCCGGTCAGAAAAGCCAGATCGGCCCGCGTCGAGGCAAGGACGCTCTCGAGCGCCCCGGCCCGCGCCTCGGCCTCCAGACGCAAGAGCCTCCTGGCCTCCTCGATGACACCGCGCTGCGCCACCGCGATGGCGCCGATGCCGGCCAGATTGATGGCGATCGCGGCGAGGACGGCGACGGCGGTCAGCCATCCCACCCCCGGCCGCCAGGCCCGCGCCGGCGGTGTGCCGATCGGAAGATACTTCTCCGGACCCCCGGCCGTCCGACCGCCGGTGTTCGGCCGGGCCCGCGCCCTCTCGTCCTCTTGCGCCGTGACCATCCGCTTCAATATAGCGCACGCCGCCGGTCTGGTGAGCGTACGCGGCCGGCCTCAACCTCGCGTGCGTACTGCGCGCCTCAGGCCGCGACGGCCGGACCGTTCATCCTCGAGCCCCCCAGGTCAATCCGATGGAGCCGGGCTAACCGTGGCTGACGACGCAAGACCCGGGCCAGGTCGGGTCCGGGCGGAGAGAACGTCGGAGCTTGATTCGCGATCTCTGCGGGCACAAGAAAAGGGCCGCGTCGCCGCGGCCCCTGGGAGTCACCGGTCTTCGTGATTCTGGGCGCCGGGCCCTTGTGTCACGCCGGCGCCCCCTGACTCAGCCCTGTTTCACGACCTCGATCGACGCGACTTTGATGATCCCGTTGGCCTCGTCCAAAGTACCCGTGACCTTCACCGGCACGCCGAGCTGGTTCTCCGCCACGCTCGACTTGTCGAGGGTATAGAGCTTCTCGTTGGCGTAGAGCTGGACCTTGGCGCCCTTCTTGATGCAGTCGGCGGCGCAGCTCTTCCCCTTGGCGTTGGCGTTCGCGGCCCCGCAGGTGGAGTCGGTGAGGTAGCCGGTGAAGGCGACGTCTCTGACCCCGGTGGATGGATCGGACACGGCGGCCTGGGTATTGGACTTCTTGTCCTTGTCGCAGGCAAAGCCCGCCGAGAGGGCGACGAGCGCCATCAGAACGAAGAGCGTGGCGAATTTCTTCATGCTGGCAACCTCCCTGTTGTCCCGGGGGTGCGCCCCCGTTGCGTTCTCCGCGCGACGTGCCGCGCGGACCGGCAGTGAGTTCGGTGCGATGAGGCCCCCTATCTTAGGGCGCTTCGGCCGGCGAGTCAAACCTCGGGTCCGCGCAGGCCGCGGCCCTCGGGCCCTTCGTGCTCGATCCGGACGCTCCACGGGCATCCGACTGAGGCGCCCCGGCCGGCGCGCCGAAGCGGTGCGTGAAGCCGACGAGGAAGATGACGTTCGGGAACGTCGCGTCTCCCGCGTTGCCCGTGTACGGGTCGGGCCGACGGTTGCGCTTCAATCCGATCGGTACGCTCAGCGACCAGGTGTCATTGCCGCGCGAGTAGTAGAAGCCGGGCTCCGCGAACGTCTCGTAGCCGGGGCGCCGGAAGCCGTGGCTGCCGCCGATGAAGTCGTATCTCGGCAGCCCCTCCATCCTCAGTCCGAGGGCCGCGGCGAAGGGGCTCTTCCCCAGGGCGACCGCCACCCCGGTGCGCAGGACATACTGGTCTGGCACCGAGTTGACCGCCCGGGGGGCCTGGGCCGGGGTCACGACGCCCCCCGGGGAGAGCCCGACGACGAGCGACGGGGTGCCATTCGTGTCCCGGGGGTTGACCAGGTACGTGCCGCTGCCGTAGTAGGACGCGCGGCCGATCCGCTTGAACCCGTTGATCTCCACGATCGCCCCCCAGCCGCCGTCCCCGGGCTGAATCGATTGATCCACAGCCTTGTCCTGTGGATTCGCTCCGGTGCGGTCGGGGTAGGTGTCGGTCACATCGTACTGCCCCGTGGGCGCCTTGAGTCCGAGACCCAGGGAGAGGTTTCCTCGCTGATGCACGTCCGGATTGAACATCCAGTACCGGCCGGTCAGGGTCACGTCTCCGACCCCCTGGCCGTTCTGCTCGCTGCGCGGTCCGGCGGGGTTGATCGGGAGCGGAATCGACCAGGAGGCGCGCACCAGCGGCAGCGCCAGTCCCACACTGAAACGGCGCGTCACCGCGTAGCTGCCGGACAGATCGAGGGAGTACTGCTCGTTGACGACGTAGTTCCTGTTCTGCTGCCGCTGCACTTGCTCGGCCGTGCCGCTGTAGTGGTCGTGCGAGCGCAGCCCACGCGCGGCCGTGCCGAAGAGCCATTCACCTCTGCCCAGGTAAGGGTCGGCGGACGCGCCGAACACGGGCGCGTTCTGACGGATGAGGATTCAACCCTGCGCCCAGGCGGACCCCCGCCACGTAAGAAGCGAGAGGACGAGTCCAAGAACGGCCATGGGAAGGCGCTTCATGTCGATCGGGTCCTCCGTGTGTTCGGGTTCGCGAGCTTCCTAAAGGCTGCAAGCCGCGCGCCAGGAGCCGTGGCGGGTGGGAACACGGTCCGCAGAGCAGATAGCGGCCTGGGTTTGCGGAGGTTACGCGCCGCGCTGCCGTGGACCTGGCGGGGTCGCGCGGGCGGAGTCCTCATAGAGAGTATGGGGTTCGGGGCCGCGCATCATAAGTCCTACGCGAACCCGCGTCATTGTCTATGCAGGCGAGGGGCGCCGGGCGGGAGCGAAAGGGTCAGTTCCGGCTGGCAACGAGACGAGGTCCCTGCTCGAGGGCCTGCCGCACGACGCGCGCCAGGGAGTCGACGTCGTAGGGTTTCTGCACGTACGCCAGGGCGCCCTCGCCGAGCAGCTCGGCCGCTGTGCCCTCCGCGGAGTAGCCGCTCGAGATCAGGACGCGCACCCCCGGGTCGATCCCCTTCATGCGTCTGAAGCACTCGCGCCCGCCCATCACGGGCATCGAGAGATCGAGCAGGACGAGATCGATCGTCCCGGTGTGGTCGGAGAAGACTCGAAGGGCCTCCTCGCCGTTCCGCGCCGTGAGGACGCGGTAGCCGTGCATCTCCAGGATGTCGCGAGCCAGCGCCAGCACCGTGGACTCATCGTCGACCGCGAGGACCGTGTGCTGCGCCTTAGGAAGCGAGGCCGTCGCAGGAGGCCGGACGGCGGCGCCGGGCAGCGCCTGCGGCAGGACCCCCGCGAGGCGATCCAGGAGCACGGCGGGGGACTCGGCCGCTAGGCGCGCCGCGGCCTGTGCTTCGTCCCAGACAGGGAGGTAGACCACGAAGGCCGAGCCGCGCTGAGGCTCGCTCACGACCTCGATCCAGCCGTCGTGTCCCTTCACCACACCGTGCACCATCGACAGACCGAGACCGGCGCCCTGGCCGAACTCCTTGGTCGTGAAGAACGGTTCGAAAATGCGCGGCCTGATCCGGGGGTCGATGCCGCGACCGGTGTCGCGCACCGTCAGGGTCACGAAGCGCCCGGGTCTTGCCTCTAGATTTCCCTGCGCTTCGCCCGGCGTGAGGGCGCGGTTGCCGGTCGCGATCGTCAGGCGACCTCCTTGCGGCATCGCGTCGCGGGCGTTGGCGCACAGGTGCAGCAGGATCTGCTCCGCCTGCGCGGCATCGACCGCGGCCGTCCACAGGCCGGGCTCCCACTCGAACGCGACCGTGACGCCCGATGGGAGCGTCGGGCGCAGTTGCTCCATCACCCGGGCCGCGGTCTCGTTCAGGTTCACGGGCGCCTTTCGGGTGGCGGCCCTGCGGCTGAAGGTCAGGAGCTGCGCGGTCAGCTCCGCGGCCCGCATCGCCGACTTCTCGATCAGCTCCATCTTCTTGCGGTTCGGATCCTCAGCCGCCATGCGGATCTTGACCAGACGCGTGTATCCGAGGATCCCGGTCAGGAGATTGTTGAAATCGTGCGCGATGCCCCCGGCGAGCGTCCCGACGCTCTCCATCTTCTGCGCCTGGCGCAGCTGGTCCTCGAGCGTGCGTCGTTCGGTCGTATCGCGCAAGATCCACTCGGTCACCGTACGGTTCTCCAGCGAGATCGGCCCGCCACGCACGTCCGCCAGAAAGCGCTCGCCGTTCTTGCGCACGCACGGGAGGTCGTGGAACGCGCGCTGCCCCAATTCGGAGACCGACCGGTAGGCCTCCATGAGGCGATCGCGCTCTTCCTCCGGGTGCAGGTCGCGCAGGGTCAAAGGGCCCGTCTCCTCGGGGGCATAGCCGAACAGGCAGCAGAACATGTTGTTGACCTCGAGGATGCGTCCCGACTCCGGGTCGGCGGTGACGATTGCGTCGTAGGCCCCCTCCATGAGACGGCGATGCCGCTCCATCGAGGCGGCGAGGGCCGCCTGCTTTTCCTCGAGGTCGCCGATCATGCGGGTGACGTCCTCGGTGAGCTGCGCCACCTCTCGCGGCCCGGCGATGCGCGGCGCCGGTCCCGAGGCGCCGGCGGCGAAGTTCCTGACGAACGACGCGATCCGCAGGAGCGGCCTGGCCAGGTGCGCCTGCACCCACAGCAGCAGGCCGAGACTGACGAGGAGAAGCCCGAGCGCCGACACCATGCCGCGCTTGAGGATCTCGGCGTAGATCTCGTGAAGTTGCCGCTGCTGGTCTATCTTCAGATAGAGAAGACCGCCGAGATTGGACAGGTTCGGGTTGACGCTTTCGAGCAGGAGAGGCGAGGCCAGGATCATACGCTCGCCGTCGTCAACCAGCCGGTGCTGGACACGGGCGGTGGCCCGCGCGGCGGCCGCGATCGCAGTGAAGTCCGGGTCCGGAACGACCGACTCGTCGCGGCCGATCCAGTCGCGCTTGTTGCTGGCGATGATCTTGCCGTCCTTGCCGATGAGCGCGACCGCCAGCACCGACCGCTTGCTGCCGGTCTCCTCGATCATCTCCTGCACGGCCGAAAGCGACCCGAGGCGCAGGAAGCGCTGCGAGGCCGACAGGAGCTGATCGGCGAGCATGTCGCCATAGCGCACCCCCTCGTCCGCCAGGAACCGGCGCGCTCCCAGCGAGTGGTAGAAGAGGACCAGGCCGGAGATGAGCATCGCGGGCAGGGTGAAGGCGAGACCCATCAGGGTCGAAGTCGGAAGACGCCTCAAGATGCCGCGCACGGGGGTGGTACTGTCGTTCACGCTACATCGCATCCAGGAAATCGGCCCGGATCAACTCGGCTCCCGAGGCCGCCTTCCCGGTCAACTTGTGCCGCACCAGGAACTCGGCGAGGCGTGTGGCCGTGTCGTGGAGCCGCCCCTGCGATGAGGCGCTACCGAGCAGGACGCGGTTCTCCGCAAGGTCCGGGATGCGCGCGCCCCTCAGGGCCTGCAGGAACTCCTCGACCGTCATGCGCTGCCGGCCGGCCATTTCGGCGGCGGCCGCATGAGGGTGATCCTTCAACTCTTCGACCGCCCGGAACCAGGCCCGGATCGCGCGCCGGACTTCGTCGGCGCGCTGGTTCAGGACCGAGCGGCGCATCGCCATCACGTCGACGATCTCCCCCGGGATGTCGCGCGACGAGAACAGAATCCGCGCGCGCTCCGTGCGCAACAGGCGCCCGAGCCCCGGCTCGTAAGTGATCAGACCGTGCACCCTCCCCTTGTGGAAGTCCTGCTCCGCTTCCTCGGGCAGGCGGCTGATCGCGATGATCTCTTCCGGCTTGAGACCGCCGATCTCGAGGATGCGCTCCAGCTCGTACGAGCCGAGCGCCGACTCTTCGAACGCGATCCGCTTGCCGCGCAGTTCCTTCAGGTGGGTGATTCCGTCCCGCACGACCAGGGCATCGCCGCCGAACGAGTAATCCACCACCAGGATCACCGCCGGCTGGTCCTGGAAGTTGTCGGCGATCTGGACCTCGTTGAGCGTCGCGAGGAAGCCGTCGATGTTACCCTGGTGGTACGACCTCAGGATGCCGGTGTAGGAAGAGAAGTCGACCAGGTCGACATCCACGTTCTCGGCGGCGAAGTACCCCCTGCCGCGCGCCAGGTCGAGGAGCTCGAACGGCGGCCAGGCATTGACGCCTATGCGCAGCGGCTCTTTCGGCCTGCTGAGGCACGAGACGATCGGCGAGAGCAGAAACGCAACGAACCCGGCCAGGAACAGCGCAGACTTCACCTCCCGCAGCCTCCCGTCCACCTGCGCGCCTCCGTCGATTCTCCCGATAGGAAGCCCCCAAGAACACCCCCAGACGCCGGTAGGGCTTCCACTTACATCGACTCAAAGTTAAGCCCCAGTGGAGTGGAGTCAAGGAGCGAAACGGCGGGAAAGTGTCCGTGAACTGGGCACTCTTCAGGAAAATGCCCTGCTGCGGCAATCGCTTGAGCACTTGAGGGATCGCCCGCCGGGACCGGACCCGTCGCCGGCGACTTCCCCGGGCCCCGCGAGGGCCGCCATTCCCGCGGGAGGCTTCCGTTCCCGGGGACACGGTTACAGGGCGCCGTCTCTCGCTATACTGGAAGCATGACCCCTCTCCCCCCCCTCATCCTCGAACTCTGCCGAAGCCTTCGCGCCGAGGGAGGCCAGGCCTTCCTGGTCGGCGGGTGGGTGCGCGATCTGGAGATGCTGCGGCTGCAGGGGGTCCCCGGGATGCCCGCCGCCGAAGAGTTCGATCTGGAGGTGTACGGGCTGCCGGCCGACCGGCTGGCGTTCGTCCTGGGTCGCTACGGAGAGGTGAGGCTTGTCGGCCAGTCGTTCGCCGTGTACAAGCTCGTCCCGCGGCAGCCCGAACACGCGGGTGGCGCGGCCGTGCCGGCGATCGATATCAGCCTGCCGCGCCGCGACACGAAGGTCGCGCCGGGGCACCGGGGCTTCGAGGTGCAGGGAGACCCGAACCTGTCCCAGAAGGACGCGACACGGCGGCGCGATTTCACGGTCAACGCGATGATGTACGACCCGCTGGCGGGCCGCACAATCGATCATTGGTCAGGTCTGGACGATTTACGATCCCGGGTCCTGCGGGCCGTGGACCCTTCGACATTCGTCGAGGACAGTCTTCGAGTCTTGCGTGCCGTCCAGTTGGCCGCCCGCCTCGAGTTCAGCATCGACCCCGCCACGGTCGACCTGTGCCGCAGAATCGACCTCTCCGACCTGCCGGCCGAGAGGATCTGGGGCGAGTTCGAGAAGCTTCTCCTGAAGGCGCGGCGCCCCTCGATCGGGCTCGAGTGGGCCGATCGTCTCGGCGTGGTCGGGAGCCTCTTTCCCGAGCTCCGAGCGCTCAAGGGCTGTCCGCAGGAAAAGGAGTGGCACCCTGAGGGCGATGTCTGGACCCACACGCTGATGGCGATCGACCGGGCGAAGGCAGAGATCGACGGTCTGCCGAAGGAGAAGGCGCTGGCCGTGATGCTTGCGGTGATCTGCCACGACTTCGGGAAGCCTGCGACGACGGCGGTCGTGGACGGCCGCATCCGATCCTACGAGCACGAGGAGGCTGGTATTCCGCCGACGCGCGCCTTTCTCGACCGGCTGAACGTCCGCACGCTGCACGGCTACGATCTGCGCGAGCAGGTGGTGCAGCTCGTGTCCCATCACCTCACGCCGAGCCATTACTTCAAGAACAGGGAGAATGTCGGCGACGGAGCCTTCCGGCGCCTGGCGCGCAAGCTTGAACCGGACCTCCTGTACCGTGTATCGCGCGCCGACTGTCTGGGCCGCACCGGCGACTTTTCGACCGAGGCGCAGGAGTGGTTCATCGGGAAAGTGCGCGCGCTGAGCGTCGAGAGCAGACCCCCCAGGCCGATCCTGATGGGGCGGCACCTCCTGGAGATGGGGCTCAAGCCGGGGCCGATCATCGGGCGCGTCACGAAGGCCGTCTACGAAAAGCAGCTCGACGGCCAGGTGAAAGACCTCGAGGAGGCGACCCGGGAGGCCCGGCGCCTGCTGATGGAGGAGGGGCGGAGCGCGCCCTAGGATTCTCTCCGGAAGTTGGAGGAATCCCTCGACGGTCGGCGCAGATCAGGAGGAGGCGCCCCGGGCCGCGCGGCGCACCTCCGGGGACAACCCTCTCCGCGCCACGCGGCGTTTCCCCGGAAGCCCGGCGAGGGTCTCGTCGATGCGCGCCAGACCGCGCCGCATGTAGTCGGTGTCCGATCCAAATCCGATCCTGATGTGGCGAGCCATCCCGAATTGATCTCCCGGCACGATCAGCACCGACTTCTCGACGCGCAATGTCTCGACCAGAGCCACCGACCCGAGAGGCAAAGTGTGGCGCGCGAACAGGATGGCCCCGGCCTGCGGCGGCACGTAACCGAAGACATCCGCCCGCGCGCGCATCCACGACTCCAGGACCGGCAGGTTTGTGCGGATGATGGAGCGCGTCCGGGCGAAGATTGCCTCGCGCCGCTCCGGCTCCAGCGCGATGCGGGCGAGGTAGTCCGACAGCACGGCAGGGGCGATCGTCGTGTAATCGCGGCACGACCACAGCCGCTTCACCAGGGCCGCGGGGCCGACCACCCAGCCGATCCGCAGACCCGGCAGGCCGAACGCCTTGGAGAGGCCGGACGTGATCAGCACGCGATCGTAGCGTCCCCAGAAGGTCGGGGTGGTGGTCCCCGAGATCTCGGCGCCCCGATAGATCTCGTCGGCGACGATGAAGGCGCCGCTCGTGCGCGCGGCGCGCACGATCTCCTCCATTTCTTCCTCGGTGAGGATCGCCCCGGTCGGGTTGTTCGGGTTGGTCACGAGGATGACGCGCGTCTTCCGCGTGACCGCCCGTCGCAGCGACTCGACGTCGAGGGCCCAGCGCGTCGCGTTCCCCTCGCGCCGCGGCACCAGTCGGAAGGCGTCGGCCGCCGAGCCGAAGGCGCGCGCCAGCCCCCAGGCCTGGAGGTAATTCGGAAGCATGAACGCGACGCGGTCGCGGCGTTCGAGCAAGGACCAGAACGCCGTGTAGTTCGCCTCGCTCCCGCCGTTGGTCACCAGAACGTTGTCGCACACGGCCCCGGCGTAGAAGGCTGCGATCCGGTCGCGCAGCTCCTCGGTGCCGTTTGACTGGATGTAGCCCAGCTCGGCGGACAGGAAGGGCTCCGCACCGCCGGCCTGCTGCAGCAGGTCCCGCGCGCGCATCGGTTGCACGCCGCTTTCGGACAGGTTGTAATCGACGTAGTTCTCGTAGGTGGACTGAAGCCTCTCCATCCGGAACGGCTCGATGCGCACGGCGATCCCCTCCCGGCGTGCAGATTACCAGCGCCCGACGGGAGCTGTAAAGCGCGCGGCCTTCCCCGGGGTGACGGGATGATCCGCCGGCGGCGGTCGCGCGATGGCGCCGAAGCGCCCGGCGATGGTAGTCTGGGTGCATGGTGCGGAATGCCCTCGTCCTGCGCGAAGGAGAGATCCGGGGCCTCCTCGATCCCGCCTCCTGCTTGAAGGCGGTCGAGGACGCGTTCACCGCCTACGCCACCGGCGGGGCGTCGCTGCCCGCGGTCATCAACCTCGACGTCGAGGAAAGCCGGGGGGAGATCCACATCAAGGCCGGCCATCTGCGCGGCACTCCGCATTACGCCGTGAAGATCGCCTCCGGCTTCTACGACAATCCCGAGCGGGGGCTGCCCCAGAACGACGGCATGGTCCTGGTCTTCGACGCGAAAACCGGTGCCCTCGCGGCGCTGCTTCTCGACAACGGATTCATCACCGAGCAGCGCACGGGAGCCGCCGGGGCGGTGGCGGCGAAGCACCTGGCGCGGCGCGATGCGCGCGTCGTCGGTGTCGTCGGCTGCGGCAGCCAGGCTCGCTTCCAGCTCGAGTCGCTGGCGCTCGTGCGACCGTTCGGCGAAGTGCGCATCTACGGCCGCCGTCCCGACAGGGCGCGCGCCTGCGTCGACGAGCTTTTGGGCCATCCTGGGATCCCGGAGGGATGCCGGGTGACGGCCGTCCCGGAGGTCCGCCAGGCTGTCGAAGGGGCCGACATCGTCGTGACGGTCACGCCGAGCCGCGAGCCGCTGGTGCGCGCCGAGTGGCTGGCGCCGGGGACGCACGTCACGGCGGTCGGGTCGGACGGCCCCGACAAGCAGGAACTGCACACCGACGTCCTGAAGCGCGCCGATCGGATCGTCGCCGACAGCAGGGCTCAGTGCCTCAGGCTCGGCGAGATCCACCACGCCGTCGCCTCCGGGGCGATTTCGGAGAGCCGTATCGACTGCGAGCTGGGGGAGATTACCGCCGGGAAGCGCCCCGGGCGCCGCTCGGACAGCGAGATCACGGTGTGCGACCTCACAGGCGTCGGGGTGCAGGACGTCGCGGCGGCGGCCGTCGTCCTGACGCGCGCGCGCGCCGCCGGAGCGGGACAGACGATAGGCCTCTGAGACCGAAGCGCCCTGCCGGCGCGGTGCTTTCGGCGCGGAGTGTATAATGTTCGCGCCATGGGCCAGGACGTCGCCTTCGAATACACGGTCCGCACCCTCCAGAAGACCGATGAGACCTACGCGATCGTGGTCGAGCAGGCACCGGGACACTGGATCGCGCAGATCCGGCTGCCGGACGGGACGTTCTGGACCATGAACCGGAGCGAGCCGAAGGCGCCCGCCCTGCCGAAGCAATGGGTCGGGGCCACTCCGGCCGCGGCGGCCGACTACGCCGCACGCATCCTCACCAACTACTTCGCGAACGAGGGGATGGAGGTCATCCGGCGCCGGTATCTCCTGGAGAACAGGCCCCAGGACTCCTAGGCGCCTGAAACGGCGGCGCGCAAGGGTGTCGTGAGAAAGCTCTCCAGCCTGACGTTCAGCGAGCGTACGACCCTGGGCTGGGGCAAGGTGCGCCGCTTCTACCTGGCCCACTTCCGTCCCACCTACGTGCGCGAGAGCCTCGCCCGCCGGGTCGGCCACTGCAACCGCACCGGTGCCTGCTGCAATCTGATGTTCACTTGCCCCCTCCTCGACCGGCGATCCGATCCGGTGCGCTGCACCATCCACGAGATTAAGCCCAGGGTCTGCCGCCTGTTTCCGATCGACGAGCGCGACCTGAGCGACCGGGATATCGTCTCTCCGGACGCCCCATGCGGCTTCTCCTTCATCCCTCGCGATGAGTTCCTCGAGCGGGGTGTGCCCGCGGCCCGCGCCGCGGTCGACCGGATCCACGTGGAGACGATCGATCTCCCCAGGGATTGAGCCTCGCGGCCTCCCGACCACTCCGGACGCCGGCGTGTCTCCGGGGCGGTAGCCCCTGCCCTGCGCGCCGCGCGGGGCCCCAGGGGTCGT
>WNEQ01000295.1_pt1 | contig 25550 bp, 29 predicted proteins | sample 5399971 | NCBI WGS metagenome assembly WNEQ01 (sample SAMN13153330, study PRJNA577476) | soil metagenome | isolation source: 20 cm grassland meadow soil 2 days after 1st rain plot 5 | place: USA:California | collected 2015-09-18
CCGCCCAGTGTTGTGTATCCATGTATGCGAGGTTTCTTTTCACCTCGAGGAACTTTTCATCGTCCGTGATCTGAATGTAGACATTAGTCTTGAACTCGTCCTGGAGTAACTTTGTGAAGTAGAATTGGCCTATGTGGCCAATGTGCATGGGCCCGCTTGGACCTCGCCCAGTATAGAGGAAGAATCCTCTGCCTTTATCGTAGTCTTTCAGGACTAGGTTCAGGTCTCTATGGGAAAAGAAGATCTTTCTCCGGACGAGATAGCTTGCGGGTCCCAGAAGCACCTCCAATCGCGTCGCCAACTCGGGACTGATAGGCTGAGTTCCGAATTCCCGAATGAGACGGTTATAATCCACCGCCCCAGCTACTTCCCATGGGGTTACGACAAACTTCTTGTCCGTCATCCCTATCTTAGACCTCTTCCTGTGACCCTACCACGCCTCGTGCCGGAGGAAGGAATCAGACACTCTGAAAATAAAGATGATGACTGACCGGCATCTGACGTAGAAAATGCTAGATTCTGTAGGGAGTCAGTCTTCAGCAGAAATCGAGATGGTTGATCAGCTATTGACCAGGGGGGTTTACGCAAATATAGAGGACATTACTTCCTCGGACGATAAGGCTTCCAAAGTTCGTTGCTGGGTCCCCGCCTCGGTATTCACGTGCCCCGTCGAGGATGATGTTCATGTGACTGTCGCAGTCTATCATCTTGCCGCGATATTCGCAATCATTCTTCAGTCGGACGGCAACGTCTCCGTTCAGTTTTCTCACTAGAAGATTCAGCGGCTTCCTAGAGGGTTCCAAGACGGCTTCTTGAACCTGCTGCTTCGACTTGTCCCTAAAAGACTTTTTGCAATTTATAGCCGCCGATTATTCTTCGTCAGTAGAGGAGTTCTTCGCGGCCATCTTCTGTTCGTGTTGCTCGCGTCTAAACTCCGACTTGAGTTTCCCACATCTCATGCATCTGGCCATCTGCCCTCTTCCACGCCACTGGTGTGAACACCCTGACATTATCTTCCCTCGTCCATTCCGCTCTACTCGTTCTTAAGCATAGGCCTACCACTTTTTGACAGAACAAACAAGGTTTCCCGAGTTGAAAGCGGGCTTTGGTCAAGGAGTGTCAGCCCCGGAAACTCGGCGAGCTGTGAACCATCGGGATTGATCACGCTGAGAAGAACGTTCGCATCATATCTCGCGACCCTCGCAATCTCAGAGGCTAACACCTCGATATTGCCGCTTTCTGATAGAGAGATTGATACTACGCAATCTGCAACTCTATCCCGAAACGGTAGATGCCTGGCGTCTCCCCGAACAAGACTTGCTCCCCCCTCCAAGACATATCTTGCCTTCTCCAACATTCCAGGAGAAAAATCGAGTCCCACCCGAAGGCTGGATCGGTGACGGACTTTCGAGAGCAGCACTCCGTCCCCACATCCAATGTCTACAAAAACATCGTACTTCCGTTTCCCCATTCTCTCGAGGAGCTTCCCATGCTTCATCGCCTGCTCTGGACCATAGAGCATGCTGTAACTTTTTGACAGTCGATCGTAGTATTCCCGAACTTCACGCGGGCGCAGTGCCGGCAACCTATGCTGATATATCCTTAACGGTCTCCACTCTAATACTATTCGCCCATCAGGAACATGGCCGATCACCTTTGACCATTCTCAACTCTCCATCTCTAAAGGACGCTCAAGATATGTTGGTCAAGTCTCTCGAATCCCGCATGATCATCGTGATCGTAGCTTCTTGTGAGGTTCATTATTCCGGTCGGACAGGCAGTCATCTAGGGGAAGGTGAAAGGTTGATCATTATCAAAGAAGACGGATGCCTACTGATCCATCGATCGACTGATTATCGGCCGGTGAATTGGCAACCTGGCGGTGGTATCGTCCAGGCGCATCTCTCTAAGGATCGACTCCTTGTCAGAGCTGTCCGAACGAACCCTCTAGAGAGTCTTAACATTTCGATAAGTAAAATTGGTCTCTTGACAAATTTCCGATTGCTCGATGAAGCAGAGTTTCATCTCCACGCTAGCGAGGAAGATATGCAGAAAGCCATAGTATTGCAGCCCAGTATCATTGAGGCTGGCTTGGAAGTCATCGAATATGAAAGACGCGTGGAACCTGGCTTCGTCGACATTTACGGAGTAGACCGCAAAGGAAATGCTGTTGTTATTGAGATAAAGAAGGATCCCGCAGGAGTGTCGGCCGTAAAGCAACTCGCCGAGTATCTGAAATACATTCAGCCGAGGCCGGGAAGGAAACTCCGCCCCATGATCGTCGCTCCGGGCCTTGCAAAGGGCGCTCAGACGTTACTTTCAAAGATGGGGTTCGAATACAAGCAGTTAAGCCTCCAGAAATGTGCGGAGGTTCTCCGAAGACAGGCGATCTCTGAGCGGCAACAAGTGCTCAAGGGCTGGTTGAAGGAATAGGGATGGTTTGTGTTATTCGGCTCTTGCAAGTCTTTCAAGTCGTGCTGGACCTATCGCCGCGATGAACAACAATACTCCAAGGACGAAGAGTTGAAGGCTGATAGCTAAGGAGACCGGCACGGATATTCTAAGCCTTCCAAAAAGGGTTTGGTTGATGTATGCTGGTAACACCATTAGCATTCCACCAGCAACAATTGCAACGATTCTGAGAGCTATCCGGATCTCTTCCCTGCCAACTCCGATGGATTCCAATTTCCGATCGTCTCGTCTTTGATAGACTGGCAAGGATTCCCAGTATATAGATAATTAGCCCGCGAGCATTCTACCTGACTGGAGGCTCGTTAAGCATCTTTCTCGCGATCGTTATGTAGGCCGTATGGCCGATCATTCTCGTCTCTGGTCTTACCTTACCTGTCTCCCCTCTGATTTCACGAAGCATCAGCTCAACACTCTCAACAACAAGAAAGCCACTCTCACGAAGGCTAGCCACTAGCTTTTCGAGCTGGTTGGTCGTTGGAGTAAAGGCTGCCAGCATTCCTCCCGGCATCAAAGCGCGGTAAGCGGAACCTGACATTTTCCATGGATCGCCCAGGTCCACAACAACTGCAGTAACGTTCTTCTCATCAAAACCTTCTGAAGGGTCCTTCAGATGTTGTGTAATCGCGTCACCGAGTCCCGTCTTCGCAATGTTGGCCTTTGCAGCTTCAGCAAACTCTGGCCTCATCTCGTAGGTATGTACATGCCCGTCTGGCCAGACTGCCTGCGCTATTGAGACTGTCATTGCTCCGCTTCCTGTGCCGACTTCTAAAACTGTGTCTCCGGGTCTCAGTCCTAACTGGTAGACGGCGTAGGCGATGTCTTTTGGATAAAGGATCTGTGTTGGTCGGTCGAAGCTTTGGACCATGTCCATTATTCTTGGCTTGAATACTGACAATGTCAAGCCCTTACTCGTCTTGATGATGTCACCGTATCTCATGCCAAGAAGCTTGTCAAGATCTACGTATCCTTTGTGGGTATGGAACCTCTGTTTGGATGCTGTGGTTATCCACTGCCTCCTAGTGTCTTGATAGAGCAGGATGTGACTTCCTTCTTTGATCTCCGACAATATTCTGTTCGTTTCTAGGACTGCGCGGAGATGTGTTTTAGTCTTTCAATGCTCGGAAGACGCCAGCGGCCTTGGAACTGCTTACTAGCTTGACTGTAATGGGATCGTGGTTGCCGACGATTCCGATTCTTAGCACCGCAATTCGTTTCCTCCACCACATCCCAAGCAAGGCTCCAAGGAATATTGCACTTATCGCAATAACAACGTAGTCGTACGGGTAGAGAGGAAGTGCCATGCGTTGTTGACCCGGGAACCACCACACTAGAGCGGCGCCTGATCCCGCTAGGATTGCCAGTGTCAATTGGGGAATTAGACTCTTAGTGATCAGTTCTAGGGTGCTGATATTTGTATGGGGGACATTAACGATGGCTTCTCCAAGGGTAAACCTCTTCCCAACAAGGAGTCGGGATTGCGTAACGTAAATGTTGTAATTGACGCCCGAGCACTCGGCGAGGATGTTCTCGTCACCGACCAGGCGTTTGAGATTGCTCAACCCTTCGGACGTTAATCTACCAACAAGCACAGAATCTATTACCATGTTGTAACTGAGACGCCTGAAACTGGAGAATCCACGCGACAACTAGTCTTCTACGGTAATCATTGAAGTCTAAGCTCAAACTCCAGGGAAATTGTCTTGTAAACACAAGCTCTAGTCCTCGATAATCGTAATCTCCCCAAGAGTAGTCCATTTCGGAAATACTCTGACAATTTTTGCAGAATCAGCCACGAAGCCTCGTGCCTCGAAATCGGGGCAATGACCCGAGAGGGCAGGACGTACCTCGTAGTCTATGTCGACCATGTCGTTCTTCTCCGCTCTCTCTCACATGTCGTCGTGTCACCCGCCAACCTTGCAAGATCCAAAATAGACTTTCAATAGTCCTCTCTCGATCTTCGTTTCAGCGCTGACCATCTAGGCTTTTGTTGACTGTGCGCCCGTTTGGGGCCTCTTCAGAAAAGATCTGACCAGTGAATCTAGACAATTTCACCCCTCCAGAAAGCCAGGCGTCCGGCGGTAAACCGGCCTTAAGGCAACAATTTGTGACGAAATCTTCCTCATCGAAGCCTTCATCAACGGCCACTTGTGGCAACAATAAACCGCTTTGACCGTATCCATCCACAATCAAGCCGTGTCTACCGACAACGACCAAGTCTTTCAATTCTGCAACGCTATTGGCATGTATTTCTTCAAGCGGTGAAAGTACCGTTAACTCAAGGCAGTCTTTGAGACGAAACTCCAGGAACGTTATAGGATTAAATCGGGGATCAGAGGTGGCCGCAAGAATTCCAGCTTGGATGGCCTCCACGATAAGCGGGTGTTGCGGCTGAGGATTTCCAATGCAGCCCCTCAACGTACCCGTGCCGTTACTTGTTATCGTGACGAAAACTCCCCGCTTGCTCCATAACTCTGACCCATCACTAGGGCCCGGATCATAATTCCTGTGATTATCGAGGTGAGTTTCGATGCCTTGGCGCGTCTTCTTCACCAACAACGCTCCTTGGTCGATAGTCAGCATCTTTCCTGTTGGGTCCGTTGTCAATTAGTACTTGGCCAGAAGCCTAGCTTTTTCGAGCGTGTTGTGAATCTGTCTCCAGTGGCTCCCCATCCAGTAAACTTTTCCACATCCCAGAGTGTTGCACACCCAGAATTTATCGTACAAAGCGAGACTCTTTTCTGGAACTATCCCGGAAAGGGCGGACTTTGATGCTTCGTGAAGGTTTCCTCCACATTCTGGGCATTTAGTCTCCGCCATGCTAATTTCGAGTGACAAGTTGAAGGTCTTACTGACTTCAGCGAGTCTCTCGATCTCAGTGGCTCCTTGAACCGATAGGCACGGGATTCTCTTGGCGACTGCTCTACGGTGAAGTTCCTCGTCTCTAGTGAGGAGGATCATTTGATTCTTTGAGGCTTGTTCTAGGAGCAGGTTGTCCGTGGCGCGAGTGTCATACTCTACCGTTTGTCCGAGCATACGCAACCATTTGGCCAATCCTCCCAGCATTCCATCGACCACGAACCTCAACCTAGTACTCCCCTTTTCATAACTCTGCCAGAGCCCGGTTTTCCAACAATGTCGCCATCTTGCAAAACTACACTCCCCCCAACTATCGTGGTGTGCACTCGTCCTTGGACAGTCATGTTTTCGAACGGCGAATACTTTGCTTTGGAGTGAAAACGTTCCGGACGTATCCGGGTTTTGCGTTTGAGGTCGACGAGTACTATGTCGGCGTCGAAACCTTTCGCTAGTCTCCCTTTTCGAGGAAGATTGAAGACGTGCGCCGGGTTGCTCGATAATAATTGGACGAGTAGCTCCATCGACAAGATTTTTCGCGTGACGAGTGTGAGCATCAGTGGAAGCGTCGTCTCCAGGCCTGGGACTCCAGGAGGTGACTCGGCAACAGCTCCTCTCTTCTCTTCAATTGTGTGTGGTGCATGGTCACTTGCTATCATGGTCACGAGGCCTTTCGATAACAATGCTAGGAGATTTTTTCTGACTCTTTCCGATCTCAGCGGAGGGACCATCCATGCTTTCCACTTCTCCTTTTTGATCGTCTTCTCTGACAGAAGTACGTGATGAGGTGTTACTTCAGTTGAAGCGTGTCGATAATTTCTTGCGGCGACGATGCTTGAAGGGAGTGTTAGGTGTGCCAGGTGGACATAGGAACCAGCTTTCGCCGCAAGTCGGAGAATTCGATTGACTGCCTGTAGTTCGGCTTGTTCAGGTCGGCCCTTTGCGAGCTCGATGAAGCTTCCGCTTTCCTTTATGTCTGGTCGACGTATTACACTCTGATCTTCTGCGTGTACTGTGACTCCGATATCCGACTTCACGGATGACTGAAGGAGGGTAAGGATGGTCTTGTCGTCTTGGATGTTTAGTGGGGAAATCGGCTTAGGCATATACAGCTTCAAAGAGTATGCCCCTAACATAGACATCCTGGTGACTTCCGCGGCCTTGGGCACCGCCGCTACGTGGAATCCGACGTTGGTTAGGATTTTGCGACGCGCCCTTTCGATCTTCTCATCTAACCGTGTGGCTGAATCTGTAGGTGGTATTGTGTTCGGCATATCAAGAACAGTAGTAAATCCGCCTGCAGCCGCGGCGGCAGTCCCTGAGGTAAAATCTTCCTTGTAGGAGAGGTCGAGGTCTCGCAGATGGACATGTGCATCAATCATGCCTGGGAATGCAACGAGCCCTCGAACCCTGAGAGTCTCCCCTGCGTTTCCGGGGAGGTGATGACCAATTCTCGCGATCCTACCTTCACATATCAAAACGGATGCAGTTACGAGTCCCGTTGGTGTCCAAACCCTACATCCTTCTAATACTAGAGTAGACTCTCTCGGTCCGTTCCGAGTCTTACTGGGAGGGTTCTTCCGCAGCGGCAAGGTCCCTCGCACAGTCTGGGCACACGAAGACCCCATCTCTCTGGACAAGGTTCTCAGACCAAGTCTCACACTCGTCGCAGTATCCTTCGACGTTGGAACTAGGTTTTCTTGGACTTTCTAGCTTCCCAACCTTGCTCTTCTCATAAATGAGATCGATTAACGTGGGAGTGACGTTCAGAATGTCCTTCTGGGTGAGGACACCGACGAGCTTGCCGTTCTCGATCACTGCGAGACGCCGAATCCTTCTTTGGTTCATTAACTTCGCGGCATCGTTGACCGATGCGCCCGGTGAGACGGTCACTATGGGCTTGGACATCACTTCCGTGGCTCTCACGTCAGAGGAAAGAATATTCTTCGCGGCGACTCTCTGCACGATATCCCGTTCAGTTATGATCCCAGTCGGCTTCCCTGACTTGTCCAAGACTATTACGCATCCTATGTCATGATGGAGCATCAGTTTGGAAACTTTCGACGCATCGTCGGCTTCGCCTGCCGTAACCGGAGGTCTAGACATAATGTCTCGCACGATAACATCTGGCTCCGATTCGTGTATCGACAAAGCTTTCTAATCTGAGCGATACGGACCGATGCTTCTATAAAATCTTCATTATCAAAGAATCGATTGCAGTTGGCGAGCAAACGTTATTTGAGGCCGCCAGCCTTAATCGCTTATCATAATGTCTGCCGAACCAAAACTCGCGACTGGAGCTTCTAAGAATGACGGGAAGGAGACGCCACGTCTTACCCCTCCTTCAATCGTATACTGGTCGAGAATAGGATTCGCAGTGGTTGCCGGCGCGATCTACAATCTCTCCGGCATCAGTGGACTCGGACTCGCAGCGGGAACCATAGGTGCCATCGGCGTCGGAGTCTTAGTCTACGTCGCCTCGGTAATGACCGTTAAGTACATTTTCGGTTATGACGAGAGTGCGCTTACTGGTCCGAGAAAGTATGTCTCTATTGGACTGGGAAGTTACATTGCCTGGCTAATCTTTACGATGATCCTGCTGAACACTATTCTTCATCCTGCTGCGGCATGATAGTCTTGGACTCTGGCTCCTGATCTGATGGTTTCTGGGAAGATTGACGAAGAGTAGCCTGTCTCCCGTTTGGAGCTAGTATGAGATAATCTTCCAAGGCCTTGAAGAACCCCCTGTCGTAGTCTCCGTGAATATCGCTTGCGGAGAATTGTGCGAATTCGTTCTTTAGTTCCGTCAGAACTTCGGGAGTCGATGCCATCATTATTCTGGGGAGGTAGATAAATTTGTCATCGTTTCCCCTGAATGTCAATAGCAAGCCTTCAAGGGCCTTGACATACCCTCTGGACCATTGCCCCCCGTCTGATTTCTGACGGATGTTGTCTAGTTCTTTTTCAGCGTCGGTCCAAGCCCTCTGTTCCACCTGCTGGAGGAACTTGTTCACTTCCAGCTTAGGGATCGTGGGTGATTGTCTATCTGCGTCTTTTTGTTTCGTCTTCCTCGCTGACATCCGTTATACCTTCCTCCGTTACCTTGAATAATCTCTCTCCTTCCGGGAGATACGGGCTGGAGACAAGTCTCGCAATTCTGATTGGACCGCTAGCCGCCCGACGGATGAATACTCTAGTGTGACTCGTATGCGCCACGATGTGGCCACCGACTGGGTCGACCGTGTTTGCGAAGAACGCATCAGGTCTTGACATGACTTGGTTGGTGACAACGGCCACGGCGTTGAAGCTTCTCGCCAGTCGAATCATTCGGTGCATATGATTATTCAGCTTCTGTTGTCGTTCAGCGAGCATCTCTCTCCCGAGGTATTCGCTTCTAAAGTGGGATGTTAGTGAATCTATTATTATCAGTCGAACGTTGTTCTCCTTGATAACCTGATCCGCTTTTTCCAAGAGTAGCATTTGATGGTCCGAGTTGTACGCTTCAGAGTAAATGATCCTTTGAGCGGCTTTCTCAGCGTCCAGTCCGAGGGCATTGGCCATCCGGACAATCCATTCTGGACGAAAGGTTTGTTCAGTATCAAGGTAAAGTGCAGAACCATCAAGTCCACCCTGTCCAGGTGGCAATTGGACGTTCACAGCCAACTGATGGCAGAGTATCGATTTTCCGACGCCGTATTCACCGTAAAATTCGGTTATCGTCTGGGACTCCAGTCCGCCCCCGATTAGCTCGTCCAACGCCTTGCTGCCCGTGCTGAGCCGCAAGACATTCTCTTTCATCCGCATCAACTCGTCCGCCCGAACGAAAGTCAACGCGATACTGTTCCGAGCTTCACTAATGATCTTCGCCGCTTGCTTCTCTCCTATTCCGGCCGGGATGACCTCTTTGACAGTCGCTGTGGCCAAACTCTCGACGGTGTTAAAACCAAGTTCCTTTAGTTTCTCAGCAGTGGCGGGTCCGACCCCGGGGATATCCTCTACCACGTCATATTTCCGGGCAGCTTGGCTCACTAGGTCTGTCACTCGTTAACATTTTTTCTAAACATCGCATGCCGCTTATCAAAGTTACGACCCTACAAAAGGAAACTCTCTAGGTTAAACGATGGAGAGATTCCAGAACCTATTCTCAATACAACAACTTAGCCGTTAAGGATTCGATTAGCTCGAGAGCAGTTCCGTGATTTTTCGGTTACGGTTACAAGACGCTTATGTTAGCTGAGTCTGGCTTTGGCTGTTGGTGCGTTGAGGGTTATTGGGGGCTGAGGAAAGAGAGGCCCAGCCCGGGAAGAACAACAACGGGAGAACTGCCGAAACATTCCAAACCTGGGCCAACGAGCCTAGAGTGTACGAGAGTGCTCTCATAACCTGCATCTTTGAATATGCTGTGATCCTATTGTTCGGAATCTCACTGATAGTCGAATATTATCACAATGTCTACCAGCAACAATACTTCGGATCGTTCAACCCGATCTTTCTAGTCATTGTTCTTATGGCAAGCTCCGGCTACGGGTTTGCACGACTCGTGAACCAAGTGGGAGGAAGACTCGGCAAAGACAAGAGCCCATCAAAAACGGAGGATGATTATTGACAAAGAGTTTGCCACTCATCGGGTCACTCATGCTGAACTTTCTCCTCGCCCTATGGCTCATAAACAACTACTTTTACGACCAGCCCTTCAAGAACTACGTCGATCTTACTCTGGGGCAGATCGGTCCATACCTAATCCTGACCCTCGGAGTCGGCGGAGGCTCAAGCTTGGGATACATCTTCCTCAAGAGGAAACATCCCATCGATCAAGGAATATCCAGCAAACTGCCGAAGTCAAGGTTTCCTAGGCCAAGATTCCCCTCAGCGACCACAGAACCTTCTGGATTGTCGCAAGCAGGAAAAAACATGCCATCCGGAGCTGCCCCAAGCCAAATTCCTAAGCACGTAGCATACGCAGTTCCACCAGCGATATCGTCAAAGTCCGGCTCGCCGAGCGTTTCGAAACAAAGTACTCCCACATTATCTTGGTCTGCCAGTTCGAAACCCGCTGGCTCGCCTCAACTAGGGCCAGGTCAATCGCAGCCCCAGCTCCTAAGAAGAGAGATGCCCACTCCATCATCATCCTCCCCTACAATTTCGCAAGGGAAGGTTGAATCCTCTCCACCATCTTTGGTTCCGAGACAAGCTACCCCCCCTTGGCGACCAGAATCTCAATCAACCGACCGGAAACCGGACTTAACTAGACCATTTCCTAAACCGGGCACCGAGTTTCCAGCAAGATCTCAGCCAACGGCCTCACCCCAGCAACAAACCCCTAGGCCGTTGCAGGGCGCGAGTGAAAAGTCAACGCCCGGGACAGTTTTTTCTCCGGTGCCTCAAAAGTGGCAGCCTCAGAACCAACCCGGCTTCACCCAACCGTTGCCTCCACAAACATCCGGCCCGCAACAACAAAGGCCGGATTTGGATTCCTCACAAAAGTGGCAACCGGTCAGACCGTATGGACAACCGCAAACGTCTCCAGTACCACAACCTCAACAAAGACCGTTACCTCCCGGAGCTTCCACTCCTCCAGGAAACCCGATGAGGCCTCCACCAGGGCCTTTCACCGCGCGGCCACTTCCCCCAAGTGTCCCAAGACCTCCGCAGTCCTATCAACAAATGCCCGGCCAAGGCCAGACAAGACCTGGAGTGCTCGGCCCTGTTGGGGTACCTCGGCAATTTAGGCCGGAGCCAGGGCCTTCGCAACTACCGCCCTCCCAAAACGCGCCGAGACCAATGGCTCCAAACCAATGGACACCCTCACAGGGTGCAGGTCCATCCGGAGAACGCCCGACACTATCCTCACGACCACAATCACCCGACTCGCAACAAGTACGGCGTGAACCGCTGTCACAGAGACTCCCCGAAGAGACTACTGCATCAGAGACTGGTCAATCTTCAACAGAACCCGCGACAGGAGCCGGTGGCTCCGACATGGACTGGGATACGGCGCTGGATACTATATTGAAAACGCTTAGGAGAGACAGGATTAGAGATGAGCAGTAAGAGTATACCCTCTCTAAGGCTGACCACCCGCCAGGCAAAATGGTTACAACAAGCCTTAGACTCCACCCAATCAAGGGCCTCACAAGCGACCCGTAATTTCAGAGAAAGTCCCGGGGCTGTAAGAAAGCATTGAGAAAACTGCTTGTCAAACTCGTCGCCCTGGAAACGGCAATTCTTGGTTGGTTGACTTACTGGCTCTTCCTCATCTACGCGAACAATCCGACCGTCAGCGAGGGTCTCTTGAACGAGCTCAGCAGGTTTCCACAGGTTTCCTATACGACAATCGATATCTCGATAATAGTCATAATAGCCGTCTTCGCGATCGCAGTCGCTCTCAAGTTCGATCGAGGCCTAAGACCAGGAATGAAACTGGAGCGGGCGCTACAAATGCTTGAGAGCTTGATGAAGAGAAACTTATTCCTAGAGGCCCAGATTGCTGAGATAAGGGTCGACAACCCCGCGACAGGTATGATTACGCAGACGACAGTCATCACTCCCCCACAGTTGCCGGCCTCAACCGGCACAGCAAACAACGACCTATTACGGCATAGCTCATGGGAGAAGGCATTCCGCATACCAATCGAAGCTGGGCCTCAAACCAACACCACCTCTCCAGCTCCAGTAACAACGCAACGAAGCAGACCAGCAGTTGAGCAGCCGCTACAAACGGAGATCCGAACACTCCCAGTCCAATCGACTTCATTTGATAGAAGGGAAGACAGACCGTTACCAAGGTCTTCCCCCCAGTTCGAAGCTCAGAAGTGGGAGGACAGCCCTAGAAAGACTTTGGAAACTAGGGGAATAATATCCACCTCCATACAACCATTGAGGAGACCTGTCGTCCCCCTGGCTGCACCGACGACCCTGTCTTCCAGTGGACGTCCACCATACATTCCGATGCCAGCACCGAAAACCCCTCCTGTTAGCGTAATAACAGGAGCAGTAGTGCAACCTCCAACGACTCAACAAGTCAATCTCAAGCCTTTGACACCTCAACAAAATGCGCCGAAACTAGGTGTTCCAGCACAAGCCAGGCCGACAAGCAAATTCACACCTCCTCAGGCCCAAAGTACTGGGCGATTTATTGTCCCCTCAAAACCGAACACTCCAAGTCCATCAATCGGCCAGTTGTTCCAGCTTCCCAGACCCCCAGCTCCACTTGCGCCCCAACAAACCACTCAAAAGCCCGCAACCCTCGCGCCGACGCCGGCGAATCCCAAAGCCAGTAACAAACGAGTGGCGAAGGATGAGGAGGAGGACCAAGATGGCAATCTCAAAGTAGAAGATAATGACGATGAGGATGAGAAGGCGGGGGAGAGACTTGAATCTTCGGACGACGGAGAAGATGAGGCATCTCTCGATGAAGACTCTGAGTAAAGCGTCGAGCCCCCTTTGGAATCTTGCCGTCCACGCTATATACCAACTCCATCTTCAACCACACCGAGCAGATTTTGAGGGCCGTTGTAAAGCTCGGTGGCGCTCTATTCGGGCGGGATCCTGACCCCTCTACCATCAAACATATGGCTAGCGCTCTGACCCGATTCGTGGACGAGAACAATCAGCTTGTATTGGTGGCGGGCGGTGGAGAGAACGCACGTACGTACATCAACGCCGCAAGAAAACTTGGAGCTGAAGAGTCTACCTGTGACCTCTTGGGTATCCAGATAACCCGGGCCAACGCGGAACTCCTACGCGTTGCCTTCGAAGGAGAAACGGCCGCCGTGAGCGCAAGAAGCCTGACCCGACTCCCAGAGCTAGTTAGAGCGAACGGAGTCGTCGTAATGGGTGGGCTCCAACCAGGTCAATCCACAAATGCCGTAGCCACACTCGCGGCCGAAATAACGCGAGCAAAAATTCTAGTCAACGCCACTGATGTCGACGGAGTCTACACGGAGGACCCGAAAAAGAACCCAAGGGCCAAGCTTCTGAGAACAATACATGTTGGAAAACTTCTGGAATTGGCGATGGCGGGTAGAGTCTTCGCTGGACGCTACGAGCTTCTCGATCCCCTTGCAGTAAAGATCCTAGAAAGATCGAAGATACCTACAAGGTTTGTCTCACTCTCGAATCCAGAAAACATCCTTGACGCGATTAAGGGCAAGGACATGGGTACTCTCGTAGTGTATGACTAATCAATCTGTACGAAGGGTGGAATGCTGAGACTTCTCGACATTTTCCAATCGAAAGCACAGGTGCGATTAGTCGAGCATCTGCTACAGAACCGGCAGAAGGTGTTCAATCAGGCCGGACTTGCCAGAGTGTTGGACGTATCACCTTCCACAATAGCTAGAATTGCCGAATCCCTAGTCAAGAGTCGAATTATCCTGTTCGAACCCTACGGGAAGGGAATGAAGATTTTCGCTCTTAACGAGGAAAATCTGGCTACGAGGAACCTGATAGAATTCTATGAGAAAGTAAGGCACCTCTAACCGATAAATTTTCGGACAGTGACTTGAACTGCCCATAGAGATAAGAAGGAACCGGTAGAAATATTCGGCTGATAATTAGGATCATTTGATCGAGGTCAGGAGATTGCTAAGGGTCGGAATAGTTGGGAAGACTAACACCGGGAAGACCACATTCTTCAACGCATCTACATCCTCTACGGCTGAAGTGTCAAACTATCCTTTCACGACGAAGAAACCGAATCTTGGAACTGGACGCGTCCAGAGTCTCTGTGTTTGTCGAGAACTCGGATTGACCGATAAGCCCGTAAATTCATCATGCGTCGACGGCTGGCGATTCATTCCTGTAGACATCCTGGATCTTCCCGGCCTGATCAAAGGAGCATGGGCCGGAAGAGGCCTGGGTACACAATTTCTCAATGTTGTATCACGGGCAGATGCCTTACTACACGTCGTAGACGCATCGGGAAGTGTTGACGAGGAAGGAAAGATCACAAAGCCCGGGATGGGAAATCCGATCCTAGACGCATACGACATTGAAGAAGAACTGATACTATGGTTCAAAATAGCGGTCGATCGAGCCCTACAACGCGCAAAGAAGCACACGACTGGTAAAGACTCGTACGCAGATCCGATAGGAAGAGAACTTGTCGGGATTGGAGTGCTTCCTAGACATACACAACAGGCCCTCCAAACGGCAGGATTGGAATCCAAGCATCCCGCCGAATGGAAGGACGAAGACTCAAGAAAATTCGCGGAAAAAGTTCGAGAGATATCCAAACCAACAGTCATCATCGCGAACAAGATGGACCTGCCGTACGCAGAGCAGAATTTTGAAAGATTGCGGGATGAATTCAAGAATCAACTAGTGATACCAGTATGCAGCGAGGCAGAATTGGCTTTGAAACGTGCTGAGGAGAAGGGATTCATAGAGTACGTCCCCGGCGAGGAATCGTTCAAAGTCAAGGAGGAGTCCAGAATTACAAAGGATCAAGCATGGGCCCTAGCCTATGTCCAGCAGAGAGTAATGAATAAGCTAATGCGGACGGGTGTACAATTCGCGTTGAACAGTTGTGTCTTCAAACTCCTCGGGATGAACACGGTCTACCCTGTAGAAGATCCCAAGAGCTTTTCTGACCGCAAGGGCAATGTCCTGCCAGACGCCTTCCTAGTTCCGTACGATTACACAGCTAGGGACTTAGCAAAGCAGATACATTCCGAATTGGGGACGAAGATGCTTTACGCAATGGATGTCAGAAACGGCCTTCGATTACCCTCGGAATATGTGTTGCATGATAGAGACATAATCTCGATTGTAGCTGCGATGAGAAGGCAGTAAACCAAGATTACAGTATTCCTTGCAGAATAAACCTAACAAACGTTAATAATGGCGGCCGGTCGAAAACGCAAAACGATCAGCTTCTAAACGTATGAGCATTTGGAGATTGGGTAGATAGTAGAGATGGGTATTGTCATTAGTCAATTGAGACAGGTTCCTGTCGACCAGCAGGAGCTGGAGATCGTAGAAAGGAAGGGCTTGGGGCATCCTGACCATATTTGTGACGCGGTGATGAACGAGGTATCCGTTGCGTTGTCCAAGGAATATATCAAGAGCTACGGGACGGTGCTCCATCATAATATCGACAAGGCACTCCTGGCTGCAGGAGAGGTCAGAAGAAAATTCACAGGCGGCGAGGTCGTACGCCCAATGCTTCTGGTATTCGGAGACCGTGCCACATTCGATGTGGACGGAAAACCCATTCCCGTAGAAGAGATCGCAGTTGATACGGCGAAGAAGTGGTTCAAGAAGAATCTTAGGTTCGTCGACCCGGACAGACACGTAAAGTACCAAGTCGAGCTTGCCCATGGATCTGAGGCATTAACAGACATTTTCAAACGGAAAGGACGCTATCTCGGTGCAAACGACACCTCCGCCGCGGTCGGGTACGCACCAATGACGGACACGGAAAAAATAGTTCTCCAAACAGAACGTTTCCTCAATAGTCCAAGCATCAAGAAGGAATACCCGGAGACAGGTGAAGACGTCAAGATAATGGCTTTCAGAGAAAAGGACCAGTTGGACCTCACGATAGCCCAGGCTTTTGTCGACCGATTCATCGAGAATGAGGATCAGTATTTCAAAAGAAAAGCGGAGATCACAGAGGAAGTCACAAGATTCGTCAAGTCAAGAACGAAGGCCAAGTCCGTGGATATATCCGTCAACACTCTCGACAAGAGAGGAAGGGGCATGGGAGGAATGTACCTTACAGTTCTGGGAACATCGGCGGATGACGGCGATGGCGGACAAGTTGGAAGAGGCAACAGGGTCAACGGACTAATCCCACTGAACCGGCCCACATGCTCCGAGGCTGCAGCAGGAAAGAACCCAGTAAGCCATGTAGGAAAAATCTACAACTTACTCAGCTACGAAATAGCCGAGCACATCTACCAGAAGGTCTCAGGTCTGCAGGAGGTCTATGTATGGCTCGTCAGCCAGATTGGCCGACCAATAAACAATCCCAAAGGAGTCGGAATTGAACTGGTACTTGAGAAAGGAGTAGACGTCAAGACTGTCTCAAAGCCAATCAACGACATTGTGAAAGCCGAGCTCAACAACATAGACGACTTTTCAAAGCGGCTCACGCAAGGAAAGATGGCCATCTGCTAACACGCCCAAGCCAATGAGCACATCCCGGGAACCCTTTCCCGGAAAATACGCCATCACAGCAATATCCATTTCCTCAGTCCTACTCTACTTTCTAATCCTGGTGCTGGGCGTTGTACTGCTAGCCTTCAGCCCGCTCGGCAGAGTCATGATGAACACTTACTCGATACAGCACGTCGAATTCTTCTTCCTATTCTTCCGGATTCCGCTGACACTGAACATGTTCATACCAACCGTCTTGGCGCTGTCGGTGTATGTGGTTTGTTTTGCGGTTGCCTTCATCGAAAATGGCGGTTACGTAAATTCGCTCCGGCAACTAAAGATCAGGAGCAATCGAATCCCGAACTGGCTACTGATCATGCCTTTGGTCACCTCTACTCTCTTGCTCATAGTTTACTTCATTATCTGGGTCCAGGATATCTTTGCCATTCCGACTGGGAACGTGGGTATTTCACAACCATTCATCCTCTTCGCGGCGCTAACCACCTCGCCAATATCCCAAGAGTTGGGTTTCAGAATAACAACAATAGGATTGATCGTCGCCATTCGATCAGTCTTCTTCCGGCGAGTCCAGGGAAGTCGCGGTAGGCACCTAGCAGATTCGTTCTGGTCCCCAGACCTTGCAAAGACTGAGGCTGGACTTGACAGTGTCGCCTCTGTCGGGTTGAGGCGTGGCATCCACTGGTCGGAGTGGATAATGCTCGGGTTCACTTCAGTGGTCTTCGGATTTGCTCATATTACTACGGGTTCAACTTGGGAAATAGGGAAAGTTACCACAGCAGCTATCGCGGGATTCGTGATGGGCCTCGCCTTCCTCATATACGGCGCCCATGCTGCAATACTCATACATTGGTTCTTCAACTACTACACACAAGTATCCTCGATCGGGACGCTGGTTTTTGATCCATCAAGTCAAGGTTATCAGTTCTTAGTCGTCCTGAACAATCTCATTAGCATCTGGGCTGATCTGGTTGGCCTACTTGGATTCGTTCTCCTTTCGTGGCTTCTCTTATGGAGTAGGAAACCATCAGACGGATAACCAAATACAAACAGCTCATCCTTATAAGAAACAGAATTAGGAACGCGCTGTAAGCAGGTTTAGGAGACTTGCATCACCGCCAAGTCATATAATCCCCGCGACTCTTTCTCGAACCCGACAACCACAGTCGGATGCATCAAAGTTGACAAAACCAGAAGCTTCTACGAACAAAGATCATCAATTTGCCATCTCAAAGGCTTACGATGCTCTTGTGGAAGAGCCGAGACTGCATGAGTTCTGGGAGAGAACCAGACTGTACAGCTTCGATGCCGATGACATTGACAAGCCAAGTTACAGTATCGATACTCCGCCACCGTATCCGAGCGGGGATTTCCATGTTGGAAATGCTCTCAATTGGTCATACTTTGATTTCGCCGCCAGATACCGCCGGATGAAGGGATTCAACGTCCACTTCCCACAAGGCTGGGACTGTCACGGACTCCCGACAGAAGTGAGGGCAGAGAAGACGCACAAGATCAGAAAGAACGATGTCCCGCCAGCCGAATTTGTAAGAATGTGCCGTGAACTAACCGAGGAGTACATCTCCAGGATGAAGCAGACGATTGTCCGGCTCGGTATATCCACCGACTGGAAACTGGAATACAGGACAATGGACCCATCCTATTACAAACTCACACAACTATCATTCATCAGACTCTACAACACCGGCCACCTATACCGGGGAGAGCATCCCGTGAATTGGTGCCCACGGTGCGAGACAGCAATAGCCGAGGCAGAAGTCGAGCACCAGGAACGACACAGCGTACTGTTTTACATGGTGTTCGGCCAGGACGACCGGAAACTTGAGGTGGCGTCAACAAGGCCAGAGCTACTCCCAGCCTGCGTCGCCATACTTGTCCACCCCGACGATCCAAGATTCAAACCAATAGTCGGAAAAAAGGCCACTGTTCCACTGTTCAACCAAGTAGTCCCGATACTAGAAGATCCAGATGTTGACTCTTCCTTCGGAACCGGAGCTGTCATGGTATGCACCTTCGGCGACAAGATGGACGTCAAATGGCAGAACAAATACAAACTTCCCCTCATCAGGGCCATCACAGAGAACGGAAGGCTGGCGGTAGAGGATCCACGCTTCAAAGGGCTTAGAACTGAAGAAGCGCGGAAGAGGATCGCCGAACTCTTGACGGGTCAGGGGAAGATAACCAAGACCGAGCCGCAAACACAAAGCGTAGGCGTATGTTGGCGATGCAAAACCCCAGTCGAAATAATCTCCCGACCTCAATGGTTCATGAAGACTAGGGATATGACGGAAGACGTTGTTGAGAAGGCTGCCAAGCTCAGGTGGGTCCCCGAATATGCGAGGACACGACTCAACGACTGGGCAAGGTCACTGGACTGGGACTGGGTAATATCAAGGCAGCGAATATTCGCTACCCCCATACCCGTATGGTACTGCAAGGACTGCGCACGCATCATACTTCCAGATGAAAACAAGCTGCCCGTAGATCCTAGACAGGATTCTCCCCCAATCAAGAAATGCCCCAAGTGCAGCAGCTCAAGCCTCACAGGCGATAATGATGTGCTCGACACATGGATGGACTCTTCCATAACCAGCGCCATCCACGCCGGTTGGCCAAGACAAGATGATTGGTTCACAAAGCTCTTTCCAGCAAGTCTTCAACCAAACGGACTCGACATAATCAGAACATGGGACTACTACCTTCTAGTGAGAAGCCTCGCAATGTTCGGAAAACCACCTTACGAGACGCTTTTGATCAACGGAATGGTCCGGGGGACTGACGGTCGAATGATGCACAAGTCCTACGGAAACTTTGTCGAAGCCGACGAAGCCATGAACAGATACGGTGCAGACCCATTAAGACAATGGGCCGCATCGGGTGGATCAACTGGATCCGACATTCCCTTCAGATGGACAGAACTAGATCATGGAAAGAAATTCCTCACAAAGCTCTGGAACATAGCTAGATTCGTCCTCACCAGCACACCAGTAATCCCTGAATCAAGAGAGATGGACGAACTTCTTCTCTTAGACAAATGGTTGCTCGGAGCGGTGCAAGACCTCGTAAAACAAACCACTGAGCACTTCGAAAACTTCGAATTCAACCTTGCACTCGAAGCAGTCCGCGATTTCACCTGGCACACCCTCGCTGACGACTATTTGGAAGCAGTAAAGTATCGGCTTGCCCCCGAGGCAAATATTGACGATAAGAAAAGCGCCCAGTTTTCATTATACGAGACACTAGTTACCATTTGCAAACTCCTTGCGCCGATCTGCCCACACATAACTGAGGCCATATACCAGCAGGTTCCGAAATCGAACACGATGGCTCAAAGTATTCACAAGTCCGAATGGCCCACAGCAGAGACGAGCCGATTTGACGAGTCTATTGCGAAACAAGGGAGAGCTTTGCTCGAGGTGATAGCTCTCTCCCGAAGGAAAAAGGCGGACAGTGGACTGTCTCTAAAGACTCCGATACGTGCCCTCGAGATATACACGAATCCCGAACAGCTTACAGTTCTGAGAGAGAACGAGGAGGTCATCCTCCGGACGTTGAAAGCCGAAAAACTCATCCTCGCCGAAGCACGAGATTTCCGTATCGAAATATTCACGTAAGTCGACGGGACAAAGTATACAACACAATGAGAGGAGAGATGCGAGGCGGAAAATTGCGTTCCAGATGCATGGTTGATGGTAAACTCTTAATACAAAACTGGGCACGCTTTACAGTTGCAAGGCGAGTTTGGACTAGTCGCGCGAAGTATGAGGATAGTATTTTACAGGAACATACACCTGTAGCAAACATTTCTCGTACCCAGCCAGACAGGCTAAGGCTCGCTAGTGCAACCAAGAGGAAATAAGAGAAATGGAAGAAGGAGAATCAGAGGAAGGCGAAAAGGAAGAGGCAGAAGGCCAGGGAGAAGAGTCACAACCTGCCCGAGAAACCTTCCGGCAGGGATACGGAAGCGGCAGACGAAGAGCAAATCCAAGTACATCTTTCGGCGGAGGAGAGAGAAGGAGTAGTAGTGGGGGAGGATACGGCAGGAGAGAATATGGCTCCCGAGGAGACCGAGATCGAGGTCGAGATAGAGACCGAGACCGGGGACCAGTCCCAGTCGAGGAAGGACAAGAACTCACATTGACAATCGATGCTTTGGGGAGACGAGGAGACGGAATAGCACGCCTCAACAACTTCGTAATCTTCGTGCCGGGAGCACAAGCTGGCGACCAAGTAAAGGTCAGGATAACCACGGTGAGAGGCAGCTTCGCCACTGGCGAAATAGTCAGCTAAGCAAACAAAAGAGGTGAAAATATGAGAATTGGGGAACTAAAGCCCGGGATGAAAAGGGTAGATGTCAAAGGTAAGATTGTCGAGGTCGAAACACCACGCGACGTTCAGACAAAATTCGGTCCAGGCCAAGTCGCCACAGCAACACTACAAGACGACTCAGGAAGTGTTAAGGTGACACTCTGGAACGAAAACATAAGCAAGGTAAACGTCAACGACACTATTGCGATCGAGAATGGATACGTTGACAGTTTCAGAGGACAATTGCAGCTCAACGTTGGTCGATACGGCAAGATAGTCGTCAACCCTACCGCCGAAGCCACAATGTAAAACAACCAGTTCAATAGTGTCCGCTTCGTTTTCATTGAACGGACCAAATCCTAACTTTTCTTTTGCAATATTCTACCATTAATAGAACGCTCCTAGCAGGTTGGTGTACAACCCCTGGATTCCTGAGTTGTTGATTCTCCAAGTACAGGGGATGTGGTCCCAAAAAAAGGGACTCTAAACCCTCAGGCTTTGAAGGTCAAAGCGTCGGTGGGTCTATTGAAGTGTTATCAGAGTCGGAGCTTGGAACGGTGCCGGAGTTGGTACCTTGGTTTCGAATGCCGATACCAGGTTTCGAAGAGCGTTAAGGTATTCTCTGTTATCGAAGTGCCATCCGTTCTTGTCGTCGAATTGTTCGTAGCTGAATGTTTGAGCTTCGATTGTCATTGGATCGAGGGCCATGTAGGAGAATCTGTCCAGTACTCCTTCCCGGACCCAAGATGATAACAATGTTATCAGATTGTTGACCTCTCCGCGAGGCATGTACATACGAGCAGTGACCGAGTTGGCTCCCCGTATACGAGAGTAGTTCAATACGAATGGTAGTCTTTGCAGCCATTTCTCTCTAGCAGCTAGGTGGTTCTCGTCTGGATAGTCCAATCTGATCTCGTAGAGCTCCGAGACCTCCGGAGCATAGGGCAATATGTCGATGACATAGTCCTGGACGAGACCCTTCTTTACTATGTTGTCGAAGCGATATTTTGCAGCCGGAAGCGTCACGCCAATCATCTGCGCAAACTCGGAAAGCTTCCTCCTAGCATTCTTCTCCAACTCCTTCAAAATCAAGAGATCGTTCTTGTCGAAACTTACCTTTTCCACCATGATCTCATTTGTCTGCTCCGAGTGCTTCTCGTCAGGTGCAAATTTCAACCACGCCTTCCATTCAAACTTCCATGCCTTTTTCTTCGAGTCGTAGTACTCGAAGTTCGGTATTTTGGAGCGGAAGTCTCCGAGCCAGAAGATCCTGTAGCTCGCAGCTATTCCCGACGCGATCAGCTGATCTAGGTATTGCTCGAAGTCTTGTCTATTATTGGATGGGATTGCCTGGAGAGAGTAGTAGCCGTTAATCTCTCCGGAGCACCGAATTACGCGTAACCAGTAACCAGGTATCTTGAGCGCTTCTCTAGCCAACAGTTCGCGCCCTGGCACCGGCGTCAATAGGACGACCCCCCTAGCTAATCCTATTCTGGAATGGTCTGGGCTAGCCCATGTTTGAAGGAGGCCTTCTCCCTCTAGCTTAGTTACTCGGGTGTAGACGGTTGGGTAGGGAACACCAGATTTCCGGGAGATATGCTGAAGGTTCCTCGGTCCATATTTTTTCATGGCACTGATTATCTTGATGTTCTCCTCATCAAGCAGCGAGGTTATACGGTGTATTCGGTCGAAGTATTCATCGGCTGTAGGTAGACTCATTGCTACCCGCTCAGTAAGACCTTATGAAGCCTGGATTGGAAGCACTTGTCTTTACTAGTTGTTCACATGGTGGAGGGACTTTCGAATCGTTCATGATATCACTGAATATTTTTGAATCGTGATAATATCGCCAGCCGATAAAAGCTTTTGAAATAAACTTTTATAATCGATCGGGATTTCACCGTTTTCCTCAGTTTTTTGGTCCGTGCAACCACATACCCAATGTGTTCACAGATTCAGCAAAATATGGCTGCTTGTCTAGAAAGACGAAAGCAGGCTGGCTGTTAGCTTCGGAAAATTAAGGTGATGAAACGAGAGTCGACAGAAATTGACTCAGCGTGTCGTCACTCCGTGCTGGTCCTGGTCGTTTCCGTCACCGTTTGTAATAATCTTCGCCGTTGGCTGGCCTGAAGCGGATCCTTCGGATGTGTTTTCCGAGCTGGTGCCAAGTGTATACCGGGAGAGCACCGATTTCCTTTGATCCTTCTCTACTTGAGCGACGACCTCGATAAATCCCTCAAGCCGTGTACCAGCGATCTTCTTCTTGAGTAATTGGTCCACTTGGAAGATGCCCGATTCATTATACATGCTAATCTCCACTATCACAGGCTTCCGCGTCGACCTTCTTATCCGAACATCTCGTATCGACATTGCTGACAGGGCATGGATGTCTTTCTTACCCGCTGTGAAGGGGATACGTGCCCTTCCCTCTTTCATGTCAAGCGCATCGGCCACGCGGACGACGCCGGCTTCGAGTGTGAACTGGGGTATCTCGGACTCATGAGCGTAGATAGTATGCAGCGCCTCCGCAGTGATAATAGCGCGTTCCCGGTCAGGATAAACACCCTCCAGAAGCCTGGGAATGATCTGTGCGGCGAGTCCTACGCTCAGGATGTGGTGGTTTTCACGGTGAGCTATCATTCCAAGGTCATGCAGAACCGCACCCAAGAAGACAACCACCTCAGCATCGTCATCGGTCAGCTTGTGATCGGTAACGATGCTTGGCTCCACTTTCGCTTCCTGAAGATTGCGAAGGATCTTCAGAGCGATATTTGCAACAATGGCAAAATGGACACGACCATGGTCGGAGAGGCCTAGTCTTCGAACGGCATTGACGTTGATACAGTCCCACAGGCTTTGTAAATACTCATCATTGTTCACCCGATCCAGGACAGCCTTCAGCTTGAGATTGTCGTTGTAGGGCAGATTAATCAGAAGTATTACACCAGACTGAGCAGCCGAGACCTGAATTCTGCAGTGCCAGGTTCAAAAAGATTCCCGATTAGGCAACTGCACACTAAAACTTTCAAAAGCCTCCCAGGAGACAAACCTGACCCGGTGAAAGCGACGATGATCAAGCTGGCAGATGTCGAATACAAGGTAAAGGAAAACACCGCCGAGATCACCATGAATCGTCCCAGCGTGTTGAACGCCCTCTCGAAAAGCATGTTCAGAGATCTTAGCCTCGCCGTCAAGAATGCTGCATCCGACAAATCTGTCGATTTCATAACTATAACAGGTGCAGGGAAGGCTTTCTCCGCTGGACTGGACATCGTACAGGTCGCGGATTTCAGAAGAAAATCAGAGGCGCGACAGTTCGTGTACGGACTAGTAAAGCCGTTCTGGGACACCTTCCTCTCCTGCGACAAAGTCATAATTGCCGTGGTCAACGGTCCGGCCTATGGTGCCGGAGCAGAAATCGCATTATTCTCGGACTTCGTGATCGCGTCGGAAGATGCGGTCTTCGCATTTTCAGGAGGACGCGTGGGAGCGTTGTGTTGTATTTCGGGCCTGCTCGGACCCTTAGTGATGAACGGTCGGAAGGTCGTCGAGATGAATCTGGCAGGCCAAGCGATAACCGCCGAGGAGGCCTGCAGGCTTGGAATGATCAATCGCGTCGTGCCTTCTGACAGAATTGGTCGAACAACTAATGATCTGAAACTAGAGCTGATGAAAGTCTCACCGAACTCGAACTCGAGCTTCAAACGGATCCAGAAGAGTGTCATCCCCAGAAAGGCATACCTGACAGCTTACAAGGAATTATTCAAGACACTTACGAGTCAAAATTTCAGAAAAGGCGCAGAAGCATTCGTCAAGAAGACCCGACCGAATTATTACTCGTAGCCAAACCTAGGACCATTGGGTATAGATCAAGAGTAAACAAGGCCTTAACAACAGCTCCCGCCCTCATGAAAGGAGAAGAGGAGTAACGGGTTGAGAGGAAGAAACTGGAAAGGGAGAAGCGTTAGGACCGAGGTCAAGACTCTCGAATGCCCGAGATGCCACGAGCACGTCAGATTAGACAAGTACACGGCCCATATCACAACCTGCCCGCAACCTGTAGCTCCAACTAGTCCAACTGCGGCCTAGAACAGCTAGTTTTTCTTCGACGGTCATCCCTTCGCGACACCGATTGGGACCATTCGTACAACCTTAGTCCCAATGCCGAGTTGGTGGCTAACCTCCGCCACACGGTCAACATCCTTGTAAGCGTCAGGCGCCTCTTCAGCCACAACCTCCATAGCGGCGGCTCTTATCACGATCCCACGCGCCTCTAGGGATTTCTTTAGGTCCGCTCCCCACCATTTCCGCTTAGCGGCCGACCTGCTCATGAACCGGCCAGCACCATGAGCCGTCGTTCCAAAGCTCAGTTCCATTGACTTCGGCGTCCCAACTAATACCCAACTACTTGTACCCATACTTCCCGGTAACAAGACGGGCTGGCCTATGTCCCGATACTGGGCAGGAATATCCGGATGGCCGGGTGGAAATGCTCTTGTCGCCCCCTTTCGATGGACAAAGACTTTCTTCAATCCCCCATCCACCTTGTGCTGCTCCACCTTCGCGATATTGTGACAAACATCGTACACTATCCTCATGTCCATCGAATCAGACGGTTTGGCGAAGATCTTCTCGAAGGCCTGTCTAGCCCAATGAGTTATCATCTGCCTGTTCACCCATGCGAAGTTCGCTGCCGCAGCCATTGCGGGAAGATATTGTTCAGCCTCCGGACTGTTCGCTGGACAAGCTGCCAGTTCACGATCAGGTAGGTTGAT